>ERZ1740062.1396-NODE-1396-length-10048-cov-3.387571_pt1 | contig 10048 bp, 8 predicted proteins | sample MGYA00581741_ERZ1740062 | MGnify/ENA primary metagenome ERZ1740062 (study PRJEB43018, sample SAMN04849747) | marine metagenome | isolation source: floating plastic debris | place: Pacific Ocean | collected 2008-09-01 | study: EMG produced TPA metagenomics... | reverse complement strand
TCTCTGCCCCGCCAGCGGATAAGTCGACGATTTGGCGGAAGATCTGCCTGGTGGACCGAATTTTTGTCGCAGGGGACGGCAGCCGCTGGGCCAAGCTATCGACGCCAGAGGACCTTTCGGCGGAGGACGCGCTTGGCTATGCGTCCGATGGCGCCGAGGAGGTCTGGACACTGACGCGAGAGGGGCGGCGGCGCAGTCTGCGCGCGGGTCAGCGGCTGTCGTCCAACAATGGTGAGATGCTGGCCGAGATGGCGGCCGGGGGCGCAGGCGTGGCGCTTTTGCCCCGCTTTATCGTCGAAAAGGCCCTGCGGTCCGGGCGGCTTTGCCAGGTTCTCAGCGGCTGGGCGCCGCCGGACATTTGGCTCACACTCTTTTACCCGCCTTACGACCGGCTTCCCCCACGGGTCGCCACGTTTTCGAATTTCTTTGAGACCTATGTGACCGAGACCCACCCGTTATCGGCCGTTTTGGCGCGGACCGCTGGGTAGCGCACGCTGAAAAGCGCGCGCGCGCAACACCCAGCGTGCGCGTGATAGGCCCAGCCGCAACGATCCGGTCTTTGCGCCCGGCAGTGTTGGTTGGGGGGGCGATGGCTCACGAAAAATTGGTTAACGAAGTGGGTCGGTGTAAACCTTTTGTTAACCCCTCGGCCCGTTCCTTGATCGATGCGGCGCGCCTTGGCCGGCTTGGCACCTCGACGTCGCATACGTGGTGTGACGAGGATGCGCAGGGGGGCGCGGGCACATGATACCAGAGGTCGATGTCGCGGCGCTCCTTGCCGATCCCCATGGGCAGTTTCGGGCGCTGCGCGCGCAGCATCCCGTGGTGCAGATCATGCCCGGCCTTTACCTGGTGCTGCGCCATGCCGATGTTCTGGCCGCCGCGTCCGATCCTGCGCTGCATCAGATGCAAGGTGCCGACTATGTCGCGCTTGCCGGTATCCCGCGCGGCCCGGTGGCTGAGTTTCTGACCCGGATCATGGTCTTTGACGCAAGCGCGGGACATTTGGTCAAACGCCGGCCCTTCAACACCGCCCTGTCCTTTCCCAAGGTCGACACGATGCGCGCCAAAATCCAGGGCATCGCAAAAGCCCATGTCGATGATCTGCCCGTGGGAACCCCGTTCGATCTGGTGTCGGCGCTTTCCGCGCGGCTGCCGACAGCCGTGATTTGCGGCATCCTTGGCTTTGAAACCGACGGTCCGGAACGCGCGTGGATCCTTGCGCGGGTCGAGATCCTGTCAAAATCGCTCGCCCCCATTTACCCGATGGAGGAGCATGGCGAGATCGAAGCCGCGGTCGTGGACCTGACGGCACATGTCTCAAAGGCCCTGGCGGCGCGGCAGTCCGCGCGGCGCGACGATCTTTTGACCGCCTTGCTCAGCACGCGCGGCGACCTTCGCCTCGACGATCTGGTGATGCAGATCGTGGGCATGTTGATGGCCGGCAGCGACACGACGCGCAGCGCCTTGGCCGTCGCCGCGTCCTATCTGCTGGCCGATTGGGGCACCTATGACGCCGACCCTGAGCCTGCGATTTGGGAGGCGCTGCGGCTGGACGCCCCGGTCGGCACGCTGCCGCTTTGGACCGATTCTGATTGGCCTGTTCCCGTCCGCGGCTGTGCCGGTCCCGGCTGCTCTATCGTCTCTCTGCCTTCGCTCAGCGCGTTGCGCGATCCCGCCGTGTTTCCAGACCCCGACACGTTCAAGGCCGACCGCGCACCCCCAAGGGATTTGGTCTTCGGCAAAGGCGCGCACCGCTGCATGGGCAGCCGGATCGCGATGATCGAAATCGAAGAGACGTTGCGCGCGCTTCACCGCCGTTTTGCCCGCTTTGACATCCCCGCGCCGGCCCGCATGCAGGGGTTCGGTGGCATCCGCCGGGCAGACCCCTTTGTGATCACTGGATATGAGGGACCCCCCTGATGCCGCTTGTTGAACTTACCATCGACGAAACCGCCACGCTCGAAACGGAGGCGGTGGCGACAGCGCTTTGCGATCTGGTGATCGCGACACTCGGCGGCGATCCCGCGAACCCCGCGACGCAAGAGATCACGCGCTGCGAGGTCACCCGCCGTGCCATCCGCTCGGCCGGGCAAGCAGCGCCCCGGGCCGCGCGGGTGCGCTATACAATGCCGGCTGGCAGTCTTTCCCGCGTGCGCAAGGCCCGGTTGGCAGCGCGGACCACTCGCTTGGTTTTGGCGCACCAGGCCCGGCCGGAGTGCGATCCGGGATATGATGTTTGGGTAACCTTTGAGGAAACCGCCTATTTCGCAGCGGCCGGTCAGTTCTGGACGCCGCGCGAGATTGCGCGCTGGGTGTTGTCGCCCCGGCTGATCGCGGCGGAATGATCGTCCCGCGACCGGGGTTTCCGACACTGCTGCGGCAGAACCGGTGGCGCGGACACGGGGGGCGGCTGGCGCATTTAGGCTGTTCGGGAAAAACCGGGACCCCTTACCGCTGCCCGAGATCATAGATTGCATCGCTGTATGGGGCGCCTGATGACATAGGTGTCGCCCGGGATGCTAGAATCCGGCCAAACCGCAACCGTCATGATCGGAAAACGCTTCAGGCCAGCGCCCCGAGGAATCTGAATGCGCTTAACACGCAGGGCGACCGAAACGCTTTAGCGCCCCCGTGCTGTCCGCGCCCGCAGATCTTCGGCCAAATCCTGGAGCCTGTCGAGAAACCAAAGGTTTGAGAGGTCGCGCAGATCGGGCTCTTCCCCCGTTGCTTCCTCTGCGGCGTCGAGCGCGAGGATTGATGCGTTGCACAAATCATGGGCCCGCCCCGGCGCACCCCGACACAGCAACCGGTAGCGGACGTCGCCAAGCCGCGCGCGCAAGCGGCGATTGAAAGCGCGCGCCGCGCGCATCAACTCCTCCTCTGAAAAGGCATCGCGGTACATTGGCGTTGTATCCAGCAGCCAGGGGTCCACACCACCCCACCGCGCGCATATCACATATCACGAAGGGAATCTGTCGATTTATGGCCCAAGCCTTCGCGCAGCGGCCGCAACAGCCTTTGGATACGGACCAGTGGGGCCTCGTGGCTAGGCCTGCCGCGCATGCAGGATGCGGCCGAGCAGGTTGAGCAGAAGTTGCGCCGCAAGGATCGCCGTGGTTCCGGTTTGGTCATAGTCGGGCGCAACCTCGACCAGGTCGATCCCCACAATCGGTTGGCGCGCGGCCAAGATCGCCAGAAGCTCAAGCACCTCGTAATAAAGAAATCCCCCATGGCTCGGCGTTCCGGTGCCGGGGGCAATCGAGGGATCGAAGCCATCGATATCGATGCTGAGATACAATGGGCGGTCCGCCGGCACCCGCGCCGCAACCGCCGCTACGCCAAGCCGACGGATATGGCGCACCGATAGAATGTCGGACCCCATCGCCCGTGCGGCCAGATAGCCATCGCGCGCAGTTGACGACACGTTGCGGATGCCGAATTGGCTGAGGCCAGAAATGTGGGCCTGTTCCGCCGCGCGCCGCATTGGATTGCCATGGCCATGGCGCACGCCATGACGCTCATCCACGAAATCGAGATGGGCGTCGATCTGGACCAGATGGATCGGCCCCCGGCCCGCAAACGCCGCGACGCAAGGGATGTTGACCGAATGGTCGCCGCCAAGCACGACTGGAAGGGCGCCGTCCGCCAAGATCTTGGTCACTGCCGCCTGGATATTGGCATGGCGTTGGGTGGTGTCGGTGTGAACGATGTCGGCGTCCCCTAGGTCGACGATGCGGGCGCCCTCAAGATACGTCACGTCATCCTCGTGGTCATACGCGCCGGCATGGCCGAACGCGAACAGCGTCGATGCCTCTCGGATCCCGCGCGGACCAAAGCGGGCGCCGGCGCGCCATTGGGTGCCAAAGTCGAACGGCGCGCCAAGGATGGCGACATCGGCGTCCAGCGCATCCCAATCGGGCTGGTAGGGGTATTTGCCAAAGGTTGCGATGCCGACGAAAGGCAGGTTAAGCCGACCGCGGTCGTAATCATTTGCCATCGCAGACCCCCAACCGGCGCCGCGCAAAGGATCCCGAGCGATGCCAGAGCGCCGTTCTAAGCATAGTCCTTACGCCGGGATGTGGCGCCGATGCCGGGATTGAAGGCATTGGTCGGATCGCAATCGCGGAAAAAGGCCGCCTGCGCGTCGCTTGCCTTATAGAGATGGCCAACATTGTGCTCGGCTGGATATTTCGCACCGCGCGCGTCCAAAAGGGACAGAAGCTTTGCCTTGATCGCCTTCGGCGCATGGCCCTTTTTCACAATATAGTCCTGGTGCAGGACATGGCAGAAGAAGTGCCCGTAATAGAGCTTGGCCAAAAACGCCCCTTCGATCTCGCTTGGCAAAACCTCGAACCAATCGCGGTCGTTGCGGCGCAGGGCGATATCGAGGGGGATGATATCCTCCACCACCGTGTCGTGCACGGCTTGATAGCGGATCGCGGCACCGGCGGCGGCAAACCGGTGAAGCCCCGCGATTTTGCCCTCGCGCTTGGTGCAGGCGAACCAGTCGCTGTCCGGCCCAAGCCCGGCGCTGAGATAGGTCTCCGCCTCTGCCACGCCGCCATTGTGCATCTTTAGGATCAGATGGTGGTCGTATTTGGCGCGGAACGCCTCCATCCGTTTGGGCAGCACATTGGGCCAGAGACGCGAGATAAGCTGCATCGCCCGGTCTGTCATCTGCTTGGGCAAAAGCGGCACCTTGTTCAGGCGCGCATCGATCCAGCCCTTGATGGCAAAGATTTGGGGCAGGCGGTCCGTCCCAAGCTTGTCGATCAGAACCAGCGTGTCTTTGCCATAGGTCTTTGAGATGTCGTAGCATTCCGCGTGCATATACTCGGCCGAAACGGGCAGCGCGGCGAAGCCCGACAGGATATCGCGGCGCAGCTTGGTCAGCACAGCGGTATCGTTGGTGCCAATGTAGAAAACCTGCTCTTTGGCGTTGACGGGATAGGTGTCGAGCCGGACGGCAAACACCGCAAGCTTGCCAGCGCAGCCCGCCGCCTCGTACAGCCTGCGGGTATCGGCGTTATAGCGCGCAGGGGTCGGGTCATCGACCGCGCGAACGCGTTGGTGATATTCGGTGTCAGAGGCTTTCGCGTTGCTGTCCTGGATATCGTCGGCGGTGTAATCGCCGTTTTGCAACCGCGTCAGGATCTCGTCCGGCGTGGTGCCGAGGTCGATGCCAAGATGGTTCACAAGCTCCAGCCGACCATCGGCTGTGAGCTGCGCAAAAAGCGACAGCTCGGTGTAGGAGGGTCCACGCTCGATCAACGAACCGCCGGAATTGTTGCAAACGCCGCCAATAATCGACGCGCCAATGCAGGATGAACCGATGACCGAATGCGGCTGCCGCCCCAAGGGAGTCAGGAGTTTTTCCAGCGAAAACAGCGTCGCGCCCGGAAAGCTTAAGATCTGCCGCCCCTCGTGGAGTGTTTGGATCGTTTCCATCCGAAGCGTGCTGACCACCACAGTATCGCGGTCATACTCACCGTTCGGTGTTGAGCCTTCGGTCAGCCCGGTATTGGCCGCTTGCAGGATCACGATCTTGTCCGCGGCCACGATGGCCTTGAGTGCCTGCCAAAATTCCAGCAGCGTCCCGGGCCGGATCACCGCCAAGGCCGGCCCGTCGCCAGAGCGGTAGCCCTTGCAAAACCGCTCCATCGAGCGGGGGTTGGTGATGACATAGCGGGCGCCGAGTATGGCGCGCAGGTCACGGAGAAGGGGCTCGCTCATCGCTCATCGTCTCGCTTTGCTGCGGGGCGGGGCGACCCCGATCAAGGCCCGCACAGCGGTGTTAGGCCGCGCGGCTGTGAAAGCGGATGTTGTCCCGGCTCAGTTGATCAAGCTTGGTCACGCCCATCAGCTTCATATCGCGCTCAATCTCGATTTTGAGATTGCCAAGCGCCTTTGCAACCCCCGCCTCGCCCGCGGCGGCCAAGGCATAAAGGTAAAGCCGCCCGCCCGAACAGGCTTTCGCGCCGACGGACAACGCCTTTAGGATATGGGTTCCACGTTGAATGCCGCCCTCGCACACGACGTCGAGCTTATCGCCGACCGCATCCACGATCTCGGCAAGCTGATCGAACGGGCTGCGTGATCCGTCAAGCTGCCGGCCGCCATGGTTCGAGACCATAATGCCCGTGCAGCCGATATCGACGGCCCGCTTGGCGTCCTCGACACTCATAATCCCCTTCAGCGCGAACTGCCCGCCCCATTTGGCGCACAGCGCTTCGGCATCCTTCCAGTTCATCGATTGGTCGAGCATCGTCGAGAAATAATTGCCCACCGATACGGCCAGGTTGGTGCCCTGATCGACATGACCGGACAAATGCGGCATGTCGAATTTCTCCTTGGTGTAGAAATTCCACGCCCACATCGGGTGGAGCGCGAAACTCATCACCGAGGCCGGCGTCAGTTTGGGGGGAGAGGTGAAGCCCGTGCGAAGATCCCGCTCCCGGTTGCCGCCGGTGATCGTGTCGACCGTCAGCGCCATCACGTTGAACCCCGCGGCCTTTGCACGCTCCAACAAGGCGTCGTTCAGACCCCGGTCCTTGTGGAAATAGAATTGGAACATCTTCGGCCCGGGCGCGAGTTTCGCGATTTCCTCGACAGTAACAGTCGCAAGCGAGGAGACGCCGAACATGGTGCCATGGGTGCTGGCAGCCTTGGCGACCGCGCGCTCCCCCTGCCAATGAAACAGCCGTTGCAGCGCGGTCGGCGCGCAATAAACAGGCATGTCAAGCTTTTGCCCCATCACCTCCACCGACATGTCCACGCTTTCCACCCCGGCCAAAACATTGGGGACAAGATCGCAGTCGCCATAGGCCTCGGTGTAGCGGCGGTAGGTTTGCTCTTCATCGGCCGCGCCGTCGATATAGTGGAAGATCGGTGCGGGCAGACGGCTCTTGGCCAGCTTGCGAAAGTCTAGAAAATTATGGCACGCGTCCAGGCACATCGGTCTTGACTCCCCGCTCGTTAGAGTTATGGTAGCGGAAAACCCAGGCCCCGGCTAGGGTCGCCGGTATCGAGATCTCACCCCAATGCGGCGCCAATCGACGCGCCGGCGATGGCCCAGCCGCCATCGGCGCCAAGGATCTGGCCGTTGACATAGCCGGCCGCCGAGGAGCCGAGGAACAAACAGGCAAGCGCCACATCCTCTGGCGTGCCGAGCCGTTTTTGCGGGACGCTTTTCGCAATCATTGCGCGCGCTTTTTCGCCCGGGGCCAGGCGATCCATGCCCTCCGTTCCGTCGATGGGACCCGGCACGACACCGTTGACGCGCAGCCCCTCGCGCGCCCATTCAAGGGCCAGGCATTTGGTCACCATATCGACACCGGCCTTGGCTGCGCAGACATGCACCTGCAAGGGCATGGCCACCGTGGATTGCGGCGCCGAAATGTTGCTCAGGCTGCCGCCCGGGCGCCGCATATGCGGGTAGGCCGCCCGCATCACATGAAACGTGCCCAGCAAATCGATATCGACGACCGATTTGAACCCGTTGGGGCTAAGATCTTTGGCGAGAACTGGAAAATTGCCCGCGGCCCCAGAGATCAGGACATCGATCGGACCTGCGGTCTCGGCAAAATCCGCAAGGGCCGCCGACGCGGCCTCCGCGTCGCGCACATCGAAGGCATAGCCCTTCGCCGCCCCGGCCGGTGTTGACAGTTTGGCCACGGCGGCATCGACCTTTTCCTGCCGGCGCGAGGCGACGCCCATGCGCGCGCCGGCGGCGGCGAACGCCTCGGCGATACCAAGATTGATCCCGCTGGTGCCCCCGACAACGAAAACAGTGCAGCCGGTGTAGTCGAATTCCGCTTTCACAACGGGTCTCCTTTCCCGAGTGTATGATTGGGTCTTTTTCGACCCGTCCGATGTCTTCTAGCGCAAAGCGCCGCGTCGGCGCAGCCTTGACGCGGCGGAAGGTCGCAAAGGCAACCGGCCTTGCCCGGGCCCCCGATCCCGCCGACGCTTTGCGCGCGGCCCAGTGCTGGCGCGCCGATGCGCGGCAGGGTCCGGTTCGGTCAGCGCTGCGCCTGGCGCTCAGCGATCTTGGTGCGCAAAAGGTCGATGTGCACACGGGCCGTATAGGCGACTTGGCGATAGTGCAGCGGCAGTTTGGTCTCTGCAATGTCCGCTTCGATCCTGTCCAGCCGTTCGGCCAGATCCGACAGTTTCTCGACCGGGGCGTCGCGGGCCGTGTCCTCGATCTCGCGCAGGCTGGTGTAATGGCGCACGACACGGTGGCGCATTTGCCAGGCATAGACCGCAGGCAACAGCCGAAGCAGGGGCAGCAACAAAAACAGCGCGGGCACGAGCAGGATCGCAACCCGGTCAATCTGGGCCACGATCCAGTAGGGCAGATAGGCTTGCAGCGGGCTTGACCCCTCAACGATCAAGTCCCGCGCCTGGGCGCTGACGGGCAGGGCCAGGCCCGCGACGCTGGGGAAATCGCCGGCATCGGTGATCGCGTCGCGGCGATCGTGAACAACGCGCGCCGCCTCGATCAGCCGGTCGATCAGCGCCGGATGCAGATCGGGCTGCGCCGCCAATCTGGCGCGCAGCGCGAGCAGGCGCCGCGTCGTCCCTGGCACCGGCGGCTGCATGGAAAGCGCGCCCGAGGGCAGCGCGATGACCTGGCTTTGCGGCAAAAGCCGTGAGAGGGCACGCAGGTGATCGAGCTCAAGAAGCACAAGGTCGCCATTCTCGAAAAGCGGTTTGAGATAGGGCGCCGTCAGCGGCGCGACAAAGACCGCGGCATCCACGTCGCCCGACACAAGCGCCGCCGAAGCGCTGCTGCCGCCCCGCGGGTCGCTGAGCACGGCGCCATCGGGGAGGTTGAGCGCGCGCATCAAGCGGTCCACGGCCGCGCGGGTGCCGGAGCCCTCGGCGCCCATCGCCACCGAAACCCCCTGCCACGCCGCGATGTTGCGCGGCAAATCTGAAGCGCGGCGCGCAAAGATAAAGACCGGCTCTTGAAACATCGCGCCAAGCGCGGTCAGCGTTGGTTCCGTCTCGATCCCGCCCTGGATCAGCGCGACATCGGCCGCGCGCGCGGCCAAAAGGGCTGCGTTCTCGACAGAGCCGGCGGTCGGCCGCAAAACGACATCGATCCCGTCAGCCGCAAGACGGGCGCGATACGCTTCGGCGAACTGCCAGTATCCCCCGCCCTCGGTGCCAGCCGCGAAGACAAGGCTGCGGGGCGGTGCCAAGTCGCGGGCAAGCCACCAGATCGATATCAGCGAAAGGCCCAAGGTTAGGGCCAGAACTCCCAGTCGCACCGCGCCCCCCATGACTGCCGACGCGCCCAATCTGATCCTTGCCGGGGCCGAAAAGCAAGGCGCTGGGCTTTGGCGCCTGTCGGCCTGCGCCGAATTTGCATCCGGTCGGGGGGCAGGCGTGTTGGTTTGCGTATGAAAACACGCGGAGGGTCGACGCTGTTTTGGTGCGCGTGTTCGGTTCCGTCTGTTCCCGACAAGGGCCAAGGCAAAGCCGATCCCCGCCCGCGCACCGCAGAAGGTCGGTGATGAAGGCACCGAACAGCGCCGTTGGCAACCGGGGCGGTATCGGGACGTTGCGCGGAAAAACGCAAGCGGTGAAAAACCGCCTTGAAAACCGGGGCCCACCCTCGCCATGCTCAACCATCACCGCCAGGGAGCGCGCCCATGAACATCGCAAACACGCCCGACAGCTATTGGATGCCGTTTACGGCCAACCGTGCGTTCAAAGCGGATCCGCGCATGGTCGTCGCGGCGGAGGGGATGCATTATACCAGCGCCGACGGACGGCAGATCCTTGACGCTGCCGCGGGGCGTTGGTGCGTGAACGCGGGCCATGGCCGCGCCCGGATCCGGGAGGCGATCAAAGCGCAGGCCGATACGCTGGATTTCGCGCCCTGCTTTCAGTTCGGTCACCCCACAGCCTTTGAGCTGGCAACCCGGGTTGCGGATCTGATGCCCGAGCCGCTGTCGAAGATCTTTTTCACCAATTCGGGGTCGGAAAGCGTCGATACCGCGCTGAAGATCGCGCTGCACTATCACCGGGCGCG
>ERZ1740062.1395-NODE-1395-length-10049-cov-59.958375_pt1 | contig 10049 bp, 5 predicted proteins | sample MGYA00581741_ERZ1740062 | MGnify/ENA primary metagenome ERZ1740062 (study PRJEB43018, sample SAMN04849747) | marine metagenome | isolation source: floating plastic debris | place: Pacific Ocean | collected 2008-09-01 | study: EMG produced TPA metagenomics... | reverse complement strand
ACAAACACTTAATTGCGAGAAACTACTGTAAAACTCAGAAATTTGACTGCAGCACTGGCCAAAGTTTGGGGCTTTCAAATGTCCTCTTCTATCCTGAGATGGTCTCTCTTCGCTGAACGAGGGAGGCAGAAATAAGATTTCTCAGTTATTCAGTTTATTTTTTCGTCTTTTTTAAGTGTGTGCATAATGTATATGTAACTGTCATGATTGTTTTCCAGAGGAGCTAGTGAGACTGGGGATCCATTTCGAAAAAGCTACAGCCAGCTGCATGAACTCCGGTCATTTGTCAGCAGCACTACTGTCTTCATAGGAATGTCTGCAACAGTAACCAGTGAAAATCTTGCCAAGATTTCGAGTGGACTAGCTTTAAAAGATGCTGTACAGATTCGTGGACCTCCAAACAAAGAAAATATTACGTAGGTTCACCAATTGATTTAGAGTTCTTTACTTTAATATATTGTATACTTCCTGTTTACCTTCCTACAACGCATCAGGTTCTAGCTGCAAAATTTACAAGCCTTTGGAGTGGAATGACTCTGCTCTGCTACTTGACATGAGAGCGTAACCAGCCAGAGGTCACTTTTTATTTTGGCACTTCAAAGTATCTCCTCACATTTTCTGCTGTTTCTCGTTTTGCACGTGGGAATTTTTGTTAAATATACAGTCGTCATTGCTTCCATTACATAAAAATATGTCTTCACTTTCACAGTATTCCAAAAAAAAACAGGTTTGGCTTCCGCAGGTCATATGTTACATAACAATGCAGTTCTGTAATGCAGTCTGTCATTCTGACCAAGTTTTATTCGAGATCATGATCCATTTTGAAGTTAGGCTTAATAAAATATGCCAGACTAGGAAAATAGTACCAGACCTCATTCCATTGTGGTCGGCATATTTGAATTACAATGCAGCACTTCCCATAAAATTGCTATTGTAAATGAATATAGTCGCACTCATGTTCTGCTTCATATTTCGCCCATTCATTGGTGTTACAGTATAATAGATTCAATGCCATGTTGTGGCTGTAATCATAAATTCAAGGCTGCCTCATAACAAGAACTTTCATGACGCGGTCTCACACTGTCAGCTCTTGGTCATAAGTATGGTATGATTTTTTAGATATCATGTGGTAACTGTGAAAGAGCGAAGCCCAACGAACTTCCAGTTTATCATCGATTTTCTCAGATCAAAAAGAGAGGAGACACCCAGAACACTTATATTCTTTGCAAGCCATGCTGACTTAGTTGAGGCTTACTCGTACATCACTCATCATGTAGGGCAGGAGGTCGGAGATCCAAAACCAATGGTATCTATGTATCACAGCGTAACAGCTGAGGAGATCAAGTCAGCTCTGATCAAAGATATGAAAGATTTCAACGGATACACAAGACTCATTTTGTGCACAAGTAGTCTAAGTATGGGGGTTGATATGGCTGATGTGAAATATGTCATTCACTATGGAGTACCTTGCACTACGGATGATTTTCTTCAAGAGACCGGTAGGGCTGGCAGGGAAGATGGCAGTAAGTGCCATTCTCTTGTAATTAACTATCCCCATAGTGTTTCAGGAAGACCTGTTAGCAAGACCATGAGAAAATTCAACAAACGAGTTCTGAAAACATGCCGGAGAAATATCATTCTCAGTGACTACAACCAGAAAGATGTTAAGCAGAATCCATGTTGTGACATATGTACAGAAGTTCTGGGGCCGTACGATTTCAGTATACCAGGAGAGACAAGTGCCCAATCATCGGTAACTTCCCCATCCAGGTCTGCATATTCTGCAGACACTGAAATACCGGATCCTTCATCCAGCGATTGACCTTCTGTGACACCCACTTACATGTATTTCAATATTCAATTTAAACTACAAATTGTAAGGATTTATTCAGTGCACATGCGATAATATTTAGTGTTTTCATACATTCGAATTCACTGACCCACTGACTCTGCTGTCTGACTCTTACTCCACAAAGAGATTTAACATATTTGTTGAACAACAATTTTACAAACTTTTATTTATTAAATTTAATAAATTATTTATCTTGATAAATAATATTTGCACATTTTAATCGTAAAAAAGAGATAAATACACATTTACAAGCACATGCCACTTGCCACTACTTGCATTTTGAGACAGGTGTGCAATGAAATGAGACTTTACACAGATATACATGGATTTTATGTATAGTTTTGTATAGTACAAATACGTGAATATATACCAAATATGACAAAAAACTTTGGATAGAAAATGCTCCTATGAATATTATGCATATACTGGGGGACTGGAATATGCCTAAAAATTCCCACACTAGAGTTGGAGAGCAATAAAGATATATGCACAAGCTCTCTATGTCATAAAAAAGCTAGGGAGTTGCTCCATTATTAATATGGAATGCAAAATTGAACCGTTATATACACTACATATGCCCTACATGCATCGGACTTAACTCTCAAACTTTAAACATATGTTGAGAGAAATGAAACTAGACAACAGATATACACAAGTTGACACAATATTATTTACAAATATAAGCAGCTCTAACAAGTATTATAAAGGTATCGGAAGTAAATACATGTATATACCACTGAATCTAACACAACTCATGTACACACATGGTAAAAGTTGTACATTATGTACTGCTAGTAGGAATAACTTCCTAAGTCAGGCTACGTTGCCTATATTCAGCAGGGCTTAGACATCAAACTGTTTGTACAAACGCTTGCTTTTCAGAATATCTATTTTTTGATTTACCCATGATACGAGATCGTTGTAGGGTATAGTATCTATTACCTCAGTAGGGACAGCCCCAGTTCCAGCATGCTGCCTTCTCACCCGTTCCTGGAGGACACTCACAAGTTGGTCTTCCTCATCATCCACTAGCTTTTTGACTAGCATTTCCACATGCTTATCGTCTGACTCGCTGTGCCTACCAGAGGGTTTGCGGAATCCTGTGTCAGCGTCCAGTTGGTCAATGACTTCTTTCCTAGCTGCCCGTCCCTTTGAGATTCTATCCACGTGCTTCTGAGTGTACTCTCCTCGGTAGGTTTTCAGCTCTGACTTGAAGTACAAGTTCTCATGCTCTAGCTAAAAGGAAAGTTCCAGAATTATTTCATATATAGCGAGAGGATGTAGGGAATCACAGCTCCAGATCTCATTTCGGCGGTAGTGGGCGTAAAGACTCAGTGACTGAGTTAGTAGATTGTGGTGGCAGAAAACAATCCAAATCCCAAAATGACGATTTCAAAAAAGGTTGTCAGTGTGACAGAGGGTTTTGGATGCTTATAAAAACAAGGTTGCGATGCACTGTTGATAACACAAGAAGAGAGCAATCATACAATACAATCACTGATATGAATAAAGCGGATTGGAGTAACCCGTCTAGCCTTCACAAGTTGATGTCAAATATTGTTTTGAAGTAATGAGCTGCTGTTATCATTATCTGATTTGTCAATGAAGTTTCAGTCTGGGTCCAGCTTACCCATCTTTCTAGGCAGCAGAAACAAATATAATTCAGTAAATGGTACGTCGTTCAGAGCACAACATAATGCTGACAGAAAATGGCTGCTGTTACGGTGCAACAGCAGGAGGGACAAAAGTTACATTATTGCAGGCTGATAGCAGTGATCATTTGGTATTTCACATCGGTTAATACAAAGTACAAGAAAGATAATAGGAAAATGAACTTACCTGTAAATCCAAGGCAATATTCTTATTCTTCTTCCTATAGAAAAGAAATAATCAGAAAAACATTATCAGTGACCTTGGCGCATCACATTGCACAGAGGAAAAGATGAGGGTACTACAGTTTTTGCCATAGCAAACCTTGAGGAGAGCAGAAAACGGTCTAAAACATGGAACCTATTGCACATAACACTTCCTAAAAACAAAAGATGCTATTATTGAACAGATTCAAACAATACAGGCCAATCTATCTAAGTGTCTCGCTAACGGGACAAAACAACTGCTGTAGCAAATTAATTGTTTGACCAAATAAGAAAATTACTGCAAGGGCTAGACTTTTTCATGTAAAAGGTGTGATGGCAAAATTGTGATTATATCTGAGCACCAAACAACAATGTTTGTTGTCACACCATCAAAATTATGATGTAGTTGTGTAACTACCGATAAGATATAGTTGTATACAACTTACCCTTTGTTGTTGACTGTGCGATTCCAGACAATCGAGTCAGCCAGATCTTGGGGAAGGACGAGAGTCTGAAGCACAATCTCGAGTAGCCCCACAGAGTAGTTCTTCAGCTTGAGTGACTTACACAGAATGAACAGGAATCTGTAATACAGAGTACACAGCACATTTTAAACAGTTCCCTTATAGCTATGATCAGGGTATTTTGAGACACAGGTGTTCAACTTTTAATCAAAGAAAGCTTACGCACACATAAGATCCATTCTCAATGCAATAAGCATGGTTTGTCATGAGAAGTTCTGTCATGTAAGAGTTGCCTGCTTTTGACAAGCCTGTGCGAAGAGAGGGCAACTCTTGGTTGATAAGTACAAAACATGCAAAAATATTTATATGTAGGCCTGAAAATTTATAGCGTCTACTATTATCATCCTATCAAAGAGTCCTGAGTTACCCTCCATGAAGAAAACCAACTTACTTGTGGAGTCGTATGAGACGTTCACCATCTCCATAAGATACAGCTTTATTGTGATACATGCGGAGCAGTCCTAGGGTGATAACAAGAGCTGAATAATCTGCAATACCATCCGTGTGCTGTGGTATAGGTTTACTACCTTTCTTATGTTTGCTCTTTGAGTGTCTCTTCAATAGGTAGAGGGACTTTTGGGGTTCATTACACAACTCACATCTGAAAGATATGCAAAAAACAATGAGTCTCAGAAATACCTAGCTACTGTGCATTCATCTGTGAGCAGTACAGATATCACATTTTTAAAAATATTTTATAACCCTAATCATGTTCTCCATTTATTCATACTTGAGAGACACTCTACGAACTACGGACATTCCACTAGATGCAAAGGTATGTTTGTAACCAGTACATGTTATTCAACTTTGGTTTGAATTGAGTATATTTACATCAGAGTTTGTTTTTCACCAACCGTATTATAAAAATATTCCTTGAATTTCTTTAGGTGGTCAAAAAATGTTGAAACGTTGACCCATATAATTCTTCTCGGGAGGTTGTGTAATAAATTGGTCATTTCCAAAGTTCAGAGGTATTGGTTAAGTGAGTCAGTTATCACAGTTGATAATTACCGGATGCCCTCGGAGTTGGATGCTGATGGACGACTTATTCGAATGAACTTCTGTGCAAAATCAGTGAGAACACGCCCTGTATGATGAGGTGATGTAGGTAGACCGTCTGGCTGTGAATCCTGAGCATCCAAGGAATAAGATTCCATACCAGCTGTGTTAAATTTAAATACAAATAATTTTATGAAACATCATAGAGAAAAGGTGGCTGACAGACAGATATGTGTCTTAACCAATACCATCCTTAAGACGATAAAACACAGCACAACAAATAGGATTGAAACTATTTGATAACTATTTAAGGCAACTTTGCCTAATTGATGAAACTTTTCATGTAACAAAAATCAAAGGATATCATAGAAAGGTGATGTACGAAACTCTTGCGGAAACATGCACGTGGGGTAAGTTTGACCAGGTGTCACATGAAAAAAAGTGCCTGCAAAGTTTTAGCTTGGTTCAGGACTTGTAGTTTAAAAAGTAGGCATGGTTTTCATAGTCAAAACGAAAGAACAGGCCTTAGTGTGATTACCTTTGACTATCAATGCAGTCACAGTTTTATCAACAAGCTCACTGGCATAGTAGTATCGTTTATGAGCCTGCGCACTGACATTGGACAGTCCAAGGTAATTTCTGGCATGGTAGAGAGTTCCAATATCAGCAGAAGAGTCTGTAAAACAACATCTTTGTCAAAAATAAATTGTTGTGACAGCCATGCAAACCCCAAAATTTCATTATGAGCGGCAATAGTAATTATAACACTATGTTAACCATGGCACATTTCACCAGTTGTTGTCTCTCAGTTATGTCAATGTTGACTAGCTACCTGGACAAGAAATCATTTTAAAAACACACTATTAATGGACAAATAATACCAGGTATGTTCACAATATAAAAAAGAGAATGGATGGATTTATCACAATCACAGACAACAAGTTGTGAATTTTGTTGTAAACACTGGCACTGGTAAAATAAACATCTGATCGCTGGGTTAGAAGTCGCTGCTTTAATATTGTTGATACCGCTGTTGCAATAACTACATACAGTATATTAGCACCAGCGATTACTACATCTAAGCGAACAGTGCAGAGGAAATTAAGTTGACATCACACTTTACAGCAGCAATATAACAAAACCGACTAACCTGTACTGTAAGAAAGATCAAAGATGATCTTTAACAGCTCCATTGAGATATGAAACTCGGCCAGTGTTGGTATTAAACCCTCACCTCTCGACTCAGCAGTCAGTCCATCGGATCTAGCTTCCTGAGCTGTTTTGGAACGGGAGAAGCTAAGCTGATCACCTGGAAAGACGCAGAGCTTTGGATAAAAGCCTTAAAAAACAACCTACCCAATCTAACAAATGTTCCTTATATCATACTGTACACCCAATCGTGGTAACTTTAGAGGGATACGATAACGATAGAGGGCCTACTGTCAGTTATTTGATAACATCTAACATTTAAACAATTTAGCCCAACATAAACTGTGATTCACAAACAGAGGACATATCAAGTATTCGAAGGTAAATCACTGCATCACCAGTAACTAGTTTTTATCAAAAATGAATCTTTTTAAGAAAACTGACCAACGAACGGAACATGCCGCATAGAGCCATCATCAGCTTTTGGGACAAATCCATGACAGAAGTTGAGGATATCTTGAATGTCACCCATATCGTTCTCACTCTTCAACAAAACTCCTAGGTTCGCCTGTGAAAATAGCAAAAATTTGTCTTATCCTGTGACGTTTTAATTTATGAAAAAGCTTTAAAATACAAATTATGGTATTATTAGGCCATGTGATACAGATTCATGGAATAACATCAATTTTGACCACAAATAACAATTCTGTTCAGAAACTTGACCCTACAGCCATGCATTTGTTTAGTATTTCCGCCGAACTACAATTTATGATATACAGAACAATGTACATGTATATAGAGATAAATGAAATTACCGTATCAGATTTCTGTTTCGACTCAGCAGAGTGCTTGTGGACTGTAAAGGGGTCCACAGTAGGCGCCATGAATTTTAGAGCAGGGATGTGCTCTGCCCATATTTCCTGCACAAGACATAGCAAGTCTTCCACGAGTGACACATAATCATCTTGCGTTGGCAACAGATTGTCTGCTGTCACCTCTCTCAGACGAACCCTGGGAGGGTTACTTGACCGGAACACAGCCCTATCCTTTACTGCTATAGTCTGGATCATGTGCACCATTTTGTTATCTCCACCATGGCGTGTTCGAATATGTTTATCAACATTGTCCCATACCAAGGAATAGCGTTCATCATTTGCTGACCAATTCTTGACCTGGTCTGTCTGCTGCTTGGCCATTTCATCGAGTTTGTTTAGTGATTGAGTGTAGCTGTAAGCAAGGCTTAGCTGTGCGAACCTGTTTACACAACTCTCCTTTGCTCCGCCTTCTGATAGTAAGAGACTATTCACCAACCGGGAAGCACTTAGGTGTTGGCTATATATTGAGAATGATGTCGCGATAACATTGGTGAGTGCCGGCATCAGATTTTCCACAGTTCTATGTGCACGAGTGTCTGCATCATCTCTGAAACACACGCTTTCAAAAACCTCTGAGATGACAGGACATAAATAATGGAATTCGTCCATAACATTAGTGTAGGAAAATTCGAACACCTCCTTTCCAGAGGTTTTCCTGAGTTCCGAGTTTTGTCGGGAAGCATATGACTTAATTTCCTGCTTTACAATGTCACAAACTATGTCCACTGCAAGAGTTTGGTACAGCGGACCCAGACAACTCAGCATAGTAGACTTTAGTTTTTTTGTGAGTTGTCGCTGTCTGATAGAATGCAGGAGTTCGGCTTCCTCCACAGATACTGACTGTTGAAAAAACATGCACAAATAAATTGAGTTGATACATAAAAAAGTGATTTCAAAAGCATGTATGAGAAACAATTTTACGATTTACACTGCAGACTATGACATAGAACTATGACATGATAGGCCATGCCAACAGTTGTAGAGCTACTAATGTAGACACCGCGTGTGTGTTATTTTCAAAATAGGGAGCCCGATGGATGTGAAGCAAAAAACAACTGTATGTGATCGTAGAGTCTAGATCTAAATCAATACATATTTTTTCAATTGCATTTCAGAAAGAAAAACAACAAATGAAAGTGAGCAATTCAACTGTAGTAAGTACTTGGTTGCTCGGTGAGTGGACTTTATCCAGAGATTTTGCAAATTTTAGTGAAGCAGGCTCAGGGCAAGTTACACATAGGCATATGCATAAAGGCCTGGAGTGCTGTCACAACACAAGGAGCGATGAGCAAATTTCAATCATCAAAATCTACCTTCCGAGAGAATATAGACGGACTACTTCCTACATCATAACAATAAGAAATTTAAATTAGTAATGATTAATCTGATGTTCTGTGATGTAACCAAAAACACTTTGAATGGATGAACAGATTGGTCAAGAGGTGAGATTCCCATGCTCATGAACATTCACGGGACAGTCCTTGCAAATAGATGGGTGACCATTACTGATTTTGTGTTATTTCAATATTAACTGGAACAAGTCTCGTATTAAACATATACTCTTCTCACCATAGTAACCATAGTTTTTTGGGGTTCATCTGTATCTTCTCCTGACTCGGAAAACGGCTCGACATCGGAGACATACGAGGCAGCTGAGATGGCAGTAGGCTCCCGTTTTGGTATGGCTCCACCATGCTGTGTTGGGTCTATGAATTCTTCCCGCTTTGGCTCCTTCACTGCCAGGTTTCGGTACTCATCAATACTAAAAGTAATGTTTGTGGATCAATATGATATAATGTATTAATATAATGTATTTAGGCATATCCCTTTTCAAATAATGTCAAGAAGGAAGTAATCATTGTTGTATAATAAGGTATTATTAACTTCTTTAAGCGGGAGACACCACCATATAGCATACTGTCTACACAGGTGTTGTGCACACAGGTGTTAAAAGTCAAATCCTGATCACACCCCTATGTTTTCTGTTGGAGCAAATAGCTTCTCCACATATAGCCTACACCCTTGCTGGCCCATAAGATTTTCATTGTGCAATTTGGTAGATGTTAGTGGTATAAAGTATACCATTAAATAGGTCATAAGTAATGGCATTAATGATGGCCTTGTTTTATGAACATGCACTAAAAATACTATAGCCATACCCAGCTAGTACATTGCGGTGACGTCCAACTGATGTTCCAAATGCAGCAACCATGGCTCTCCCCAGGTTTTGAGCCGTGACTCGATGATCATCTATAGTGCTTACCACCACCTCACGAGTCAGAGTAGAACCTAGTCTGACAGCGAATAACTCATTGAGTCGAGTCTACAATGAAATATTGTTGATAGACAAAAAAATCTGCATCATGACAATAAAAGAAGTATGATGTTGTGAGCATAATAGTTAGCATCAGCTACTAAATACATAAACACTAGTATACGTAAACATTAAATACATAGACCATATTACGCCATATCATTTGATGATATCACAAGAGGTTTACTAATTCATTACCGTAGTTAAAATTTCAATCATTGGGAATGGAAAGCACAGTTTGTTTGCAACTAAAACAAGCTAAAGCGTATGTATAGCCGACCCGTGTATCTAACAACAGCCATAATGATAGACCGATATGTAGTCACTATTAGACTTAAGTAGCTGTCCATTGTCAAAGGAAATACGTGTTATTGTTCATAATGACAGGAAACAGTAGAAGAACTCACACTAAGGTCCTGAACAGTAAGTGGCTTTTGAGGACTACGGCCATATCTAATCAATTTCTCAGCGGCTGAGGGT
>ERZ1740062.1394-NODE-1394-length-10050-cov-4.021811_pt1 | contig 10050 bp, 11 predicted proteins | sample MGYA00581741_ERZ1740062 | MGnify/ENA primary metagenome ERZ1740062 (study PRJEB43018, sample SAMN04849747) | marine metagenome | isolation source: floating plastic debris | place: Pacific Ocean | collected 2008-09-01 | study: EMG produced TPA metagenomics... | reverse complement strand
AAATCAAGAATGTTGCTGGTAGGAATGTTTTTCACCATGTTGTGACCCCCAAAAATCGGCGGATCTGAGCCTTGCGCATAAAAAAACCGCCCTTTTTCAAGGGCGGTTTCGGGGCAAGGCGGCGCGTTCAGGCCGCGCGCTGTCTGAAATCCAGCGCCGTGCCGTTGATGCAATGGACCAGTTTTCCCTCAATAAGCACCAAATGCCCGAGATGGGAGCCACAGCGCCGACAGACGACTTCGATCATCGTGCGCGCATTGGCGGGGTCCATGGTGTAGTTGGCGTCGCTGTCGATGTTCATCATCACGGCCAAGGGCTGTGCGTGCGCGAAAAACACCCAGCCTTTGTCAAGCTCCACCCGCCAGTCGCTATCATAGACATGCAACCCGCAGCCATGACAGTGAAAGGCGCCGGTTTCGTATTGCTTTGAAAGCGGGCTGCTGCCGGGCCATTCCGTGGCCTGGTGGCGCAGGACCTCGTACTGCTCGGGCGTCAGCTTTTCCTGCCACTCCGCATCGGTACGCTGGATCTCAAATTCGAAAGTGTCCGTCGCGGCGTGCACGGCGGGCGCGGCAAGGGCCACGGGCAGGGCGCTGCCGGCGAAGGCCGCCGTGGTCAGAAATGCGCGCCGGGCGGGGGAATGGGCTGCCATGGTCAATACTCCTGTGGTTGTGATGCGCGCTACTATAGGCGATGGCGCGATCCGGGTTGCGCAAACTGGCGTGACCGGCGCGTGCGCGACCGTCCGGGGGCGCGGTTCAGGATTGTGGCAAGGGTTATGGGCAGGCGGGCTGAGGCAGCGGTGGCGCCCGTCACGATCCGCCTGCCCGGACCGAGACGGCCTGGCGCCGGATCAAGCGCGTGCCGATCCCAAGGTGCTTTTCGGACTTCTCGGTGGGAAAGCAGGCGCCGAGCTCCGCGGCGCCCACCGGACGCAGAGCCGCCGCCAAGGGGGGCTTCCCGGCCCTTGGCGGCGCTTGTGTCGTGGCCCGTGTTAGTAGCGGTAGTGCTCAGGCTTGAACGGACCCGCGGGGGTCACGCCGATATAGTCGGCCTGATCTTCGGTCAGGTCGGTCAGCTTTACGCCGATCCGGTCGAGATGGAGCCGCGCGACCTTTTCGTCGAGATGTTTGGGAAGGATGTGCACCGTGTTGTCGTAGCGGTCCCCTTGGGTCCAAAGCTCGATCTGCGCCAGAACCTGGTTGGTAAAGGACGCCGACATCACAAAAGACGGGTGCCCTGTGGCGTTGCCAAGGTTCAAAAGCCGGCCCTCGGACAGCAGGATCATGCGGTTGCCCGAGGGCATCTCGATCATGTCCACCTGGTCCTTGATGTTGGTCCATTTGTGGTTCTTCAGCGCAGCGACCTGGATCTCATTGTCGAAATGGCCGATGTTGCCCACGATGGCCATGTCCTTCATCGCGCGCATGTGCTCGATGCGGATCACGTCCTTGTTGCCGGTGGTGGTGATGAAGATGTCGGCCTTGTCGACCACATCTTCGATCCGCACGACCTCGAACCCGTCCATCGCCGCCTGAAGCGCGCAGATCGGATCGACCTCGGTCACCTGCACCCGCGCGCCGGCGCCGCGCAAGCTGGCGGCAGAGCCTTTGCCGACATCGCCATAGCCAAGCACCAGCGCCGTTTTGCCCGCCATCATCGTGTCGGTGGCGCGACGGATACCGTCGACCAGGCTTTCCTTACAGCCGTATTTGTTATCGAATTTCGATTTGGTCACGCTGTCGTTCACGTTGATCGCGGGGAACGGCAGAAGACCCTTTTCGACCAGTTGGTAAAGCCGGTGGACGCCGGTGGTCGTCTCTTCCGACACACCTTTGATGGCGTCGCGCTGCTTGGTGAACCAGCCGGGCGCCGCTGCCATCCGCTTTCGGATTTGGGCGAAAAGCGCCTCTTCCTCCTCCGACGTTGGGACGGCGAGCAGGGCGTCTTCGCCGGCCTCGACCCGCGCGCCGAGCAGGATGTAAAGCGTGGCGTCACCGCCATCGTCGAGGATCAGGTTGGCCGTCCCTTCGGCGAAATCGAAAATCCGGTCGGCATAGGCCCAATATTCCTCCAACGTTTCGCCCTTGATGGCAAAAACGGGTGTGCCGCCTGCGGCAATCGCCGCGGCCGCGTGATCCTGCGTCGAGAAGATGTTGCACGAGGCCCAGCGCACGTCGGCGCCAAGCTCTGTCAATGTCTCGATCAGAACGGCAGTCTGGATCGTCATGTGAAGCGAGCCCGCGATCCGCGCCCCGGCCAGCGGCTTGATGCCCCCGAACTCAGTGCGCAGCGCCATCAGGCCCGGCATCTCCGTTTCGGCAATATCCAGCTCTTTGCGCCCAAATTCCGCGAGCGCGATGTCTTTGACGATATAGTCGTGGCCCTGATCGTCCGGCATGGGAGCATTCCTTTGAAACCAAATCTGCGCGGCATGTAGCACCACGGCGCCCGGTCGGCAACGCCGCCTGCGGTTTTGGCAAAGGCCAGCCGACCGGCGTTTACGTTTGCCTCAGATCTGTCGCCTAGGTTTGCACGCGGTGGACCTGGGGTATGTGACATGGATGATGACGGTCTCGACGGCTCTGCCGCGGCGGGGCAAAGCCTGTCGGCGGCGGGCAACGATTGGTGGGCTTTCCTGACAATGGTGCTGCCCGTCGTTTTGGCGACGCTCGCGCTGATTGCAACGCGTGAGGCAGCCCGGGTTTGGGCCGAGCGGCGGGCGGTGAAAAAAGCGGTCGTCACGCCGGACCCTGGGCAAAGCGCGCTGCATCAAAAGCGGCTGCGCCGACTGCGGCATCGCCGCCAGCGCTGATGCCGCCCGGCCGCGTTTGGCTCGGGGGCTTGGCCTGCCCGGTCAGACAGGCTAGCACGCGCAGAAAACGGGGGATGCCTGTGGCGCGGGCGTGGCAACGGATGCTGTCGGGGCGGCGGCTGGACCTTTTGGATCCGGCCCCGCTCGATATCGAGATCGAAGACATCGCCCACGGGCTTGCCTTCGTGGCCCGCTGGAACGGTCAAACAGCGGGGGACTACCCCTATTCGGTGGCTGAGCACTCTCTCCTGGTTGAAGCGCTGCTGGATCTTATCGATCCGAAACTGGATCACCGCTGGCGGTTGGCCGCACTGCTCCACGATGCCCCGGAATATGTGATCGGTGACATGATCTCACCGGTGAAGGCCGCCGTCGGACCGGCCTACAAGGCGATGGACGAGCGTCTGACAGCGGCGATTCATATTCGCTTTGGTCTGCCGGCAGCGCTGCCCGCCGTGGTCAAGAAAAAGATCAAGCGTGCCGATAAGATCAGCGCTTGGCTTGAGGCGACCGAGATCGCGGGCTTTTCACGGCAGGAGGCCGACCGATTTTTCGGGGCGCCGCGTGCCGCCGACCTTACCCGCTTTACGCTGACCCCCCGCCCGCCGATGGCGGTGAAATCGGCCTTTCTCGCGCGGTTTGCTGTCTTGGAAGGGGCGGTCAGGACGGGGTAAGCCCTGCCGGGTCCAGCCCTGCGCTGCGCGCGGGTCCGGGGCGGCGGCAGAACCGCGCCCCTGGCGCCGGTGCCGGCACTCCCCTATATCACCGTGCAAAGGCGGCAGGCCGGTAGTGAGGAAGGACAACTGATGCTCGAATTCGGACAGGCAGCGACGGCGCCGGCGGCGGACCTGGTCAAGGACGGATCCGAGGCGACGTTCATGGATGATGTGATCGAGGCGTCGAAAACCGTGCCCGTGATCGTCGATTTCTGGGCACCCTGGTGCGGGCCCTGTAAAACGCTTGGTCCCGCGCTGGAGGCGGAGGTCGCAGCGGCGCGTGGCAAGGTCAAGATGGTCAAGATCGACGTTGATCAAAACCAGATGCTGGCCCAGCAAATGCGCATTCAGTCGATCCCCGCGGTCTATGCCTTTATCAATGGGCAGCCGGTCGATGGGTTCATGGGCGCCCAGTCGCCCGCACAGATCAAGCACTTTGTCGAAACGCTGATCAAAAACAGCCCCGCCGGCGATGGCGGGCTTGGCGAGGCGATTGCCGCGGCCAACGAAATGCTGGCCGAAGGCGCTGTCACGGACGCCGCCCAGACTTTTGCCGCCATTCTGGGCGAAGAGCCCGAGAACCTTGAGGCACTGGCCGGGCTTGCCCGCTGCCATATCGCGCTGGGCGAAACCGATCAGGCGCGCGCGATCCTCGACAGCGCGCCGGAAGACAAGCGCAGCGACCCCGCGCTTGCCGCCGTCTATGCGGAGCTTGATCTTGCCGCCGAAACCGCCGAGGCCGGCGAAGTGGCGGAGTTGCGCGCAAAAATCGCCGCAGACCCGGGCGATCTGCAAGCGCGGCTCGACCTTGCGATGGCCGAAATCGCCGCCCGCGACAACGAGGCGGCGGTCGAAACGCTGCTTGAGCTTTTTCGCCGCGACCGAGAGTGGGGCGAGGGCGCCGCAAAGACCCAGCTTTTCAAGCTTTTCGACATGCTGGGGCCAAAGGATCCTTTGGCGCAAAAGGGGCGCAGACGCTTGTCTTCAATGATTTTCGCCTAGGTTTTCGCCCAGACGTAAAGGGCATGACATGGTCAAAAACTTTCAGCTCAGCGAAATGCCGAGCGCGATCCCCGTATTCCCTCTGCCTGGCGCGCTCCTCCTGCCGCGGGCGCGACTGCCGCTGAATATCTTTGAGCCGCGCTATCTTGCGATGCTTGATGACACGCTGAAGACATCGGATCGCCTGATCGGCATGGTGCAGCCGATCCAGGTGCCCGACGGTGCCACGTCGGGGCGGCTGCACCAGATCGGTTGCGCCGGGCGTGTCACGACGTTCCAGGAAACTGAGGACGGGCGGTACATGATCTCCCTCAGCGGCATCAGCCGGTTTCGGATTAAGGACACGGTGGAGGGTTTCGCGCCCTATCTAAAGGCCGATATCACCTGGACGAGCTTTGAGCGCGATCTGGGCCGGCGCGAGACCGATCATGGCTTCGACCGGCCCGCATTCTTGGACGTGTTGCACCGATTTTTTGAAACCGCGCAGCTTCAGTCGGACTGGGACAGTCTGAAAGAGGCCGAGGAGGAATTGCTGATCAACTCGCTTTCGATGCTCTGCCCGTTCGACCCGGAGGAGAAACAGGCCTTGCTCGAAGCGCCGACACTGCAAAATCGGCGCGAAACGCTGGTCACGTTGATGGAGTTTGCGCTGCGCGGCGGCGATGACGAAAGCGGGGCGATGCAGTGAGCGACGCCGCAGCGCCCCCAGGCGAGGACCCGATCGACCGGCATCTTTTGGAAACCTTGGTCTGTCCCCTAACCCGCTCAACGCTCCGCTATGACCGGAGCGCGCAGGAACTGATATCGGAGGGCGCAGCCCTGGCCTATCCGATTCGAAACGGAATCCCCGTGATGCTGGTCGACGAGGCGCGACGGATCGAAGACTGAAAACTGTTCACCTCTAACTGCAGAAAGTTGGCAGTTGAAGATCACCATTTGGAAGGTTTGAGGTCAGGAAACCCTCACCGAAAACGGTCGCGAACGCCCCGTGCGCCCTAAGGTCCGGTCCCTGGCAAAAAAAGCCCAACGCTGCGGGTTCCGCCGCGGGCCAGCGCCGCAGCGGCCGTCGATCTCGCCCGGTTTGCACGATCAGAATGGATGCGCTGGGGTGCCAAAAGCGTTTCGGGATTGGCCTGGATCCCATAACGGCGTCTGAAATCAGAGATTTCATCGCGTTCTGGGGTGCTTGATGTCTTAGGTCTTCGACGAAACGCCGTGGGCGCAGCGTATAGACGCCGTGTTTTTCTGGGGCTGGGTTTTGCCGGTCGGTGGACAAGACGACCCTGAAACCCGCGAAAGCCGGGCGGCGTTAGAACCCGGTCGGGGCGGCGTCGGATGAGGATCCAGCGGCTGCCCGGAAAGCTGGGCCGTCGGGCGCTGCGGGGCGCCGGCTCGCCCGCCTTCTGCCATCGACCAGGTCGCGCGCCAAAGCAGTTTTGCGTTCAAGCGGAAACACGCGCCATCAGCTCAGCGAATTTGCCCTAGAGCAATTTCCGTTCACATTGGATCAGAAATCGCTGTCTCAAGATCAGCATCGTGCTGATCTTGAACGCGTTTTCTGATGAAGACTGAGTCAATCTGAACGGAAAATGCTCTAAAACACGCGATAGGTTGTCGAGGCCCAAAGCGTGGTCCAGATCGTGCCCATCTGCTCGCGCATCCGCGAGGAGGAGGGACGGATCATCACCGCGTTCACCATCACCTCCGCCGGACCGCTCGGCACGCTGAAACGCCCTTGCGCGTCGGTGGTCAACTCGATCTTTTCCACCGCCTCACCGCGTTTTAAAAACACGAACGCCGGCGCATTGGCGCGCGGCTGACCGCGGTAGAGCAGGCGGAAGCGCGTGTCGCCTTGGTCGGTGTAGGGATTGGTCTCGGCCACAAGCTCAAACCCAAGGCCAAGCGCGCGATCCGAACCCTGCCCATCGCCCACTGCGATCAGCGCTTTGGCAAAGCGAAAGTAGCCTTCGGAAATATCCTGTGTTGGCAAACCCTCGGCCAGGTGCTGGGCCAAGGCTGCCTCAAGCCTTTTGCCGCGCAGAAATGCCTCAAACTTTGTTAAGTCGTCATAGGTCAGGCGCGACGCCGTCGAGGTGTGGTAAAGGATGTTCAGCCCGGGTCCAAGCGGTCTGGTCTGCACCGCTGGGCGTTGGCCATTGTCCCCCATCAGCCGCCCCGTCGCGTCGCCAAGCGCAATGCCCGATTGCGCATACCCGCGCGCAGAATACGACAGTTCCACGCCCTCAAAGAACTCACCATTGCGCGCGCGCGCCGCGATCCGCTCCCCCGGTGCGACGCGGTAGGCCAAAGGCTCCAACCAAAACTCATGGGCCATGGCCGGCCATGCGGTGGTCAGAAGCACAAGGGCGATAAGGCGTCGGAGCATGTGGGCACCTTTCATGGGGTTGACGGCCTTGGGTTTAGCACGTCCGGTTGCGCGATGGACACAGAACTTGCAACCCCGGGCGATGTTGCCTCCCTTCACGATTTGGCGCGCGCGGCCTTCGCGCCCTATACGGCGCGCATCGGACAAGCGCCCGCACCGATGTCTGAGGATTTCGCAGCCCGGGTGGCGGCCGGCGCTGTCACGCTTGCGCGGGTGGAGGGTCGCATCGTGGGGTATGCAGTGACCGAGTGGCGGGGAACCACGCTGCATATCGCCGCCTTCGCGCTGGATCCAGATCGCCAGCGCCAGGGGCTGGGCGGCCGGTTCTTAAGACTTTTGGAGCGTGGGGCAGCCGCAGCCGGTGCCGCGCGCCTCTCGCTTTATACCAATGCGGCGATGCAGGAAGCCCGCGCCTTCTATCCAAAGCAGGGATTTCTGGAGACCGCCCGCAGGCGAGAAGACGGGTTTGATCGGGTCTATTTCGAAAAGCCGCTTCCAGGGCCGACGTCGGAATGATGCGCATCGCTGCGCAAGGGCGGCTTTGTCGCGGGAGCCGAGCAGGCACCAGCAACCGCGCTGCGCCAACCGGGTGCCAGCCGGAAACGGCGCACACCGGGGTTGGCACCCCGCGCGCCTTTGCAATGGCTCCCAAGGCTCCTTCACGCAGCGGCCAGGCTGCTTTCTGGCCACGGGCAGGCCATGATGCCCAGCGGCACGGGCAGCCCATGATGCCCAGCGTCACTGGCGGGTCTTGATCTTGCCAAACCGGCCGTTTTTTCCTTTTCTGGATAAACTTGAACCGACCCCCAACGCGGGGCTCGGTTTCCGACCCATCTCAGAAAGGTTTTGAACGCGGCATGGTCGAACCGACACGCTTGCGCGCAGCATTCGAAGATCAGGCGGCGGCGTGCTTGGCCCTTGACGCGCCCTTCACGGCACAGCTTATCCGCTGTTGCCCGGATGCGATCGATGACAGAACCGCGGTCGGGCAACGGCTTTTGGAGTGGCCGGGCGACCCCAGCCCCTGGGGCGATGTCGTGCCGCTTCGGCTGGCCGGGGCCTTTCACGGGTTGGTTCGCAGAGGACAGTTGCCAGAGCTCGCGTCTTTTTATCCACCGGCGCCAGTGCATGAAGACGCCGCGCTGAGAGCCGCGCTTGCGCGGGCCATGCGCACCCGGGACAGCGACCTCCTGCCCTGGCTCGACACCCCACCGCAGACCAATGAGGTGGGACGGTCGGGCGTTGTGTGGCCGGGTTTGATGGCCATCGCGGCCCGGACGGGACAGCCTCAGGCGATTTTCGAACTGGGCTCCAGCGGCGGGTTGAACCTGGTACCGGACCGCCTGGCCTACTGCCTTGGCGGGCGGCGCGTCGGCGCGGCCGAAAGCCCGATTACCCTCACGCCGGATTGGCGCGGACCGCCGCCCGAAGGCCCGGATCCAAAGATCGTCGCGCGCCGGGGTTGCGATCTCGCCCCGCGCGACATCAGCGATCCCCAAACGCAAGAACGGCTTTTGGCGTATCTGTGGCCGGATCAACCCTTGCGTCTGCGACGGATGACCGATGCGATCGGCCTGGCCAAAGAGGCCGGTATCCGGGTCGAGCGGGCAGAGGCCGCGGCCTGGCTTGCAACAGTGCTCGCCGCACCGCAGGCGCCTGGAACAACGCGGGTGGTGATGCACACCATCGCTGTGCAATATTTTCCGCGCGAAAGCCGGGCAGAAATCGATGCGCTGATGGCGGCGGCTGGCGCCCGCGCCGATGCGGCCCGGCCGCTGGCCCGTTTGGGTTTCGAGATGCGCGCCAGCGCCGGCCCGCCGCGACTGACCCTTCAGCTTTGGCCCGGTGGGGCGGTGCAGACTTTGGCCGAAGCGCACCCGCACGGGACGTGGATCCGCTGGGGCACCGTTGCATCCTAGTGCGGATGGTTCTTGAGCGTCGGGGCGTCTATGATCCGCGAGCGGAACCAAATGTCTGTCGTCGCGGCGAACCGGGCCGCCCCCCGCGGGCCTTGGCGCATCATCCGCGAACGGCGCCCCCCCGCAACCTCAAAAGGATACGCTTATGCCGGGCTCGACCAAGAAAACCGTCATCATCACTGGGGCAAGCCGTGGGATCGGCGCCGCGGCGGCGCGCCGATTTGCCGACGCGGGCGCAGCCGTGCTGCTGGCCGCCCGATCCACTGCGCCTATCGAAGCGCTCGCGGCCGAGATCACAGCGGCGGGCGGGATCGCCCATGCGCAGGCATGCGATGTCAGCCGCTGGGAGGACGTATCGGCGCTGGTTGAGCGGGTGCAGGACACCTGGGGGCAGCTTGACGTTCTGGTGAACTATGCGGGGGTTATTGAGCCGATTGGCAGCCTTGCGACCTCCGATCCCGGGCAGTGGGGGAACAGCATCGATATCAATCTTAAAGGCACCTATTACGGGATGCGCGCGGCGTTGCCTGTGATGGCGCGGCAAGGTTCGGGCGTGATCGTCAACGTCTCCTCCGGTGCCGCGCAGGGCCCGAACGAGGGGTGGAGCGCGTACTGCTCGGGCAAGGCGGGCGCGTTTATGCTGACCCGGGCGGGCCAGTTGGAGGCGCCGACAGGCGTGCGTGTCATCGGACTGTCGCCGGGGACCGTGGCGACGGATATGCAAGTCAAGATCCGCGCCTCGGGCATCAACCGCGTCTCGCGGCTGCTTCCAAGCGATCATATCCCCGCCGCATGGGCCGCCGAGGCGATCCTTTGGCTTACAACCGATGACGCGGCCGAATTCGCCGGGACCGATGTCAGCCTCCGCGACCCCAACATTCGCACCCGGGCCGGGATTGGCGGCGCGAGCGGCGGGGGCTGATCTAGGAGAGATCGCGCAAGCCAGGACGCACCAGCGCAGCGCCGCCCAGCGCTGTGCCGACCCCGTCCGGTCGCATCGGCGTGCGCAAGCACGACGTCGCGCGGCCCAAAAGACCGACCATGTGCGCTTTCTACGCCCAGACCCGTCCGCCCGACACAAAGACAGTTCTGCGGGGGGGGGCCGCGCCGCGTCCTTCAAGCGGTGTTGGCGTCCCGCGGTTTGCGCCCGGGCCCGGCCGCCCGACCCAGGGCCCGCGAGGAAGCGCCCCCCCCCCGAACGTCATGCGGTAT
>ERZ1740062.1393-NODE-1393-length-10055-cov-3.641100_pt1 | contig 10055 bp, 6 predicted proteins | sample MGYA00581741_ERZ1740062 | MGnify/ENA primary metagenome ERZ1740062 (study PRJEB43018, sample SAMN04849747) | marine metagenome | isolation source: floating plastic debris | place: Pacific Ocean | collected 2008-09-01 | study: EMG produced TPA metagenomics... | reverse complement strand
AATCCCCCACCTTTTGACTCAAACCCGTCAAAGAAGAAGAACCACTCTGCTGTTTTAAAAGCAGTTTTCCATGTGCCTGATAAACTGGTTTTTGGCTAAAGGTAACTAACCCTGTCAGAGTTAAGACAGAACCAATTACAACTGTAGTCGTCAGCCAACGTCTTTTAAGAATTAGCCAGTATTTTTCTAAATTAATGTGGTTGCTGTCTTCTTCATTGACAAACATAATATCAGTTATCAGTTAAGTTCTCAGGTTTAAGTTAGTAGTCCAACAAACCAAAATAGCCGGTTAAGCTTGGTGAGTATTTAGTCGCGAATAGTCGAGCATAAAGTTACCTAGCCTTCGGAGACTTGCCAGATTACTAATATTATTAGCTCTGTCAAAATGACAAAAAGTAAGATAATTATGCAGCAAAAAATGAAACAGAGAAAGTTTAAAAACACGGCCTACGGCTTTGTTAATTGCTGATATTTAATAGTTGATTGCAATTATTTATCAACAATTAACTATCAATGCCTTAGTGCATCTCTCCGGAAGGAAACAAAGCCGATTCTAAAGATTATCAGGCTCCACGTTGCTTGCGAACTCGCAATCAATCGTTGTGCCAAGAATATAAGGGTGAATAACTTGTACGGCGTAATCCTAAACTAACCCCGATCAACCAAAAACAAAGACTGTGGTAGATTTGTTCCCTATCAATAACGCAATCACGTAATATAGATTACTACTAAATAGTAGATAAATAATAGAGCAGTAAAGCTTTGGAGATGACAACTTTACTAAATCTTTAATAAAGATATATTGATTGAAGGTTGTAGAAACTATGACCTTAAGTGTAATAATTCTCTAGTAAACACTAATGTAGGAATAATGCAGACGGGCAGTTTTAAAAGCTGAAAAGCTGAATATATAAGCTTTATGATTTTTCTCTTCTCTCCGGAGATGCTACATGAATTAACTCGTAATTCAGCTTTATTGGACTAGTAAATTACCCTGATTTTTAAACTCCGGGATGAGCATTTGCTCCTGTCTCCACATCTGAGAAAAGTTATGGATAGGCTTTAATGTAATTATTTTGACTATTTTGCATTAACTTTTCGAGACATCGTTTTGTAGCTTTACATAAATTTTACGATAGTTGTAAATAAAAGTGCTTATGATATTATTGTTTGCAGTATAAACTCAAGTTTGTGTTCCCTTAGAAATACTGACATTAATTTTAGGATGTCTCCTAAATTGTAAAGGTAGTCAGTAATGAGATATTAAAATATAGAGTGCTAGGTTTTTTTAATTCCGCGTACATGCACTTCACCTCTTTCATTATTCCTTGCTCTGGCATGAAAGTGAGTAGTCTGTGATGAGTTCGCAGAGAAAATTACTTCTATGCTTAGTGCTGAAAAGTTTTCATTGAGATTGTGTTCCCTGAGTAGACGAATAACTTTAAGAATCAATAAGGATTGAAACTAAACAAAAAGTCATTGTAGTGTTCTGATTGTAATTAAATTGTACGTAAGTTAGTATCTTGCTGCGGCAGGATTGATTATTTAGACAAGATTAATTGTATACTCCTTCCTCAGCTTGCTTTCATCCGGCAACTTTGCCGTGGCAAACAATTAGAATTCAGAAGTGAACTAGATACAGGGTGTTTCCTATCTAACAATCAATACTGATTTAAGTATTAGAAAACAAGGAAACTATGTCATTTTCAACAACTAATATTACTTCTCCCGAGGAAATCGTTTCCTCTAGAAAGAGCAGTTTGCTCAAACTCCTAAGTAGCTTACCAATATTGCTTTTAATGGCAGACTGTTTGGGTTTACTGGCTTGTATGGAAATAGCTTTGATATTGCGTCTCGATAGAGCGATTAATCCCTTGAACCCAGTGGTTGATGGTTTTGTACTCTTGGTACTGACGGGGCTTTATTTGGCTGATGCTTACCATCCAGAAACTCAAATTGCTGGCTTGCGGACACCATATCGCATCCTTTTAGGTATGGGATTTCTGGGGATACTTACTTCTACATTCATTTATCTATCAGATATTTGGTTTGACTATGCCCTCACTGGAGCAAGTACTTTACTATTAATTCTGGGAATCTTTACAGCCTGGGCAGTTACTTTACGATTATTCGCAGTGAAATGGTTGCGATCGCAAGCTCGTCAAACTAGTTGTTTAATGCTAGGTGCTTCGGAGAAGGCAGTTAATCTTGCCCAACTGTTACAGAAAAGGAAAGAATTAGGAAGATTATTTGTACTGGCTGAAGCAGGACAAGATGCAACCCGTTTGCAAGATGCTCAGATTAATTGCTTGGGGCAGATTAAGGACCTAGGAAGTTGGAGTAAAACTTCTTGGTCGGCGGTGATAGCTGCTAATAATAGTGAACTTTCTGAGTCACAAATGCGGTTGTTAAGACAAATGCGCTTGCAGGGAGTTCGAGTCTACGATCTTCCTGATATTTATGAAAATTTTTACTACAAATTACCTTCATTCTTATTGCAGGATAAATGGTTAGCATTTAGTGATGGTTTTGATTTAATACCTGGTGATTTCAGTCTGAAAATCAAGCGGGTTGGAGACATGATACTAACAGCATTCTTATTCGCATTGCTGTGGCCGTTGATGTTGCTGGTTGCAATCGCAATCAAGTTAGATAGTCTCGGTCCGGTATTCTACAGTCAGATGCGGACAGGGTTAAATGGCGAACCATTTAGGGTTTATAAGTTCCGTTCTATGTATCAAGATGCTGAGACACGGGGAGCGCAGTGGGCGGGAGAAAAAGACCCCCGAATCACTAGGGTAGGACATTGGTTGCGCCTAACTCGTCTTGATGAATTACCACAAATATGGAATGTACTCCGAGGAGATATGAGTTTAATCGGTCCTCGTCCAGAAAGACCAGAATTTGATGTTAATCTCAAAAAAGTAATCCCATATTATGAAGTTCGCTATTTTGTCAAACCAGGAATTACTGGTTGGGCGCAGGTGATGTATCCCTACGGCGCTTCGGTGGAAGATGCCTGGGAAAAATTAGCTTACGATCTTTATTACATCAAGAACTATTCCATTTGGTTGGATTTGGCGATCGCGTTTAAAACTATTCGAGTTGTTTTGTTGGGTAAAGGTAGATGAATCAACAAGTTCTAGTAACTGGAGGAGCAGGCTACATCGGCTCTCACGTAGTTCGTCAATTGGGAGAAGCTGGCTACGATGTAGTTATATACGATAATTGTTCTACAGGTTCACCAGAATCAATCCTACATGGCAAGTTAATTGTCGGAGATTTAGCTGACAGTGATCATCTTCATCAGGTGTTTGCCAATCATAAATTTAGTGCAGTATTGCATTTTGCGGCTAGTATTAGCGTGCCGGAATCAGTCGCCCATCCCCTTGAATATTACGCTAACAACACCTGCAATACTCTAAATTTGCTGCGTTGTTGTAATATGGCGGGTATCAAGAAATTGATATTTTCCAGCACGGCAGCAGTCTACGGAGAAGTTCAATCGAATCCAGTTACAGAGTCTGCTCCCACTCAGCCAATTAACCCCTACGGACGCTCAAAACTGATGAGTGAATGGCTGATTCAGGACTATGCAGCGGCTTCCGATTTACGCTACGTAATTTTACGTTACTTTATTGTAGCAGGAGCAGAACCTGGTGGAAGACTGGGACAAAGAAGCCCAAAAGTAACTCACCTAATAGGTGCTGTTTGTAATGCTGCTCTTAAACGTCGCTCAGAAGTAGAAATTTTTGGTACGGATTTTCCCACACCAGATGGAACGGGAATTCGAGACTATATCCATGTAGAAGATTTGGCAGCAGCACATCTAGATGGTTTACGCTACCTAGAACGGGGTGGAACTAGCGAAATTTTCAACTGTGGCTATGGACAAGGCTATAGCGTGCGGCAAGTTATCGAACGAGTGAAAGCAATTTCTAGAGTCGATTTCCCCGTAATTGAAACATGTCATCGTCCGGGAGATCCCGATTGTGTAACGGCTTGTGCGGATAAAATCCGCAAAGTATTAGGTTGGCAACCTAAGTATAATAACTTGGATACAATTGTATCTACCACTCTGAAGTGGGAGATGCAGCGGGAGACTGCATTATGTTCTCCCTAATCTGAAAAGCCAGGATACAGCAGATTTAAAAAATAAATCACTGTATCTCATTTACTTGCAAAATGCTGTTTTTAGATTATTTTGCTCGTAGGGGCAGGTGACGGGAACCCATTAAAAATTTTTAATGGGAACCCTGTGACACTTTGCTTAATTTTTAGCGCAATAATAATCTTTTCGTGTCACGCACCAACCAGACTATTGTGACAATTGCGTAAGTCCTGGTAATCTTAGAACGGAATGGGAGTAGCAGAAAGTTTGGGTTAGTCAAGTAATAGTAGCTTTGATAACCCAAAAAATGCAAAAATAACACTACATTAGGGTGTAGGTAAATGAAATTCCTTGGCATTGATTTGGGTTGGAAATCGCAACCAAGTGGCTTATGTTATTTAGAATTAATTGATAGAAAGCTACAATTGCAAGATTTAGATCGAAAAGATTCGATTGCAGATATCCTTGCTTGGGTTGATAACTGCGTAAAAACTGATGAAAGCGCTATTATCGCCGTAGATGCACCGACTCTTATCCCCAATGCTACGGGAAGTCGCTTACCCGACAAACTGACTCACAAGCACTTTGGTAAATATCATGCGGGATGCTACCCCGCCAATCTTGGTTTAGCTTTTGCTCAACGCACGGTAAATTTTGGCTTAGCATTGGAGTTTCGCGGTTTTCTCCACGAACAAACTATGGAAGCGCTAAAGCCCGGTAGATATCAAATTGAAGTTTTTCCCCACCCTGCCATCGTTCATCTTTTCGACTTACAACGCATTCTCAAATATAAAAAGGGACGAGTTGGCGATCGCCATCTCGAACTCACCAAGTTGTACAATTACATCACCGATATCTTACCTACTCTCGAACCAAGTTTAAATAAAGATACAAATTCACATTTTTTGAATTTTGAATTTTTAGTTTCAACTTGTACGGGTACTGTACTCAAAGACTCAGAAGATAAACTTGATAGCCTTATCTGCGCTTATGTCGCAGCTTATTGGTGGTATTGGGGAAAACAAAAGAATTTAGTATTGGGAGATATAAGTACTGGTTATATTGTGATTCCTAATAAAGTTAAATCCTAAAATTAATTGCAATAATTAAAAGTAGGAAAGCTAAAGTTACTTATATTCAAGTTATTATTCCTTTTTAATTATCTAAAAATTGACAAAAAAGATTATTGGCGAAAAAGTTAGATTAAAATACTAATCCCTGTTAGTGTCAATTGCGCTTAAAAGCCAATGCTAATATTTCTATTTCCCGTTTCCAAGTAATTTTGATTTTAATTTCTGAGGACGAGGATTTTTATATATACATTTTAATTCTTTCAACTTCTGATTTTTTTCTCGCTTACTCCTGTTGGGGACAAAATTTTTAGATAATGAATATAGATAGTTGTAGAAAATTAGATTTTTATTAGTCATAATAGATTCACATAACTGTTGGCAAAACAAAGCAATAAACGCTGTAAAGGGTTTATTATTTGTAGATTAACGAATCAAGATGAAAAAGTCATATAGAAAAAGTCATGCAAACACATTACTAAAGTCATGTTTTTTACTTAATTCGATGTCGTACTATATGTTGTGAGTAGATGGGCAAAGTTTAATTGCATTATAAAAGATGAATACTAGCGCAATTTCTATACCCAAAGCTGTACGCTATGTGGAATGGGTGATTTTAATTGTAATTTTCTTACTGTTAATATTTATTACATCACTTCCAATTGATAATCCCACAGAGTATCCGCAACCATTAATCCCTTCTAATTTAGCATTTGTCTCTTTAGCAGTCTGTACTGTATTAAGTTTTATATTTCCTTTAAACCGCCCTTTATGGCAAAGAAGAGTCTATGTATTGGCGGAAATGTCATTGATTCTGCCATGCTATTTAATGGGTTGGGAACTTGATATATTGTTATTTTTATATATTGCTAAAAGCTGTTTTTTGCTCAAACGTCCCAAAGATGTCATTATTACAGCCACAATCAGTTGTTTTACTGCCATAGCTTTTGCAGTTTATGGTTTGATTTATCGGTTTGAGGGCATTAAAGATTATTGGATTTCTCATGCCGATAAGTTATTGACTATTGAGCGGATGGTTTTGCCTAGTTTAGTTCCTAGTTTGGGTGTCTATTTCATTACATCTGTATTTGTAATTATGTTTTGTTATGTAGCACTGGCAGAACAAAAAAGTCGTCGAAAAGCGGAAAAATTAACCCAAGAAGTAGAAGCATTAGCATCTAAGTTGGAAAGACACCGCATAGCTCGCGATATTCACGATTCTTTGGGACATTCTCTCACCACTCTTGACGTACAGTTAGAATTAGCCACGACATTAGCAAAACGCCAACCGGAGAATGCCGTACAAACCCTTGATACTTGCAAACAACTTTCTTCTCAATGTCTTGTAGAAGTCAGGCGTGCTGTACGCACAATGCGCGATTCTACTTTTAATTTAAATGAAGCTTTACAAAATTTAGTCCAACAAGTGGAGCAAAATCAAAATTTACAGATTTGCATGGAGATGAAATTACCGAATCTTCCCCTACAAACTGCCCATCAATTATATTGTATTGTTCAAGAAGGATTAACCAATATTCAAAAACATGCTTCGGCATCTAAGGTTACTTTGCAGGGAGAAACGAGGTTTAATAATATAGTTTTAGAAATTATTGATAACGGTAAAGGCTTTAATCCCGATTATCCTCATGCTGGTTTTGGTTTAAAAGGAATGCAAGAGCGCGTAGATGTTTTAGCGGGAGAGATGATAATTAAAAGTAGGGAAACTAAAGGTACTTGTATTCAAGTTATTATTCCTTTTTAATTTCCTTTCTACTTCTGCTTAAATTATTCCATCACATAATTCAAAAACTCTGCGCTCTAGACTTATCTTTGCGTTCTTTCGCGTTAAAGTATTTTTCCAATAACTAAGTTTATGGGTGCTTGCTACCGTCTGGCATAATTGCCCCTTTTAGTTTGGTATTACTAAGCTTTACACCATTGAGGTCGGCGTATTGCTAGTTTGCACCTCTTATATCAGCCCCATCAAGCTTAGTGTAACGGAATTTTGCTCCCCGCAAATCTGCGCCGCGTAAATCCGCATTATTTAATTTGGCGTACATTAAGTTGGCATTTGATAAATTTGCATTTTTCAACGATGCACCTTTGAGCTTTGCTCCTCTGAGGCTTGCATTCTGGAAGTTTGTATCTTTAAATATGCTATTATCTAAAGTAGCATATTCCAGATTTGCATTGTTTAAATTACTGCTTTGTAAATTGACATTTATCAATTTACTATTTTTCAAATTTACATTTTTAAGACTGACACTTTCTAATTTGATATTACTCAAATTTGCTTTTTGAAAATCACAGTTATTGCATTCTTTATTTTTCTGTAATCTACTCAATAAAACATTATGCTGGCGTTCTCTTGATATTTCGCTTTCTCTCCTATTGAGTTGCTGCTGTTGCCTTGTCAGAGTTCTACCTTGTTGTTTCTGAATACGATTAATTTGATTGAGCCGGTATTCGAGTTGTTCTTGCTCTTGGAGAAGACGAGAAATCTGTATCTGTTGTTCTTGGAGTTGATCTTGTTGTTGTAAGGCTAATCTTTGATATCTTCGCTGTTGAGAAATAGACAATTCTTGAAAAATCTGAATTCCTGCACTACCCAGCCAAAGACATAATAAAAATGTAAAACATTGGGCAAATGTCAGCTTATTATTAGTTGCTACTTTGGTTGATGTTAAAGTAATAGGGATTGGTTTTAATGCCTCTAAAGCTGCTGATGCATTGGCAAAACGATTTTTTATATTTGGTTCAACCATTTGACGCAACCACCGCACAAATTGCGGATTTAACTCAGATGGCAAACATTTAAAATCAAAACGATACTCATCATCAATTAATTTGCCAACATCAACGGAACGGGTACCGCTAAGCAAACAAATCAACGTTACGCCCAAACTATATAAATCAGATGCTTCGGTTAAATCGCGACCAAAATATTCTTCGGGGGGGATAAAACCGGGGGTTCCCGAAGCGACACTACTAAGTGCAATTTCATTATTGCGAACTCTAGCAAACCCAAAATCAACTAAGTAAGCATTGAGTTTTTTATCGACTAAAATATTTTCAGGTTTAATATCTCGGTGAATAATTTGGGGCTGGCGTTGTTGCAAATAAACCAAAATTTCTAAAATAGATATGGCAATTTGCTTAATTTCTTGGGGGGTAAACTTATTTTCCGCAGCCAAGGATGGCGCATCCTTATATTCCTGTACCAAACAAAAACCTTGCCGTGTTTCAAAGGAAGTTAAATAACTAGGAATACGCGGATGTTCTAATTGTTTGAGTACTTCTATTTCCCGCTCATAAGCTTTAAATCCAGACCAATCCGTACCAACATCTGCAAAGCGAAATTCTTTGATTACTACTTGAATTTTGGAATTTTCCACTTCAGCTAGGTGGGTAATACGTCCCCCAAAGCTATTTTTTCCTAATTCCTTATTAACTTGATAGCCGAGATGTGAAAAATCTGTTTTTTGCATTGCCATCGTTGCCTCCACGCGCAATTATTGCAATTTGATTCGTCATAATACGCAGGTATTACAGTTTATTCTCACATACAAAAAATCAAGCGTTGGGAATTTGTACAATATCTTATCCTTATCTTTAAATTTTAGGTGCTGCGATATGCCTGTATGAATGGCGTACCTTTGGGAAAAGCTGGCGGCGCGAAACTTTGTGAATGCTTATAACCCCGAGGAAAAGGCGATAAGCCCGTAATGGGCATGCGCTTTGCGATCGCTTTTATTTGGTAGCCTGATTTACTTTAGACAAAGTTTGTAAAATTGTTAAGGAAATATTACTTCTAGTACTTCACCACAGCAACTGCGCTCATACTTTTCTACCGGTGCTTGTTGAAAATAAAGGCAGTAGCTGCACTAGGCTGTGTTTTACTAACTATCTACTATCAAATAACAAATTCCCATTTATTTCAAAAACTCCCCCAGTTGTTCTAACTTTCTCCAAGCTTCGCCACTTTGCAAAACATCTTTTGCGATCGCAACACCTTTAGTACAACGTTCTAAAATATCTTTTCCATCAACAGCTTCCCCAACTTCTAAAGCTAAAGCAGTATTTAAAGCCACTACATCTTGTTGGGCTTGGGTACCTTTTCCTTGTAAAATAGCTTTTAATATTTCGGCGTTTTCTTCAACTTCTCCACCCCGCAAAGCCTCAATTGGTGCGGGAGTTAAACCTAATTTTTCAGCCGTTAATTCTAATAAACTTACTTGCCCATTATTAACGATCGCCACATCATTAACATCACCCAAACCCCCTTCATCTAACCTTTCTCTGCCATGAATAACAATTCCCCGACGAATTCCTAATTGTGATAAAGCTTGAGCAATGATTGGGACTAAAAACCCGTCAGATACACCAATAACTTGCCCTGTCGGACGCATGGGATTTACCAAAGGTCCAAGCAAGTTAAAAATAGTACGTATTTTCAAAGTTTTTCGCAAAGGAGCAACGGGTTTCAAAGCCGGATGCCAACCGGGTGCGAATAAAAACGTTACACCAATTTCATCAACCGCAGACCGTACTTTTTTGGGATTGGCTTGCAGATTTATACCCAAAGCTTCTAGTACGTCGGCGGAACCTGTTTTGCTCGAAGCCGAACGATTTCCATGTTTGGCAACCTTAACCCCCGCAGCCGCCGCGACAAAAGCAACCGCAGTGGAAATATTGAAAGTAGAAGCACCATCTCCCCCAGTTCCGCAAGTATCAATTAATGGCAACTGAGATTGTTGATTTTCCAAGCCTCCCTAAGACTGAGATTGCAAAACTTGAGCCATACCCACCAACTCTTCCGGGGAGACTCCTTTAGCTTGAATTGCAGTCAAAATTGCGCCGGAAAGTACGGAGGA
>ERZ1740062.1392-NODE-1392-length-10055-cov-9.742800_pt1 | contig 10055 bp, 9 predicted proteins | sample MGYA00581741_ERZ1740062 | MGnify/ENA primary metagenome ERZ1740062 (study PRJEB43018, sample SAMN04849747) | marine metagenome | isolation source: floating plastic debris | place: Pacific Ocean | collected 2008-09-01 | study: EMG produced TPA metagenomics... | reverse complement strand
CGACCACAGAAACCCGAAACCCGACCCTTTGACTCGACCCTGAATACAACACTAACAATCACAGACCCAAAAACACCATCTCAGGATTAATGTACACAAAGTGCTCCGGCTAAAAAACAGGCGGAGTTTGTGGCACCCACCATCAAACAAAGAGAGGAGTTTGACAGTTGGGCGCCAGAAACTCCATCCGTTTTTTAGCCTGAGCACTTAGACTAGGGCTTATGACACTAGGCTATACATGTAGTTTTATAACTGGAATGTGATACAGTCTGTAACTTACTCCAGGCACGAGTTATCGGTCGGAAGGCGACGTCTTCACTCGTTGAAGTACTCTCGCAGTAGGAATCATTAACTCTAGCATCGATATTGTCACCACACATGCAATTAGATTGTACCACTGTAAAAAGAGGACAAAACTCAGAAAGGTGCTTTTACTCTAACTAAGAAGATAGTCTCTAACAAAGCCGTTGAGTACTCAATGGCTTTGGTCTCTAAAACTTCTCGTTTTGGCACAATGATGATGGTGGCTGAGGCATAGATTTAATGGGCATAAGACTTTCCAGTCAACAGGGGTCAATAGGGCATTTTTTAGTACAAAGGTGTCTTCTGATTATTTACTGGTGTCAGCCAATCACTTAAGAGTATTTTTGACCGAATATTGAGGAGCCTACTAATGATTGACATGGCAGTCTATCCCACCCTCCCTGGTTTGACTGTGTAGGATATATGACTCATTGGAAATTTCCCATACAGAAGAAGATGGCTCCAATGTTAGCCTGCCCGGCATCTCCTCTGCAGTCGGCAGACATTTGAATCACAAAGAGGCGCTATTTTTTCCCAGGTTTATTCTGTATACTTTTTCTCATTTTTGCTCATTTATGGTGGTTTGGAGGCAGTTTTGGGGTTGGCGTCTTGATTTGGATTTTTTTGGGGTTGGGGCTTTCAGTTTATGGGGTTTGGGGCCTGTGGTGTTGAGCCTTCTAGGTTTTTGGGGTTGGGGTTATCTATATAAAAATAACAGAATAAACCTGGGGAAAAAAACTTTGCCACAGAGAGAGTACAGAGAATCATAGGTCTACAGGTAAGATATGAGTTAGTTGGTTAAAAGCTCCTCTGCCCCACTACAATATCAATTTCACATTGATGCGCCCACATAATACCAAGTACATCTACATGTAAATGTAAGATGGACAACACCCACTATATGCATACGTACATGCATATGTACATGTATTTGTATATGTATACAAATATGCATATCTTTATTTACATTCATTGTTAATCACATGCTGACAACATATCTTCAATCCTTCATACCTGCAGGGGTCACGACAGAATCAGATTCACAAAGCGTATACTGAGATGCCATACAATCTAAGTCATTCCATTGAGCAGGGAAAAACACTACACAGTTCTCATTATTGCTCCAATTATTAGGTTCACCATTAGCCCAGTCTACATATAAATAAGATCAAAAAGTCGATGAATAGTATATGTCTTACCTGCTGGCGTAGTGACTTCATCTGATTCACAAAGGGCATATTGAGCGCTTGAACAGCTCAGATCGTTCCACTGAGCAGGCCAGAAAACTACACAGTGCTCACTATTTTGCCAATTATCTGGCTGACTATTGGCCCAGTCTACAGAAAGAAAGTGGAGAGAAACAAATAAAGAAACACAAGTGATATTAGTAACTCAGACTAATTATACTCTTAAACTGATTATTCGTCTGTTAATTAGTCGGAATTTCCCACTTCCTAGGTTAGCCTGACCTATTTTTTCCTCACAATGAATGAATGGTAATTAGATCACGGTTGTGTACACATATAGCTTCTAGGAATAGGAAACTCAGTGAAATACTATTGGAAATGTTATGCGTTATCCAGTGTACACGCATTTAAACAGAGAAAGAAGAAACTGCATTTTATATGTTAGTAACTTTCTGGAGGGTGAAAAATCATATTCAGGTACTTGGACTTAATGACGTACATGTATATGCCAAAAATACAATGATTTTATTTAAGTCAGCGAAGTTTTGTCAACCGATTTTGGATACTAGTCCATGAGAGTTCCTACATGTGTATAAGCTACCGTTCATACCTGTCCATGCAGGGGTAACATTGTTCCTGTCGACAAACAAGCCTTCGATCTCTATGTCGTTGAGACCAATCCAAAGTTTATTACCAGGTGATACAATATCTTTCCAGCTGGAAATAGAATTGCGAGATTGTTAATTTGTGATCACTGAGCACAATGAATGTTAACATACAACTAAACACCAATGTAAAGAGATTGATGCTTTTATCATTTTCATCATTGTACCATGACGTGGTACAAAGAGTTAAAATCACCAACTTAAAAGTAAAGCAAACCACTGATCCGCCTGGGGAAAAGACAGAAAAAACCGCAATGAAGCTCTTATATGACGTCATCTGCTAAAAAAGTGGACTATACAGTATTATAAAACCAAGTTTCTAGTGTGACTTACATTCTGATAAAATCTGTCTCGTCTGGGTTGTTACCCAACGCCACATATCCATCAGGCAGAGCCTCGGCACAGTAATCTACTGCGTCAAAGTAAGTCATCTGAGTAGAAGATATGTGGTACATGTGTCCACCATATAACTGTGTGTTCTCAGGCATCTCCGCAGCTAAAATTTTTTTATTGAGAAAAACAGACATTACTTTGATAATATATTAAAACCTTAATCCAAAAAACTCCAGTGAAGCAATGTCAAAACAAATCTTTGTGGTGCACGGTGGTCTACAAACAAGCAAAGTGTGACCCACAAACTTCATTTGATGATAACTTATGGTGCCACCATTGCTTGAATTCGCCGATAATGTAATCGAATTTCACTCTTTTAAATCATTGATATGATGTGGACCTACTAAATCACACAGGTGAGAACTCAAAAGGCTAATCTACAAAATCCAATCTAATCTACAAAAGTCATGTTTGTGAACTATTTTCTTCAAACAGCAGATTATAATCTAGTCTATTTATAATCTATTTCTATATGTCAATGTGAATATCTATCCATTCCACTCCACTACCTAGTTGGGAGCTAACACTCAGAATAAACATTAGCTAGAAAATGTAAACTCACCAGCTGAATAAGAAGTAAAGAAAGTTGCCACAACATATGAGTTTGATATAGAATAAACATGAGGGTATATGTTCCATGCTTTGAAATCTTAAGTCAAGCCTGAGTTGTACGCTACATCCTATAATTCTGAGAACTGTGGAGGGGAGGTTCTATTTTTGAGTTGTGACAGAAATTGTCCGCTCATTTTTGAAAAGTACACAACTACTACTACCTTATACCATACAAAAACTCATTGCCATGTAACTGACCATTTCTGAGGATTCTTACCATGGGGAGAAGGTAGGCCATATATCTCAAATCTACCACAAGGTTTTCCAGTGTGGGTCTTTATTGTGAGGGTTATATCTCTGGTTGTGATAGGCTGAGGGAAGGTTATAATTCCATCATTAGTGGCATTTACTATAAACTCCTGCAATAATAGAAGAAATTACTACTGTATCAGAAATGCAACTTACCAAATAGTTTAATGCCATCAGGGAGCTAAACATTTTGAGCTCATGCAAAGACCCAATAAAATGACTGGGGATCGTTTTATTTGTTCAAGGATCTTTGATTCATCTTTGTTCAGTAAGGATATCATTGCTTTCTGTCACATGTTTTGGGAAATCAGAAAGCATTGTTACAAATCGTACACTAGTGACACAATGACCGCACTAGTGACACAATGACCGGTTTCCAGTAACCGTATCGGGCGGGTGTAATGGCAGGGTTAATCACCTCAGAGGATAACATTATCAAACTTACAGTGCATGCTGGGAAGGCACCAATACAGATTCCATTATTGTGCAGTATCTCTACACTTAGTATTTGTCCAGCATCTCCACCGGTATAGAATTCACTTCTCGCCTGTAAGAGAAACCATGAGCATGTGCCAACTACTAAATTATAAAACATCAAGCATCACTTTGTTACTTCAAAACCAATTTGCTGTCCAATTAATCTGATCTGAAGTCGAAAAAACAAGTATTTAATCAGACATTGAATCGATGCTCGTGCTTACTACCAATCTAATTGAGGGTGTGGTTTCTCCATCCAACGCACATTACCCTCTAGTCTGATGCCTTAGACTGTGGCCAGCAGAGTCAGCCCCAGCAGAGTACCTGTTATTGACTGAATTGTCTACTCTCAAAACTGCTATATTTGATATTACCAATTTCAAATTACTAGAGGAATATTTTTGTAAAAACAATCATCTTTATACAGTCGAAAGATATTTGAATTTAGATATACATTATTCATTTGTCACAAGTCTTGAATGCACCCATGAGCTGAGATTTTAATGATTCATGCAGTCAAAAACTGAGGGGACAACTCCATCTAAATGCTTGGACTTGCTTAGACTAATTACCTTCTACGAGAAGCATTTAAAGGCTACAGCATCATGATATAATGACACAACATTCTTTTTTGGGGTTTAAACTACATGTACTATTGTACTATGAACTCCAGGTTATGCGTAGACTAACCTTGACCATCACCGCATACACAGTATAACTGACAGTGAATGTAGCAGTCCATGTTTCGTCAGTACCATCACTACCATCAGCACACCATCCACCTCCGATGTAATCTCCCTCATGTTCATATCTCTCCTCAGTAATACGTACAGCAGAGGCTGGGGCTCCAGCTAACACTGAACTCGATGAAAATTCTACCTCATCACTACCCATACGTGTCAGTATACCCGGTACTGTAAGGAGAGAAAACGTAACCCATGAGTATTCCCTGAGACATCGACTCAAATGACCTCAATGCTTTCAATGACCTCAACGACCTCATTGACCGCAATGGTCTCAATGACTATGTCATTCCCTCAAGGGGTCGGTCTTACGGGGCATGTTAACAACGTTTCGCAATGTACTTTTGAGCTATAATACCCAGAAATACGCAGTCAAAATCGTATATACTGGCCTGCCTGGAAATTCCCAAACGATGCATTATGGGATACTCCTTAACATGCCTATAAAAATTATTCAATAACTTAATTATCTTTGATACACTTACACAAAATATTCGGTTTTACCACGGAATAAGCATTCATTTGACCATAGCAGAGCAACCAAATACTTTGGGTTGATTTTAAATCTTCCAAAACTCACTTTATGCTCTTTCTTTTTGGTTGTTCAACACAGAGTCAGGAGTATTGCACGTTGATTGGTTGCAATTGGAAAAGAATGAGAAGGCAACCGTGAATATTAAAGTTCCCTATTGGATAGGCTTATAGCTGGAATTTATGAAGAGAGCATACCTGATGGGATTCTGACAGCAGGACTAAGGTAGTAATCTGTTACCCAGGTAGTGAGATCCTCTGAGCTGACTATATTACCATACAGTTCTCTATTCTTATACTCCTCATACTCCGTCGCAGATATGGCTTTATCCCATATATTCACCCTCTTTATACCACCCAAGAATCCAGCTAGAAAGAAAAGTGTATAACATTACACATACCCTACTGGATGAAAATATTCACAGGATTTAATTAAGCGATCTGGCTCGGAATGCTCAACTTCACGGAATTAAATATTAGCCAACTTTGATTTCTGAACTCCTATTATATAAGCTATCATTGAGATGTATTAAAAAATCTAATGATAAGCGGAATTTAAATTTAGTGAATTTGCCATTAGCGAAATAGGGAAATTTAAATTCCGATAAAAATTTTCTTCCCGTAGGGGTACATGTATATTGCAGATTACTGAATAGCAACTGTAACTTCGCAACTTCTGGCCAAGTTTAAAGTAAATTTACCCTAAAATTTTATAGGTTACAACCCCATAAGGGACTATGTGGTACTTTCAGAACAGTCCATATAGAGACATGTGCAATCATTTTCGATAAACTGGTCAGCATTTTGCAATCTCAATCAAGATTTTGAAAGTGTACTAAGTTTCACATTGTAAATCACAAAACTCACTGTTATTGAGGAAGTCTCTGCCCATAGTTAGAAAATCTGAACTGCCCAGAGTCGTAATACCAGTCAGGTCCTGATTCTCGTACGGTCTGTAGTTATTGTCAGCGTACACACTGACACGACTCGCTGACGATATCAGACATACAGGGTTCCAGTCATACGACCAGCTGCTGCCAGTAGACCATACTCTGCTCACTGAGGCAGCAGAGTTCAAATACAGTAGAGTATTCTGATCACCACTCTTACAAAGCTTCAACGCTCCATCCATCGAACCAAGGAAACACTGGTCACCAACTTAAAAGTACAGAGTAAAAAGGCATACAACTTAAATTCTTTTATGGGAAAAAGCCATGTTGTATGTAAATTTTAAGTCTGATTTACGTTTTTATAAACAATGTTATCAAAATTTCTGGACAAGTTGGAACAAGTTTATGAGTCACAGACAGGCATGGTGACCTCCAACTATTGACTGGAATAACAATCCAGCGTTTCAAACCAATAACCACAATAATGCGACAATGCGTGTAATAAGTGAATGCTCTGTTGTCTCCAACACAAATACTCTGACTGTCAAATCAAAATCCAGCTCATTATACATCTACAGGAAAAAAGCATTAAAGCACATAGTACTTACTTGACCCAGACTTGACCTTGACATACATGCACACTGTCAGTTCCTGGGCGTTGCCTAACGACTTGTCCACTTTGACATAACTCTCTCCGCCGTTCTCCTCAAACTCGATCGACATGTCATTAGTTGTCTGCCCGGCGGACTCATAGGCTGAGAACATGTACCCAGCCTGAGAACACGCCTCAGTACATTCGTCAGCTGTGTCTACAGGGTCAGCAGGGTAGAAGATCAGGTCGTCATCTCCAGTGTCCATATAGCAGCCCATGTCCGGCCGCGCTCCTGTAACATGATGACATAATTTATATTGCAAATATACAAATAGTTGTAAGAAAAGCTAAAGTAGAAACAAAAGCCTTCATCCTTGTTTCAATGTCTTAAAACATCTTCCAAGTTTTCACCACACTCCTTGCACAGGACGTTGTTAGTCTGCTCTGCTTTGAACACGGAAAATGTGATAATTCACACGTCTTGACAAGCTGAGAGTAGTGTAACGCATACACTTGCTAGCTACATTGTGTAGGTCACCACCAGTCATTCAGACAACAAGTTTTGTTGCGAAAGTCATGACAGTTTGCAGTCTGATTCTTGCTTACATTTAATTAACAAAGTTACACACGCACACACCTGCTGACGGTTGCTTGTAATCCACCTCACATATGGCAGGTCTGGCTTCCCCACAATCACCAATCTCAAGGCCTGATGTACCGTTGAACATTACACAATTCTCATCGGCTATGAGATTGGCCTGATTGGAGATGGTACCATCTGAAAATAAACAAAACAATGTCAATCTAACTATTGTTGGCCATTTTAATCAAGAAACAAAGATGCTATGATACTGTTGAGCACTGATTATTCACAACTGACAATCCAACCCAAGAGCTTGCAAGGAGGTGGCCAAGTTCAGTATAATGCAAGATCTCTGCCGCAGCAGGGCGTATGTCCACTAGAATTGAATGATAATTATTAGAGATAGATCCCATTTTTCACATCTTTCTTGACTATTTTTTTTTAATTGCTTGCTTCCTTTTAGTGTACAACTCTGCAAATCTTAGACCCGACCTTAGTGTACAACTTTGCAAATCTTAAGACCCGACCTATCAGATAATACGCCTGTAAATCATGCAATAATGTTATGGCTACTTATGCGTTTGTGGCATCCTGATTCAAAAAGTATTTATACAAAATATCGGAGTCAGGCGAGAGTTGTTTTATTGTTTTGCTATGTTGTGTAACTGTTCTGCTGTGTCTTGACATTGTTCAGAGCTATATGTAAGCTTACTGAAAGCGTTAGTCTCAAACTGAATTTTTTCATCTGGAACAATACTAAATCATAAATACACCTTATTGCTCTGTTATGTTGTTTTCGTTTTATTTATCTGTTATGCATGGTCTTATTTGTCATTGCATTGACCTTGATCAGCACTAATAAAGTACATATATAGAACTCACCAGGTAATAAAGGACCTCTACGTGTTTGGCACAGTGTTGTGGCACTATCTGAACAACTGATGTCATTAGCCACCCAATCTCCATTAGAACGCTGATATAGCTCAACGCAATCTTGGACTCCGCCCCAGTTGTTAGGAGGGTTACTTGGCTCAGAAAAAACTGAAATAGAATAGATTTCAAAGTTGCCTAATTTGCCTTATTTTTCAAAATGAACCAATGAGCTTGCCTGAGTCTTGACTGAGTGTTGAACAACTTACCACAGCTTGACTGGGTGTTGTATAAGCATTATTGGGAATATTCAATACATCTGAAGATAATTCCAGTGCTACCAAGCCGCAAAGGTCAGAGTTTTCAAAATGTTACATGGAGTATTTTGATTTCACAGCTGGTTTTTTGGTTCATGAAAGATAAAGACTGCTCAACTTCTGACCAGGAGATCATTAAAACCACTAATTCCTTGAAGAATAAATAACACATGGTAAGTGTATGGTTGTCCGACTGAATTCAGTGTTACAGTCATATCGTACAAAGATAGTACACAAAGGCATGCACAGCTATCAAGAAATAAAATGATGCCTAGCCATGACATTAGATATACTGCAGCTCAGAAAAACCATCAAACATACGTACCTCAAAATAACATTCATTATTACAGATAAAAATATAACAAACATGTCACCCTTAACCTGACCAACCCGCCTTTCCCTGGCAAAATTAACTGACAAGCTACGAAGATTAAAAATGTTTTGCCAGCAACAAACAGATTGGAAAGTCAACATCGCATCGCAATAATTTTTTACCACTCCTACTTACTATCGAATGGCATATCATCTCCGTGCACTGTTTTATATTCTAAATCTGTAGCCTGATCATGAACACCAACCCAGAATCGCTTATTATTAGTCCAACCCATCAGTACTGGCAATCTGAAAAAATAAAAAACCAAAATTATTACAAATTATTGTGAGATGCAATCATCAATGCGTTTTATGTTGAAGCGTCAAGTAATTTATCTCCATCTTTTCTATATTCTACAAGCAGAGCATTCTCATTGGACTAAAATCTTAGCTAATTCACAATTTCACTGGATTTAAATCCTGATTTATTGCAAAATATAGCAAATCTTTCAATGAAAGCTCATGTGAAACTCGGAAGTCAAAAGTAAATTCAATTTAATTCAGTAAATTCGACAATTCTGAGTCTGAAACCCAAATTAATGTATGTGTATATTTCAATCCGGGCAGCTAGTAGTGATTTCTGATATTGCAGGCCACTTTTTAAATATGAAGTATTGAGCTGTGTTTGAGATCACTAAGATGCTTAAGAACACTGATGGAGAGCCTCGCAGGAAAAGTGTGGGCATTGAATAGCGATTAGGCCGGCAAGTCCCTGATAAATTTTGATCAAAAACTTGTCTGCATTGGAGTTGCTCCCCCTCCACCCATATAGGGGGAGCAAATCTAATTTATCCCTTCACTTACTGTCTCATATATGCCCATTCCTCAGCACTATCCGGATAAGCTACAAATCCTCCATTCTCAGTGCAATACTGCTCAGCTTCTTCAAATGTTTTCCAGCTTGAGAAATCGGAGAAGTATTTATCCACTGCAATCAAAACAGGTATAGGGATCAGAAATTAAAAAAACCTCATTGCATCTTTCTGAGCCTTTTGACAGGGAAAAGAGAAGCAATCACTCTACTAAGTGTTTATTAAAGGCTATTCAGCAGATATTGAAGCACATGAGGTACTTTCGTTTTAGCTTAATAGGATTACAAAAGTTCAGAATTCTTTTTTCTAGTGATAGTATTTGAACGTAATACAACTACCGTAATACCTCATGATAGTCGCGACTTTATAAATGAAGCATTAGCCGCGACCATAATTTATAACATTTTTTTCCATCCAGGTTGCCTATAGCGACTATATATCGTGCACATTGTCCTAGTA
>ERZ1740062.1391-NODE-1391-length-10067-cov-9.813724_pt1 | contig 10067 bp, 5 predicted proteins | sample MGYA00581741_ERZ1740062 | MGnify/ENA primary metagenome ERZ1740062 (study PRJEB43018, sample SAMN04849747) | marine metagenome | isolation source: floating plastic debris | place: Pacific Ocean | collected 2008-09-01 | study: EMG produced TPA metagenomics... | reverse complement strand
TAGAAGTTGTATGACTTTATATTCGCTAGCGAATATGCTTTAGCCTCTAGTTATTTTTTACATTTTTTTCAGTGTCATTATCCCGAAATATTTAGCAGAAGAATGATAAAGAGTTCTATATTTTTCATGCACACAATCGATTTCCTGAAAGTTACCAATCAAAAGGTTTTTGTAGGCCGTAATGTTGTCTTACAGTTATCAGGGGACAGGGATGAAATAGCTTGATGTATAGATTGCACACACCTACATTATTGTAGAGCGTTCTAAAGATTATTTTGAATGACATTTTCCAGAATGGATGATCAAAAGAAACGAAAAATATCAAGGCAGGAGACCAGGAGAAGGTATCGAAAAATGGCGCAAAAAGTTCTCGGCGACGATAGCACAATTAGCATGGCTTCCCTTTCTTCAGCAGCTGAGATATTAAATACAGCTCACACGCTACAAACACCTGCTAGGCAAACTGGTACATCAGACAAAGGAAAATCCAATACATGTGAGGGTCATACAGTTCTATCATCAAATGGTGAACAACCATGTATGTCTGTTGCAGTGCAAGCCGTGGAGCACATAAATGAGACTAGCCTTGAAACATTTTTGGCCGAACTTGACCAGGAAGCTGATAAATATGAATATGACACCAGCTATATTCATCTCGAAGAAAAAACGCTTGCGGATCAGCTAAGTGAGTGGCTGCTACAGTTCAATATAACAAGGGAAGCTGGTTCTAATCTGCTGCATATATTGCACTTATATCATCCGGATTTACCAGTTGACCCAAGGACTTTACTTGGAAGCTTACGAACCGTTGAAACTGAGAACAGGTGCGGGGGTCTCTACTATTACTTTGGACTTAAAAACCTTATAGTTCATGCCATCACTGATGATACTCCCGAGAGTATTACTCTGCAGTCAAATGTTGATGGAATCCCCCTGTTTGGTTCAAGTGCAGGACAGTTTTGGCCTATATTGCTTTCGGTTTCTGGGGCACAGCCATCAGTGCTAGCTTTGTTTTATGGCGATAAAAAGCCCTCAGACGTTGAATCATTTTTGGAACCGTTTCTCGAGGAATTTAAGTCTCTGGATGGTGTCTTAAACTATAACGGAAAGGCATACACACTCAGACTTGGTTCATTTGTATGTGATGCACCTGCCCGAGCATTCATGAAACGAATAATTGGACATACTGGCTATCACAGTTGTGAGAGATGTTGCAGCAAAGGGGAGAGGATTGACTCCAGAACTGTGTTATCTAATGAGGTGGACACTGAACTGAGAAATGGTGTTGTTTTTGATGAGTTGGGATACACCGGTACACATCAGACCGGTCAATCGCCATTAATTGGAGTCATAGATTGCGTGACAGGATTTGTGCTGGACTATATGCACTTAGTTTGTCTTGGTGTCATGCGCAGAATGGTGACATACTGGAAAAAAGGCGTTGGCACTCCAGCAAGATTGAGCCCTTCCCTACTCAGAGTTCTCTCCGCAAGGCTGGATCTACTGAGAGGAAAACTCCCATCTGATATAGCAAGACAGCCTCGGGCTATTTATCATAGTGATAGGTGGAAGGCAACTGAGTTCAGAACCCTCATGCTTTATACTGGTCCAGTTGTGCTTGAGGGGATTCTCTCAAATCAACATTACAGACATTTTTGTTTACTAAGCTTAGCAATGAATATTCTTTTGGAAAAGAATGATGAGGTCAGGAAGTATTATTTGAACTATGCTAGAGAACTTCTGGCTCTCTTTGTCTCACAATGCCATGTGCTATATGGGGCCAGTTTCATATCTTATAACATACACAGCTTGCTGCATTTGGCCGATGATTGCGTAAACCACAACTGTAGTTTAGATGACTTGAGTGCATTTCCTTACGAGAACATGTTGGGAGCATTGAAGAGTCTTGTCCGCAGCCCTAATAACCCAGTTGCACAAGTTGTGAAACGTTTAAAGGCCACTGCTGGGTCTTTCCGACCCGGGAAGCTATGTCATGAGAAAATATCTGCAAACCCAAGAGATTCTGTATTCATGCTCCAATGTGGTCAGCTTGTCCAGATTGTTGCTATAGAAGATAACTCAAAGATTTTGTGCAAGGTTTTACAATCCCACATTCTGAAAACATTATATAACTACCCAGCCAATTCAAAAGATTTTGGGATCGTAAAAGTATTAAAATCCAAATTGGCTTCAATAGCAGTTGAGCCATTTAATATTTCAGATATTGAACGGAAGGTTATATGCATAGAATTAAGTAATAATGCAGAATACCTTGCATTCTTACCATTACGACATTTGTATACTTCCGTCCGAGAAACCAATTCATGAAGCACATGCTTTCATTTCTTATCACGGATTGTAATACTTTTTATATTGCTCTTACTACCTATTATTACTTCTGCTTTTTTCTTGGATTTTTTTTAACTGTTTTTCGATACCAGTAATAAAATCACAGAATGATGATTACACATGGTATAAATTGCTTCAATACATTAAATCCCAAATTAGATCGCTGAAATTGTTGCATAAAGGTCATTAGAACATTTTTTTGATGTCAGCACGTCATAAAGCTTGCTTGTTTCTTTATAAAAAACATCATGACACAAAAATGGACGTTTTCCGTAAAAGTGTATCTTTGAGTAGAATATGTTGCGCAAAGATCCTACAAAAAAAAAACTTATATCGAGAGACACTTGGCTAAACACAGACTACTTACAACAGTTGGCCTAGTATACATAACAAGCGTTTGTCAGCATTTATTTTTTGCAGTAGACGTTCTCATGGCCTAGACTTAAACTTTTACACAGAAAATAGCTCATTACTTTTTACTTATTTCATGTTTGTAATAATGGAGATAAAACTAAGGCGGCTAATTAACAAATAGCTCTTGATGAGAGAGTTCTCTTTTTTCAAACTTGATCAATCCTATCGTGTATTGGTGATTTTGGTGGGCAATATATTAGTTTGAATAACTGTGCTGAGACAGTCTGGAATTAAAATTTCACTTAGTGCTTGTATTTTATTGCTGGACAAAGTCTTTACACTGGAGTGCAACATTTATTTCTCTTTTCGCATGCAGGTATTGACAATGATGTACAGGATGTGCCTGTATTCATCCATTCAAATTATTATGCCTCACACCTTTCTGTGGCCACTGTGATCTTGTCATGCAAGAATGTCATTCTATTCGAGACAAACATTCAAATTAACGCTGTCACAAAGGCGACCGACTAGGCATTGTTGACTATTTGACTGCCATAAGAAATGTTAATTAACCACAACATGGTCAGATTCAAATTTACAAATTTTATAATAGAGAGCGCGGGCCAACAGAAACGAAGTTCATTTGTTCATCATTATACAAGCACTTATTTAATCGAGGAAAGCTGAGAAATTTTAGAGTTTAAACAGCTACAGGCTTCTTCCAGACAAGCTTTTGGATACTGATTTCTCCAGAATTCTACAAGTTTCATTCACAGGTAAGTACTAAATTTTTTGCAAGCATCATGGTTGTAAATAGCGTTATAATTGTGACTTGTGTATCAGGCTTTTAACTAGTACGGTACGACGAACCGTCAAGTAGCAACTTTTAGATCCTCAAATGGATTGCAGGTTTTGGAAGAGTCACCCTCTAACCAAGATGTCTCATATCATGATTTAATTGTCACCCAAAGCAATGCTATGCGACCAACCTCGTAAAAGTTGGCATCTACTCTTGATATTTTTGGACATATTCTTTCTCTCATACATAGAGGATAATTCTATAATATCATACAATTTGTCCCCAATTGCAGCGTTTACTATGGTGTTCAAGTACTCAAGAGTTGCATGGGCCGAGCCATCAGCAGGAGTCAACAAATTCGAGGCATATGAGCTGACTATTCCAAGCTGCTGGGTGCAAGGAAAGAAAGTATGATGGCCAAACAGCAAGGTTGCTAATGTAGCCGAGTTGATTAATGAGTGTACAGAGCCTGGATCGAGATGGCATTCGTTCTCGCTGATCAAGGTCAAGCATGAAGCTGGGGAGTACTTAAAATGGTAAAATACTGTTACTGTTCTGTTGAATTTTGCTAAACAATGCAGCTTTTGTAACTATGTGCCGATATGAGAAACTTAAAGACGGAAAAATATAACTCCATTGGTTGAGTCTAGTTGTTGGAAGCAGAATTCCAAAAATCTGTTGGGACTTGGAATCTCATTCCTGTTTGCTTTTCATCCCACCATGCCACTTGGAAATTTTGTAAAAAAATTTTGAAGCAATCCTCTGAAGCCTGAGACTTCCACAAATAGTCACTACAAAATTATCATCATGCCACATTTTAAGTGGGGGTATTTTATTGATAAAACCACATTATTATTTGGCTGACTGAAAATTAGGAATTTTTTTGTCAACATTCGTCAATAACTTGATTAGAATGTTTCAATTACGCTGATCACAACACTTGTCATAGGGCTCCTAATTGACCACAAGTTGGTTTGATCAAAATAATTCGACTCATGATTGTGCTGGTTATTAACTGTCATATTGCTACAAATATCAATTGATCCATACAACCTCTGATAGCAATTTTCTGTGCTCATATCTAACACAACAAAACTCTTACATTAAACAATAATAATTCTGTGTAATTCATCATCAGCCAGCAAAATAGAATTATGTCTGATCCAACCTTCAAATCCCAATTACACAATAGACATAGCACCGGCAGCCAGAACTTTGGGGAATTGCTTTACCATGTAAATCAAACAAAAAACGTTCAATATTTTCTCTGTAGACAGCCAAGATGAGTGTGACGAGCACTGCACAACCGAAACGGATTTGAAAGCTGAGATGAACGAGATGATCTCGAGAATGAAACGGACTCAGCAAGAAAGTACAGAGGAAGATGCTGATTCGGAGGCATCATCAGACGACGGTAAGACTTGAAGTTTTAGAAAAAAATATTTGTAAATTATTGCTTTAGTTTTTGTCACCCACTTCCACATACATTATAGTTAGTGGGCAAGATTAAAACTTTCCTACCAGTTACACAGCTCAATCCCTATCCACTCAACTGTATTTTATCAAAATGTAACACAATTTTTTCTAACAGGGTATTCATTGCAAAACCAAGGCCATCATGTGTTATCCTCATCATGCCTAAATGCATCAATGTATCAAAGTATCAATGCATCAATTCATAGTCATAATTATTTGCTATATCCAGAAACTTGTGCTTGCCAAACCAAAAACTAGTGAGTCAAATACATGTACAACCAAAAATGCTTTATCAGGCTATGAAGTATACCAAGCCTCAGGATGCTTATTAAATATTTTCATGTATTTTAGATGATATGTCGACAAAAAGAAAGAAATTCCCAGACAGCGAAAAAGTTAGCAACAGGACCGCATCCTTACCGATAGCACCTAAGCCCTTAATATTAACAAAGCCTAAGCTCTCCACTAGTGCTGTGACAAGGTAAAACATTTGTACTGTCAGGTCAGCTGTTTGTATATGCGGTGAAATTCTTTTCATTGGACTCTATTATCCATTTATTGTAAAAAAAACTGTCCTGAATAGCTTGGGTTGTAGTTTCAAATATCAATATTGTATTATCAACTACTCTACTCTAGTCTTGAAAAATACACTAAAAATTTAGTTTACTATAAAGCAATATTGATTTTTATAAGATGTCATGGCAATCTGTACTGAATCAGAGGCAGCTAAGAGCTAGGATTCGGAGTATACATTTTTGGTATGCAAACTTATCATACCCAGTTCATAGCAAATTTGCAATTCACAAATTAATTAGGCTTATATTGTTATGTAATAGTGATCATTGGCTATCATGTTTTGTAGCACACCAAAGGACAAAAATTCCAGTAAAAATGTGGATAACAGTACTGACAGTGGTGCCAAAAGAACAGACCGCGTCGAAAGGTGCATATGCCAAAATATGAAGTAGCCGTTGGTTTTAGGGAAAACCGACACCAGTGACACTCAATAACTTGTCATTCAAGGGTTCAATAAAATTGTGACGTGTGGGTGCAAAAAACAGTCACTCGTACACGATGATCCTTTTAATGCTATACCATTATTGAGACGTTACGGTAATAATCATGAGAACAACAATCATGAAAACAACTAGCAGGATGTTCTGCATGATACATATTGTATTGTAGTTCCTTGTCGATGCCACTATTCAATTCATGTAAATAGAGTAGGCCCTAAACCTTTATTACTGGTACTTGTACCAGACTTAAGATGACCGGCTCTTATACAATTTCTGTCTGTAGTTTCAGTACATCAACTACCAACAACTGCAGCACCAGCCAGAACAGTGATGACATGGCAGAGAATTTTGAAAGGTATTTAGTATGATACAATTAATAACGGTCAATAATGTCTTGTTTGTAGTTGTTCTAGTACTAGGCTGTATGTTACAACCGTTATTCGATACAAAGGTCACATAGATGTGTATGTAGACTTTCGGTACAAGACACTGACTTTGTGAATGATTAAGTTAGTGTAGGAATTGTTAAACATAAGCTCAATTCAGCAGAAAAAACCCGCAAAAAGCCTTTCGAGGCAGAACCAGTAGGAAACTCTATGAATAAGTTCTGATTCATTTGGAATATTTTCTTTTTGGTTGCTTAGCATCATATAGGCCAGACTCTTAATGACAATTGCACTCCAAAATTGGTCAAATTTTTGATGTGAAAAATATAATTTATAAAATATTGACAAACATCGATTTAAGGTGCCTGTTTTCATTTCAGATCGTCAAACCTTATGGATATGAATGATGACCTAGATGATACATCGTCCCTCCAAGTCCAGTAAGTGTTTCATTACGGGTGAAAATCTTTGACTATACTAACTTCTCTAGCTTCTCTAACTTAAATCTGAATTTTTAGATTTAGAGGATGGAGGAAAAAAACAATATATATGGGGCAAAAACACTATTATTAGAGAACGCACTAGCATTTAGATCTTAATGCTGTTTTGGTATGCAGCAAAGCCTGGTATAATTATACTAGTATGGGAAAGTGTATATCGCATATAAACTGGGACAGCATACATCTCATTACTTGAAAACTGGGAGACATGTAACAACAATTTTCTTGTCTGTTGTATATATTTTTAGTTTTGGAGTTGCGTTTCCATCGATGGAAAGAAGACAAATCCCTCCTATGTATTTGCTTATTTTCCTTTTCATAAGACAAACAAATCATGTGTTCATCTCTTTTAATGGCTGCTCAAACTTCGATCTTTTGAGGTGAAATCTAATGCATGGTATTATAATATTTGTTTTACTATTTTCTGCAGGAGTACCAGTGACTTGCCAAAGTTGTTAAAAGATATGCTAAAGGAACATTGTCGACAGCAAGATGGTAAGTAGCATTTATGCTTGAGAACCAAAATACACTTGTGTCTAGTAATGAATCAATCCACCGAGTTATGTTACTAGATATGTACATGTACATTAATGTTGCAATTCGACCCTAATTTTACATGAACCATTTAGATTGTAAGTTGAAAACTTAACTTTTCATGCCATGTTATCTTAAAAGAAGTCAAATCTTGTTTTCATAAGACGACAGCAAATTATAGGGTGGAGCATGCAAATTCTCCTGTTTTTCAGCACACTACAAATAGATCCACCCAGCTTCCAAGCGAATAAATGTATATTTTTACAGATGGATAAAAATAATGAAAAATATTCATGTTTTTGTAGAAAAACTGACAAAAATCGTGGCTCTGCAATTGGAGCAAAATCGGCTGTTGAAGCAGGTTATGGCAGAGAACAGTAGCCAGTTTGCCACTTCGTCAGATTACAGTTATCCAGAGTTCAACTCAATTGAAGACATTGAGAGTTATGAGCCTGGCGATGGAAGAAGTGAATTGGTGAGTGTTTTACCATAGGAAATTTGCAATGACAGTTTGCTCAATCAAAGTAATAGTATTTGGAAGACTTACTTTTCAACGCATCAATAGAATTTGAACATTTTCTTACAGCAAAGACCGGGCAAGCAGGGTGCAATCCATGCCATTGCTTACAGAGTTTTTCTTTCTTGCTTTTGACCATTGAATGCCTCAGAAAACTTGGCAAAAGTGCGTGCCGCAGGTCACATTTAGCAGTTTTCATAGGCAGCTGCATGGGCACCAAAGTCTGATGCAAAGGTTGTTGTAGGGTGTGCTCATAAAGTTGCAAAGCACCATAATTTGAAGCTCTATTACTAAATTTCAGATTGTCTGTGTTTTCAAAGTGTGTGTGCGGTGTTTTCGGTGCTTATTAAACACAATGTGATAGATACCCCCCTTACTTTCTTATCTTATCTAATATAATTGGTTATTTGTATATTTGGCTTGTAGATCTGTGCTCTGAGCCGTATAGGAGGCGTGAGCCTCGAAAAGGGAGCTAAATTAATGCTGAATAAAGTGATTCCTACAAAACTCCAAGCAGAGTTGAATATGAAGGGAAACAGAGGGAAAAATGCGTTTGGGCACACCAAACTATACACTTGTTTGAGAGGTAAGAACCTTTTCTTTATCATGGAACAGTTTCTGACCTGCAAAATGTTAGTTTCTAAGTATGAGGTCATGTTATTCCAGTTACTTGTTAAGTTGTTTGTGGGTCTGATGAATTAATTTCTCAAATCGAAGATGTCAAAATTTATTCTAAATGGTCCTCATGGAATTGTCTTCTCATAGCAATAAAGTAGATAACTCCAAATAAAATATATGCAAACCCTATTAAAAAATTGATCTCATTGCTGGACGTTGTTGACATTCCAGAAGTGTGTAGCAAACGCACAGTGTTTGCTGAAAGTGAATTATGATGTTATCCTGCTTTTTTGTTTGCAGATGCTTTGATGGGACGACATAACTGTACGGAGAACGAAGTGTACCGTGTGGTAGGGGCCTATCTGAAGTGGGCCCCTGCCAGATACAAAAAAATACAAATACCTTCAGATAGTTAAAATTATCATTTGCATTCAAGTTTTGTTTTTTATTTTTACCTGCAATCCAAAGTATGTGATCATAATAAATTTCACTTCAATACAACCATACATGCTTGTGTTGTGTGAATGATTTTAATTATTGCATTTCCATGCATCTTTACTGCTCATGTCAAAACAAAGATATCCAACACAATTTATCAAAACTTGTGTAGTCCCCACAATCAAGCAGCCCTTCTCATTTTATATCGAGATATCTCGATCTATTGGAGATTTCCAACTACAAGCTGCATCAACAAGGAACGGTATGGCTATAATTACGTAATCGCGCTCTTAATCACCAGAGCAAAATTTTCGTGAAAAGTTGATCAGAAATTACCGAGAGTCTATAAAACTATAGCGTAATTTTCACGTAAATGCAAAGTGGTAGTTTTACATAATTAATTGGGTATTAATATGTCAGATTAACGTAATAATAATGTGAGATATTCCGTCTTTTTTACGGAATAATTATGGAAATGAGTAGGTAACAATTGTGTAAATATTTTACAGAATATTTACGTAAGTTTTTGGGAACCAATTACGGAAAAAAGGCCTTCAATACCTCCCTCCAGATTACGTAAATGTAGGGAATCAGATAACGTAAGATTTACATGACTATTACGCGATCTTGCCCAGTGGGTTAATTATTGTGAAGAAACTGATACTATACTATGCACTCCATGACAATTATACATAGCGAGCCCTCTAATATTCCTTGAGGTACTTTATTTTCGGCCTTCATGTCGAACCTAATTTGAAAAGGGGTACTGTTTTATATTATATGACTCTCTAGAGCAACTGAGGCCTATTTTCTCGTAAGTAAATGGGTGTAAGAGATATGAAACAGTGACTGCTTACTGCTTCACTTTAATGATAGATGAATATCCATCAATGATGCCTCAAGTGAATTTAAGCACAATGAATAATAATACTGTTCTCTTTCAACCCACATAGCATTTCAAACTGCCAATTTGCATGCCTACTATCACCACCATAAACCAAATTCCAAAGACAGCGAAATATCAACAAGAACTAGAGCATCACAAAATCACAAACAAACCCATCTAGAGAACTACCTACA
>ERZ1740062.1390-NODE-1390-length-10071-cov-5.914537_pt1 | contig 10071 bp, 8 predicted proteins | sample MGYA00581741_ERZ1740062 | MGnify/ENA primary metagenome ERZ1740062 (study PRJEB43018, sample SAMN04849747) | marine metagenome | isolation source: floating plastic debris | place: Pacific Ocean | collected 2008-09-01 | study: EMG produced TPA metagenomics... | reverse complement strand
CCTACAACGGTAATCCCATATCACTTTATTCAGGCCTACCACCAGATGCCTGAGAGTAGTAGATTTGGGAGGAGTTGGTCAGCTCGATCACATTTTAACAGATAGGCGGACTGTTCCCGCCTGTAACGCTCCTGGTGGAGCCACTGGCTGTCAAATTAGGATCATTCATCACAGTATTTATTTTGTGCTTATTTGTTGAGTATGTTATTTGTGATTGAATTGCTGAAAAGAGAGCATGGTGGATTCCCGACTGCGTAGAAACATTCCTGTTCTCAAGGAATTACAGGTAAGTTGTGGTTCCCATCGAAAGCGCATGCTCCAAAGATTGAGTGACGACACAGTGGATGCATTAAGTGATTGTGCATGTAATATAAGGAATGGAAATGTTCCGCTTACAACACACCAGTTCCGATCGTTAAAGCCTTATCACAAGCATCTGAAGCAGTTGAGTAAAAAATCCTCATCACGTAAAAGTAGACGGAAAACATTGATGAAGGGAGGATTTATTGGTTTACTACTCAAACCCCTTGCCAAGCTATTACTTGGAGGTTTGTGACAATATGTCGTTCCGTAAATACTATTTGGTTGAACCAGATACGTACAATGAGCTAGTAAGGAGCTCAAATTCTAAAGCAGATTCGCTACAGCACCCAAATGTTAAAGCTTTTAAAGAAATTGACTCTAAAATTGATACGATACTCAACAAACAATCAACATCAGAGACCGAAAAGCTGGATGAGTATAACTCAAATATTGACAGCTACAAGAGGAACTTCAGAAATGCAATTGGAAAATCTAGAAAAGATGCATTATTTGGTGACCCTACACCTCAGGAGACTAACTCATTCAATTTACAACCGCTAGGTCAAACCAAAAGCATCTCTCCCGCTGCTTTTTCGACAAGTACACCAGTCGCTACCCCTAAGTCAGAGCTTTTTGAGCCTGATGAGAATAAAAAGAAAATATTTGATGATACCATGAAAACCATCCCTCACTCTTATCACTCAAGTGCAAATAAGCTGGCCAAATTCATTGACTCATCCAAAGACTTTTCCATTGCAAGCTCCGGGAGATTAAAATACAAGGGAAAAGCAATAAATGACTCAGATGCTGGTGCACTGTTCAAGAGTGCGGTTACCTACAGACACATATTTGGAAAGCATAAACAGGCAGTACAAAACTTTCTCACAGCACTAACAGAATCCGGTTTCCCTACTAAATCCTTACCATACACACGAATGCTGAGTGCATTAGAAAAGAAATCCATTGCCTCCAAAAAGTCGCTGATGCCAAAATGGCAAGGAAAAGAAAGGAAATTAAAAAGAATAACAGCAAAGCCTCTCGAGTGGGAAAAATTCGACAGCTGAACAAAGAAGTCACACGGAAACTTCAAGATCTTTACTACAACCCATCTCTACCCTCATCTCTTGGAGGGCAAGCAAATCTTCAGCACATTGCTCCTGATGTTCCATCATCGAAAATAAAGGAATGGTTATTATCTCAAGATGCATACACTTTACATAAAAAAGTGAATCGAAAGTTTAAGCGACGTCCAACGATTGTGAGTGGAGCAAATATACAATATCAAGCTGATCTGATTGATATGAGCAAGTTCTCAAAGCATAACACCAACTACAAATATATTCTGACTGTCATAGATGTATTCTCGAAATTTGGGTGGTGTAAACCTCTCAAGACAAAACACGGAAGCGAAATCAGTTTGGCTTTACAGGGAGTACTGACTTTAAATCCATGCAAAGACCTGCAGACAGATAAGGGAAAGGAGTTTTATAACAAATCTGTCAGAAAACTGCTGGAAAGACTTGCTATAAATCATTTTTCCACTGAAAATGATGACATTAAAGCCTCAATAGTAGAGCGCTTTAACCGTACCATACAATCAAAGATTTATCGATGGTTCTCATATAAAAACACCAACAACTGGATAAACATCTTGCAAAAGATCACAGATGGATACAATGCCACAAAGCATTCTGTGACTAAGGTTGCGCCTAATGATGTCAAGAAATTCAATCAAGAGGATATATGGCTCAACATTCACCTTCAAGAGGGAATACCAACACACAAAAGAAGTGAACTTCAGGTTGACGATCCCGTTAGAATTAGCAGATATAAACACATTTTTGAAAAAGGGTATGATAAAAACTGGTCTACTGAGGTGTTTTTGATTGACAAGATAGAACACACAAGGCCAATAACATACAGACTGCGAGACCAGAAGAATGAGCGGATTCATGGTACATATTATTTTAATGAATTGCAGAAGGTGGCATTACCCAAAGTTTTTCTTTTAGATGATATCATTAAAGAAAAAGGTATAGGTCGTAAGAAAGAGTACCTTGTGTCATATAAGGGTTACCCAAGTAAATTCAATGAATGGATTACCCACAAACAATTAATTAATTTACAACAAAACTAGTTTTTGTGGAGAAATGTTTTTATTTTCATTTTGTCTTTAGTAGCGAACAGTCATGAATAAACCGTTTTATGTTGTCTTACCTTCAAATGCATCCTATGAATACTTCCCTGAAAATAAACTTCATTCATACAAGACTAAGATCCCAAAGCTTCCTATAAATAGTGGATCGTGGGAGGTTGGAATGACAGAAATTCAGTATCCAGCAAGGTGGCCAAATATCATTGATGGGAAAGTATGGATCAAGTTTGCTAATGGAACAACCTCAGAGTTTCGATTGCATGATGGATACTACCCTTCTGTTGACAAGCTCATGTCAGAATTAACAAAAATTTTCAATAATGCAGGATGCAAGGGGATTTCCGTATACTTTGATGATCTGCGCGACAGGTCATCAATCACTGTCAGTGGTGACGAAGTGTTTGGTGTTACATTCAGCGAAAATATTCTCCAGGTTATGGGCTTTGAAAAAACCCCTGGCAAGTTCTTCACAAAGGGAATTTTTTGGGCTGATTTTGCAAGTGACATCAATGATGGCTTAACTGGACTGTTTGTATACACCGACATAGTAGAGCGAAGACTTGTTGGAGATGTTATGGTTCCATTGCTCAGAGTCGTGCCAGGAGAACCATCTCGTCAAGCTGCAACATTTAAATCTGTGTCTTTTCAAAATGTTCAGTATGTTCCCGTTGCATCTACCCATACTGATTCTGTTGAAGTCAATATAAGGCGAGATGATGGGAGACCAATCCCATTTGAAAAAGGGAAAGTCAGTGTGACACTTCATTTTCGTCCAGTTTCAAGATGAGCAAGGCATACAGCTTTGATACACCATCAAATATTTTGCATCAGCATTATAAAGGACAGGAATATTTACGAGGAGGATTTATCCCAGTCTTCAGTGGGGCAACAAGACAGCGAGGTTACGGGCTGGGTGGGGTTTTCACACGTTTGTTTAGGAGTTTTGCACCTACAATCAAAACAGTTGCAAAGGCTGCTGGGAAACAATTGTTGAAATCAGGAGCCAACTTTGCATCTGATTTGATTGATGGGGAAAAGGTCTCAACAGCAGCAGTGAAAAGCCTGTCATCTGGAGGTAAAAATCTCCTCAAAACCTTGACTGCTGACATTTCTGGTGGAAAGAAGGGAGGAGTAAAGAGAAAGCTCAGAGTAAACCACTCCAAAGGTAATAAAAGGGTGCGACGGCAAGGAAAACGTGACATTTTCTCATAGACCAGAATGGCAACAACAGGTGAATTTCAGAAACTGGACAAACATGCGATGGAGATTGCTATGGAAGAATTACAAATCTTTGACAATATTCAGGTCAATACAAATCTGAAAGAATCAGAGATTGTCGAGATAACACCTGAGACACATCCTCAGGGTTTAGAACCAGTTACATTTGACATTTCATCATCAAATAACCACTACTATGATCTAGCAAACTCACTCCTCCATTTACAGATCATGATAAAGAAAGGGGATGGAAACAAATTAGATGAAGACATTACAAAAGTATATGTGACCCCATCACAACAAATATTCCATACTTTGATTTCAAAATTTTCCATCTTACTAAATCACAAGCAAGTTGAAGATAATGTACATTATGCTTACAAAGCTTTTGTGGAAAATATGTTAAACCATGATACTGGAGCCAAGGAAACTCACCTGAGAACTGTTGGATGGATGTCTGATGGAATGATGGAGGAGCATTCCGAAAAATTAACGGGCAGTCAGGATGCATTGATGAAGGCAAGAGCTGGCAAACTTGCTGGCAGCCCAGTGCTTGATTTTATCGGGAGATTAAACTCCCCCTTGTTTATGCAGAAGAAATATATGCTACCTGGAGTTTCCATGAAATTTGTTTTGCAATTCAATAGCCCACAATTTGTTTTGCAACATATCAAAGGTGTTACAGATCCTCTTGACTACAAAATTGAGATTGTTAAGGCAACAATGTTGATGAGGAGATTAGTGGTGCACCCGTCTGTTGGCCTCTCACATATACAGTCATTAAGGAAAACATCCGCCAAATATGTGATTAACGGAACAGATGTGAAATTCTTCACCATTTCTCCAGGCAGAGGAAGTGAAACAGTGAATGTACTAACCAACCAACAGGAACCAAAGCTTATAATCTTTGGTTTGACAACTCATACAGCCAAGAATGGATCCTACGCACATTCACCATTCAAGTTTGAGCCATTTAATCTCACATCAATTAATGTAATGGTTAACAATAACTATGTGTTGAAGAAACCTCTAGCAGTAGATTTCCAGAAGGATATCTATATGAGAGCCTATCACAATTTTCAGTCAGTATGTGGAAAGACTTTCACGGAGGAGGGTAACAACATAACTCCTGAACATTTCAAGTCCAGTCTCTGTCTGTACGCCTTTGACTTGACAAATGATTGGAGCCATGGCGAAGGAACACATTTACAACGCATAAGTGACACAAAAGTTGAACTAACATTCTCAGATCCCTTGAGTGAGACTGTTAATTTAATGGTTTACTATGAATATGATGAATTGCTCAATATTGATGAGTTGAGGAATCCCACGCTTGCCTCAGTATCATGAACTCACAACAGTTGAGGAAAGTTTTGATGACAGATGAGTTTACTTCAGTGATGAACCCTTCAGTTCAGTCTTTAGATGAGTTCCTGACCACAGATTTACTTTTTCCATCAATGAGAATCATAAATTACGATTACTCTTATCAACGCGGAAGTCATTGGGTAGCATTGAACATGTCTTCAACTGCTACCGCAGAGTACTTTGATTCATATGGTGGAGTGATCAAACATCCTCAGATTGAAAGAAAATTGAAAGATATGCAAATCACTAGAAGAAATGCAGAAGTGCTGCAAGGTTTTTCAACTGTGTGTGGACAATATTGCCTCGTCTTTCTTTTGTTGAGAGCAAGGGATTATTCATTTCAAGATATTATATCAAAGCTTCTCTATGTTGATTCAACCGCGGAAAGAGATATAGTAGTCAATCAACTAATTAATAAATTGTATTTTCCAACTTTACTGCAGAATAAGACAGTAGTTTTTGATGAGAGAATGATACAGCATTATTAAAAGTAATTACTTTAAGGAAGGATATGCAATTTATTTAAAAAAGTACAGGTGTTGCTTTTCCCTTTGCTTATTTCAGATTCTTTTATTGTTACTCATGAAGTATTATACATTTATAATCATAATAAAATCTCATAATGAGCATAAAACGTCATATAAAATAATTCTCAAACTTAAAAACATTACTATAAATGAATAGGCATTGTTGTGACACCATCATCACAAACTAAACGCTTGGCATAAAAAAATGAAAGCCCAGATCTCAACTGAGTATAAGTTACCATTGAGTTATTTCGTTTCATTATTCCTTTGTTTTTTCCATAAACTGGTTTCTTGGTGGTTAATGTATTTAGAAAGTGTGTCCTGGTGAAAGAATTCAGTTTACGCATAATTCCTTTGGTACTCGTTTTGCTAGTGGAAGAGCTAAAAGTATGATATGTTTTTGCGTTGAGGGCAATGATGCCTGTCCCAGAGAATTCCTCTTTGAACAGTCCTGGTGTGCGCTTATGGTAAACATGCATGGCTTTACAACAGGCTTGCATCACCCATGGTAAACCCTTTACTTTACTATCAACAAAAGATTGTTTGTGTGCGGGACAAAATTTAGGAATAAACCATTTATCATACTCTTCATAAAACTGCTGTTGCAAAGTCTTAGGAATCAAAGACTCCAGCTCATCACAGGTGGCAAAATATGCAGAGTCTGTGTCCATACAGACATACTCAAAACATGAATCATGGAAAAACTTGCACATAAAATCGTAGTAGAATTGAAGCATGCGTAGTTTTGCAATTTGCAGAATAGAGAAGCCTATAATTATTGGGGTGTCCAATTTTATCTTCTTTTTGCTCAATTCAATTTCAAATACATCATCATCCAACTCCTCAATAGACATGAAATTCTTCTTGTTAATAAAAGATGAAGCAGTTTTTAGGTCAGTTGTGTATTTTATGTCAGTGAAGCGTTCCTTGTTAGTTATGGTTGCACCATAAATGGCATTCCCAGAGAGTTTGGCAGTATCCGATCTTACTTTTGTTGATGGGTCAGCATCACCTAATCTTCTTTCAGCACATATTGCTTCCCCAAACTCACGAAAACACTTATGTTTCTTAAATTGCACAATCTGATATATCTTAGTTATTTTCAAACCATGATCAATGTACCATTTCAAAAGTGAGGTTAGAACCAGAATTTTCTTGCCAAACATACTCCCAATCAATGAACGCTGTGGTGATTGATAAATTTTGTTCTCTACTGCAAAGGCTTTCATCAACGGAGACAGATCGTCTCGACTGATGCTGACATTTTTGAAAATTGGTGGCATCTCATGGAATCTGTGTTTCAAATGATCGGGCACGTGAATATCACACTCTACAAGGCCAAAGAAGCGTTCAGATTTTACTGCTGATATTATTTCTTCTTGAGTCATGGATTTTCTCTCGCTCATTTCTCTAAAAGTCAGATTGCTAACAAACCTAGAGATATACTTAGAAGAACTCTTTTGATAGTTCCATTGACACTCAAAAATTGATATAACTTTAAAACCAAGCGCTCTTAAATATGCTTCTTTCTCAGATGTGTCTTGATATAACCGCTGATATGAAATACCGTTGATTGGGTTGGTTACCTGATCATTTGTGTGTGGGCAGTTAGGATCTGGGCAACCATGAAAAAGGCAGCCATGAAATTGGTAAACAGTTTGGGTCTCTTTACAAAATCCGTCAACAGGTAGTGAATGCTGTCCCAAACGAATTTCACCTTGATTATATTTATGTCTAATGTAAGTGTTATTCATGTGCGCTTTGAACTCCAGCCATTCATTAGCTAATCGCCCGTGAACATCAACAAAGCGTGGAGTGAATTTGTCTTCCGATTTTCTTCTAATCATGCATCCAGTTGGCAGGTCTTGCATTGCAGCATATAAATACAAACTGTTAGCATCATAACCTTTGATTTGCTTACATATTTTAGCGGAGTGGCCATATTTTGCAAATTTTAGATAGGTTTTATCACACTCATGATACCTATGAAACACAAGAGCAGGTCCTCCAACAATATTGTCTCTCACAGTCTTGTGAAGGTCAGAGTTTTTTTGTGAGATGAGAGGAATTGAAAACTCATTAGTCAAGGACTCTTTGAAAAGCCACTTGGTAGCAAGAGATGGAACACTAACAGCATCCTTGAACATATCTAATCCTTTTGAAATGTAGACATCTGATTGCTTTTGTAGGGCCTCAAGAAAAGGAACCACATCCAAATTGTTATACCATATAAGGAAATCACGTAGTGTTTGCATATTATGATGTGTCCAAATTTCTTTGCAGTAGTCATATTCTTCAAGTGATATATTTGACTGTTTAAGAGAGGAATAAAATGCAGAGTGAGGGGGTAAAGCTGCTTCATTGAGCATATCCAAGGATGTAATATACTCATATGGGAAGTAACCTTTTTGTACAGAACAGTTGTAAGCTTTCAGAAAATTCTCATACGAGAAGCCAGGAGCAATGTAATTTGTTGCATCTACAAATTTCAGTTTGTGGGTCTTGATGCATTTCATACAACTATTGCGCTTGATTGCAAATTTGATTTGATCGGTTTTGCACAGATGACGGATCAAAGGAGCTCTAATAACATTCAAATCATACTTTTGCCCATTAAAGGAAACTACTGGAAGTTCAGCAAAGTGAGCTTTGAGTTTTTCTATTAGATTACCTATACTATTGAATTGATAGTTACGGGGATTAGACCACTGTTTTTGAGAATAGTCTAATTCAGTTTTCATGCGTGTACTGTCCAAGCTTTCAAGTTTATGTAGTAGGGGTGATATTTTTTCCAGATTGAGTGAGTATGCAACATCACTGAGATGCGACAGGTAGAGCACAAATTTTTCAACGAGTGCATCGGCATCTCCATCACTAACTAGACAAAATGGATTGAGGTATCCGGGTACATTAGAACATATGCTAATACTCATTAGTTTGTGATCATTGTTGAAAGTCAACTTGGGTGTGTTCTCTAAAGTGGACTTTGGTAAGAAACACTCAATATCAAATGTTGCACGATATTCATAGAAGCGGTATTCATTTGGTATGGTCAGCCCTGTTCTGTTTTCTATTTCTTCAAAGATATTAGCAGGTGGATAGAAAACATCTTTTTCAAATCTATAGCGCGACTGCTGTTTAGCACAGCTTTTCCTGTGACGAAGAAGGTTGGATTTCGTAGGGAAACTTAAGTTACATGTTTTACAGGTGAAACACTTTGAGAATGATGATATATCATGTATATAGCAGAAGTGATTACCAACCATGCATAAGTTAAGCTCCACACTTGACTTACTGAAGGATTGAAATATAAGCGTGCATTTGCTGTCACGAGCTAACTTGTAAACCGATATCTTGATGTCAAAAATTTTTTCCAGACATCGCAGATCTTCTAATGTCACACCTTCAAACTCTGAGACTGAAGCGGGGGATATGCCAACATATTTTGTGAATGTATAGAACAAATCATGAATCCTACTCAAACTTGCTTTTGGAAACAAGCAGTCACAGCGCTTTTTGCAAACACAATTCTGTTTCAAATACAGCGCGCGAAAAAAACACAGATTATCATTGATTGTCTTGTTATGAACACCCCTACACAACGTTTTCACGCATTTTAGCTTTTTGATGTGTGTAGGAATTTGGCACGGCGAACCAATCTTGGGAAAGGGAAGTTTGCTCAAATAAAATGAGATATTTGTCACATGAAACACACCCCATGAACTATTTGGTCGGTTGGACTTTGCATTTTCACACATGTCTAAATTGTCAAGATACTCTCCAATATCCCTCATGTCGGCTAAGGATTTAACAGTGATGGGATGATCAAAAATCATTGTATTGTTGGCTGAACTGTGATAATATCGTATCTCTTCAGTATTGGTATTCTTGAGAACATATCCCAAACAACACTGAAGTTTGACTTGAGTAGATAATTTTGTCAACCAAAGATTACACAATGCATCAGTAATTGATTGATTGTTGTTGATAAGACGTAGATTAAAAATGTCAACAACCCTTCTACACCTGAAATAAGTTTTGACTCCTTCCCAATTTGTCCTAAGTAAGTCTTTTAGGGGTGATGATTGAACAACTGTGTCTAATCTAGTGCTTTCAATTTGGTCAGCATGAGTAATTGCCCCACCAAACTGGTGTGAGGTGTGTGCTGAACTAGGCCCTGCAGAACTGTTACTTCTCAGACATTTTTGTTTGTGAATGCTGAGCTGGTGTTTTCTTGTGAAAACTTTGCAACAGCCTAAACACTGAAATCCTATGAAATTCTGATCATGTTTAGTTTTCACATGTCTTTTCAGGTTTGATTTGGTTGAGAATTCACCAAGACACTCTTTACAGACCAACATTTCTGTTTGTGATCACTTTACATGTATTTTATGAAGAAACGTTAAACGATAATGTGTTTTCAATATTAACTATTCTATATGGACAAAAAGTCAAAGGTACCTTCTGCCGCAGGGTTAGTGTTTGTGGAAGATCTATTCG
>ERZ1740062.1389-NODE-1389-length-10071-cov-9.767871_pt1 | contig 10071 bp, 9 predicted proteins | sample MGYA00581741_ERZ1740062 | MGnify/ENA primary metagenome ERZ1740062 (study PRJEB43018, sample SAMN04849747) | marine metagenome | isolation source: floating plastic debris | place: Pacific Ocean | collected 2008-09-01 | study: EMG produced TPA metagenomics... | reverse complement strand
TCTTTTTCCATCCCTCATGCTGTTAACTTTTACTGCTGCAGTGCGATTGTGAGCAGAAAAGACAGCTGGTCAGAGGATTGAAGAAGAAGTTAGATGATAAAGAATCAGATCAGAGGATGGCTAAATTTGCCATGTCCCTTCTAGAAGAGATTAGTAACCAACTGGAGAAAAATAAGTAAGTTGACAGGTGTCACAAAATGCTTTTTACCACTTAAATAGTACAAAATCCGAATTATACTGTCATAGTTCACCTATAACAGAGAGCCTGTCCCATGATAAGATGAGTCTGTATGTAAATGATAGGTGTACATTATGGGGATGCTTTTTGTGATGTGAGTTTTTACATACGATGCAGAGCTGTGGTTATGAATTCCATGTTCAGCTTTAGGCTAGGTAATGATTCACTATTAGCGTTGTGAGAATCTGGCTTGTTGTGTTTTATTATAGAACCACCGCTAAATGAGAAGTTATCTTATCTCCATCGGGCAGGTTCTGCGTGCTAATTCTAAATGTGTGGACTAGGAATGGCATGGCATATGTAGACTTGACTGGTTTTACAGTACCGAATAATGATATTTTGATGAGGCACTATACTGTACCATTGTGTGTACGTTTCATTAATCAAATTGCGTGCGGAAGTGTTTTACTGGCAACACATTGATAATAATATTTTGGCAGGAAGTCTATGGGCGAGTGTGAGGATATTATACTATCGCTACAAACAGCTCTCAGACAGGCACAACTCCAACTAACCGAATGTGAACAGGAGGTGTCCACACACCAGGAGAATCATCAATCTGAGAAACAAAGTCTGAAAAATAGGATAGAGGAATACAAACAAAGCATAACAGAAATGGAAATGTGAGTTCTTGTGCTTGAGCTTGTGCATTTACAGCTCGCCATTGTTGCATGTAAAGGCATTGAAACTTATAGTAGTTTAAATTTTCTCTTGTCTTCCTGTCGGGTGAATATTTATTGTACAACCATGTGGTCAGTTGCGGACGAAGACACAGTACACAGTTCTCTATCTACTATCTGCATGTACATCAACTCAAGTCACAATGATGCGACTGAAGTATGTTGCATGTTATTAAAATCAGTTCCAATCAAACTTGCCCGACTTTTGCGACATGAGAATGAGACGTACACTTCCTCGTGATGAGTGGGTAGGGTGGGAGTTTTCCTATTGGTAGTGGGACTTCCCTGTCTCATCTCTACGCACGGTAGCCTACTTGCACGTATGGCCCGAGCATATCAAAGAAAATAATGCACCCCATAACAATTATTGTTTAATATGGAACACACATTTTAAATCTGGTCTAAGAACTTGAACAATGCAGTCAAAACCATGTATTAACTGATGAGGTCACTATGGCTCATAGGTGGAAGAAGGAAGAAATTAAGAAATTACAATGCCGGGCACGATCTGGTTTGAACATGGTGATAATATAATATAGCAAGTCATTCCAAACCTGGAGCTTTCTCGGTTGAGTCAATCTGAAACAGTATGACAAAAGACTGAACATCACATACGCCAGTAAATTCACTGCGTACGCAAAGCGTGTATAGTCACCTCCTTATAATGGAGTTGTCTCATCAGATTGCAGGTGAAGACAACTCAGATTTGTGGTGGGCAATCCACGCTGGCTGATAACAGGGAGTAAAGACTCCATGTTGAGAATAAATTGGTTAGACATTCAGGTCTTTATATGTGAGACTTTATTTTGCTTTGCCCTCGTGCATAGCCATAGAGTACTAAATGTTTAAAAAAATTTGGCAAATGCATCCAGCAAGAGACAGAAGTAATAAACACTAGTCTTGTTTTGATATTGATCCAGATTTACACTAGATGTGACCTCGTGATTGCACAATATCAGAAGGCTGATAGTGTAGTATTGATGGTGCAGTTTTACACAAAGCCGATCCTTATGCGTAAATGACACTGTTATTGTGCGTAACCCGACTCGTTACATAACAATTACCTAACTTGACGCCTTAATTTCGATGGTGTCTCCAATATCACGACATATTTTACTCTATTTTGGCTCATTTCAGCTCATCAGCTGGATAGTGATATCATATGACATCAGTTTGTGGGTCATTCATTGTCAATGTTTGGAATGCTAGGTGTGTATAATCAAAAATGGTTTTTATACCCGAGGGTTTTCACACTTTTTAACACTGAAGAAAGTATGGATGTGTGTGATGGGTACGTCTACCTCTGCCTCAGCCTTCAACCTCTCTGAATGCTAGGTTTCATTTCAGATTTTTGATGATATCATTATGTGATATTTTAGTGCTAAAGAGGAACTGGAAGAGGCCAAGGCGAAGGTTTCAGATTCTGTGGTTCAGCTAGAGAGTAAGCTGTCAGAGGTCAACCAACAGATGGATGTCGAGGACAAACGCTGGCAGAGGGTCCTGGATTTAGAGGCAAAATCATGGAAAGAACTGTCAAGAACAAAAGCCAAGTCTAATGGGGTACTTACAACAAACAATGATTTAAATATTGTGTAATTTTTACCCTATTTTTTCTACTTTTCACATACCAATAATTTTAATGGTATCAAGGTATTTACACTGTCCAATAACTTTTATTTTAGCACCGTAATACGTTTCATGAATTGGTAAATAAAAAAAGGAATAAACCAGTGAAAACAATGGTGAATAAGCGCCATGCCTTTGATCATAATTAATGTCAAAATGAAAAACAAACTGATATGTACTGGAAAGTAGAAAAAATGAAGACAAAGTTGGAACTAAAATTTTAACTATTTACATTTTGTCAGTAGCTATATAAATGGCATGACCAAGTTAGACACGGGAGGATATTGCATGACAATTTGATGAATGAGTTATTTTTACAGAGAAATTAAAGTAAAGAAATAGGGAGTTTGATGACTTGATTCCATTATGACCTTCAATTCAATGCCGATCAACAAGAGCTTTTGTAAACACCAGAAGAACACAATGTATAATAAATAAAATGGGATTGAAAAGTTAGTAAAATACAAAAAAGAAGAAATTTAAAATATAAAGTGAAAGAAAAAACGCACCAGTGGTGGGGCACAGGTATCTACACTAATGATTCGCCTCCCAAACTGTCTATCAGGTCTGGTTTGCTGGTCTTTCGTTTCATGGCCTCCTTATAGGGAGGAGGTCGAGTGGGTCTATAGAATGAGTTAGCCAGACTGGCTGAGCTCACACTAGCTTTACTTCCTGCTGTGTGTGAGCTGCCGGCGGGCTGATAGAATATATTATTGCTACTAGTGTTAGTGTCTGTGTGCTTACGAGGGGGTAGTTTTGTGGATGAGGCACGCTTGATGACAATTTTCTTGTCACTCGTCTTGACCACACCAATAGTGTTGTTGTTAGTATACTGATGAGTAGATCTAAGATTAGTTTGCGAGTTTGAGCTAGAGATAGACTCTGTGTCAGTTATGCCCCCTGCTGCAGCCGGTAGTGGCTGAACATTGTCATTCTTTTCTTGTTCGAAAATTTGCACTGATTTGGCGTAGAGTTGCTTGGCTCTGGCACTGTTCACAGTTTGTTTAATTCTTTCTATCTCGGATACTCGTTCCACCGCCTTCTCATAAGGAGGCGGCCTGTTAGGTCGATACTGCTGCGGCATTATGGGCATTTTCTCAGCCATACTGGCGACCATGTTTACATCAGCTGTGGGTACACGTTGCCTGCGTTCTGAGCGACCAGCATATGAGGTGGTACGGGTGATCCTAGGAGAGCCCGTACTACTAGTGTTTTTACTTTGCTGAGCTCTCCTCAGAGCAGCAGTGGTTAGACTACTGTGTACAATTTCATCATCTGTGTCAGTTTGAATCATTACTGAAGGGTCAGTTTTGACTCGCATAAGTTCCTGTATTTTCTTTTTCTCGGCCTCTTCAGACTTGATTTTGCGATTGAATTGCTGTAGAAAGTCAGTAGGGGCGTGGCCACTCTCTGATTCAAGGAATCTAGGAGCCGAGATATATCTGCGGGTTACGGGCACAGCGTCTATGGCTAATGCGTCATCACTCGAACTCGAGCCTTGTTGCAGAGAAGAATTAGTACTGGACTTGAGTAATTTACTCTTATTCCAATCATCTTTATCCATATTGCTGCAAACAGTAGAAATAATTACATTATTTTGTGAACCGACTGATTGTAAATTGTTACATTTCAAGCAGACGCCCTAAGATGAATGCAATTGATTAACTTCAAATAACAGACTGATAAAAAAGTGCACTGGTATTGATAATCTTCAATCTTCCAAGCTTCCTATAACAATTAAAAAAGTGAGGGAGTTTTACCCGCAATCTTTATTGGGAGAGCTGCAGCAGTTTTGAGACAACAAGGCTTCTCAAGGTTGGAGCGGTGTCTCAAATTTTCAATCAGGCGACTGATTATTCACAATAAAGGCGACAGATATAGACATTGGCATCCTTTGATTTGTAAAAAGTACAAATCATTTCCATAATTAGCACATTTTTGAATTGAGAATCGGCATATTTCATCGACAGGTCTACTGATAATTAAATGTTGAGGTAATGATCTCAGGAAATTAGGTTAGACATATACCTGATGGATTTTTCTGAATCACTGCTAGAATACCCTATCTCCTGGTTGGACGGTGACTCCTCATTATATCTGCTGGCCAGGGAAGCTAACCTCTCTCTCAGTCTTTCATTGCCTGCTTTGGGTTGGCCCTCTGCCTCTTTATCATAACAAAGATGGCTGCCGCTTTTGGATTTAGTCAACAAAAAGTTGAAATTGTCATTGATTTCCACATACTCATCATCACAGTTTAGTGAGTCACTAGATACTTGGGTTTGTAGATGTTTTATTGCCGCAGGATGATGCCTTGCGCTGACATTTTGAGTCAGAGAGTCACATGATTTAGATTTGATGATTTGTTGGCGTAGTGAGTGATCGTCTGATTGTTCACCTCCGTCCTCGTGTGGGTCACTCAGGATGAGACCGGAGTCTCTAGAGCATGATGACGGTGACATCTGTGTAAGGCCACCCATCGGTGCCTCAGTGTCTGACAGCGACTCTAGGGAGTCATTATACGGCGTATGAATACGATCATTGGCCTCTTCACCCTCCTCGTCACTGTCAACAGGGGCTATTGGAGGATGACCGAACATGTCCAAAACATTTTCACCAAATACTGAGACGGCATTGTCTATTAGAAACTGGACTACTTGAGGCACGGTTTTACTGGACGCTTCTTGTTCAGCCATCTCTGTTGATTCATTCCAGAGTAAGCTGGGACCGAGACATACAGCCAGGTTATATGATGTCATTAGGTTATCCTCAGACCTCTGATTTATATGGTGTAATATACAGATGATGTATCGCAGTAAGAGCTGATTTCCACTTGGCATTCTATCGATAATCCTATAAGAACAAAATCACAAAATTAGCCTATTACAACACATTTATCCCTGAATTCCTTGGCCAAAATCAATTTTCATTTTGTTTGTAGCTTGCAAGATGTGCCACAAGGAATTCGATTCATCTTCTTCAGTTTTATAAGCAAAGCCACAATCCTGATGGATTTGACACTTGTGCTGTAAAAAAGAGATTACTTTCACAAGGCATGGCAAGTTTGGTAGTGACATTTTTGGCTCAATGTTTTTAGGGAAAGTGTTATATACTATGCACTGTGTGTGGCAGTGCACAAGTGGGATGGATGACATGCTGTTTTCGTCGTGTCATAATATTGTATGACGAGATCATCGTTCGAATGTTGTAATTTACCTTTGTAGGTTTAGAGTTTTCTCATCATCTTTGGTTATGTTTATTGCGTTAGACCACTGATTGTACATATCTGAACAGCATAGCTTTCCAGGAAGCTCTCGCAGAAATGTCTGTAAAAAAAATAAAACGATGATGATGGGTGCGGAAGAGGAGGAAAAAGAGGGAGCCACACACGTTTGTAACATAGCTGTCACCAATATAACTACCAGCTGTTATCTTCTGATCACGAACCACATTTTATTGTAACTTCCACATCAACATATCCACATTGTTGTCTCGCTAGTAAAGTACAGGGAGTGTCACATTTAACATCATGACAGATACGGAATGCCAGATGTAGGAGGTCATTGGACTTGGCTAGAGCAGACGATAGGTGTGCAAATTTAGAAATTTAATTGATCTCTCACATGCCATTATTATGCAGCAGGCGAAATTCCGCTCCCATACGAAGCTCATAAGTTTTTCAAAGTTCTTCTGTTGTCTTCTAACGAGTTTACACAAACTTAATGAGAAAGGTTGGCAAGGCGTTGAAGGATTTCCATTTGAGAAGAATATAACAATTGACTTGTTGTAACTTCTCCGATATTTCGTATCACCACTAGTCTGATTTGTTTTAATTCAGTCCACTGTTTTGTGTTTAGCTAATAGGCATACGTAATTACAAATAAACCCAATTTCGATCCTTGCCTATTGCCCTATAGCCACGGGTAGATTTTTATTGGAGCAGTGTATTGACTTATTACACAATAAATACAATGCTATCATTGCTGCTAATGATAAAACAATGGGATTTTCTCTGAATAATTAATGATTAACCAAGATGTATCACAATACCATATTGGCCAAAAAGTGGAGTGATTTTCGGCAAAATTTATGCATGAAAGACTCGCTTTTTGAGATTTACATAAAAAAGGTGAAGATGAAATGTCAGAGGGGACCCTTCCCTTTCCGTTGTGACCTGTCTTAGAAGGCTGTTGGCAGGTTGACTCAGTAATGCACCCAAATTATCGGGCTCAGTCTCAACCCTTGACATTTCCTCTATTATAAATTCTCCTTTAATCCTGCCATTCAACCCAGCGCAGCGCATCTACCCAGGCAACAAGTGATGACGCCCAAACACCACAAAAACTTTATACAAGAATTTGAAGATGCCATACTTCCAGCAGAAAGCACGGGATTTTGGCAAAGTGGAAACTAAAATTTGCACATCTCAGTTAGGATGTTAGCACACAGTACAGATATTTTATGAGGTATTGATGCTAAACGTGAAGGCTCTAAAATGACGTACGCCCTGACATTATCAACAGCATAACAGCTACTGGGCATTTGCACGTGAAATAACAACTCGCTGTTACTAATCTTCTGCACATCTCGCAATAACATACTGCAATATGATTCTAAGTTTGGAAACTACAAAGCCTACAAGCTGCTAAAGCTTTAAATATTATCGTGTCTGAACCCCAAACAGAAAACTGGACTCATATCCTAACCGTCAGGTTTTACGTGTGAGTGATCGGTTTTTCATTGCTCTCAGGGTTTAATACAAGGTGGTCTACTGCAGTATAAATGCTATAATTATAAATCAGAGATATACTCTATGTTTCTGTTCATTTTGATGGGAGGCTAGATTTCTGCTTTCTTATCATCAAAGACTCAAAAGTGTGAAAAGTCGAGAGCAGTTCTGCCCATGACGTCAGTCACATTCCACTGAAATTATTGTTTCAAGTCCGTACACCACTCTCAAATTCCGAAATTAACTTGAGAAAAGAGGCGGAAAGTAACTTTGAGAACCAGTTTTCGAGTGTGGGTTTCAGCTAGTCATTGCACTTGTTGACATTTCAAGTGATACTGCAACAAACTAGTGCTAACCTTGAGTATTGAGGCAAATAGAATGCCATTTTGACAGCCGTTACACCACCCTTCTGGTTCTGTAGAGTTCATTATATTCACCATCTCCTGGCATCGCTTGGCATTTGATGGCTTTCTGAATATCTCTGTAGTAAATGGCCCAAAGTTGTACAGGTTTTCTAGAAGCTCCTACAACATAAGAAGAAAACAATATTCAGTCATTCATCATGGTCTTGTGACTATCCAACAGCAGATTCTATTCAGAATTTCTCATGCTATCCAGGCTGCTTGTAAAGCAAATTACATCAAACAAGAAGTTGACAGCGGGTCAAATTTTGCACATTCCGCCACATTGTAAATATTTTTCGAGTCATGAGATTTTAAGTAAAGGATGCTGGGGTTGATATATTTGACAGAGAACGATGACAGATTTAACACGACACAGCTGCCTTCACACATCATGAACATTCCTATTACAAACCATATACAAGTTCATCCTAATGTAGCTGACAACTTGAGGTTTTTTTCTTGTAGCCAACAATTGTCCAGTTGTCGTCAACGAATTTTCACACAGATAATTATTCCAAACTGTATACTGGCCTTAATGAATTCATTGAGGTTGTGAATGCACCCAATTCTGGTTAGAACAAGTCATTTATTACTTTCAAATTGGTCAACAACCACCAAAAATAGCAGTCTGACAGCCTGGCAATCAAGTTCCTTGAGAGTCAGCCAGTAGTAATAGATGTGTTTTTGTTTATTTTTTACCCTTTTCATCAAAAAGTCATTTGTGGAACCTTTCAACATGCACTGAACAACAAAAAACCATCAAGTAGTTTTGACTCATTCTTGGTTTATACATGAATCACTGCCAACACCGCAGTATATGTGACAAGCATCAGCCCTCCACTAACATGGTTGGTGGCTTATTTTTTGTGTCACAAGAGCAGTAGATAATAAATAAGTTGAGTTGGAAACACTTTTATGTGTTCTTCTTAGAAAAGCTGCCAAAAAACATCAACAAGCAGTTTGCCTAATTGAATGAATCACAGTGCCTGGAGATTCATGTTCAATTTACTAAACAAACCATAAAAAAACGAGCTTTTCAGCAACAATTACCAATGTTTTTGAGGTGATTTTTCCAAGAGATAAGCAAATTTCCTGCTTTGAAATCTTATACAACGTCATTAAATTTTGGTAACTGACAAAGGGTTGCCATCATTGACAAGGACATTATTTCGATGATCACTAATACCCCATGTGAAGGGTTGCACACTCAACTTTGACCAAAGTCGAGATAACTTTTAATTGGTAATAGGAATTGTGGTCTCTAAATGACTATGAATAAAAAATAAAGACAGGTGCAAGTTGAAAATCATGGCTCTTTGACTCCATGTTAGGCAATTTTATGTATTTTCGAAAATTGACTGCTAAAGAAACTGAATTAGGCAATATCGATACCAGTGAATACCATGTTGGCTGATCTGCAATGAGGGTGACTATTAACAAACATACCATGACTGGAACAGGTAGGTCAGGATCACATATCTCAATGAGTGGGTGACCGAATATCTTCCCTTCAGATAGAGAGTTAGATCTGGGTGAGGAGTTCAGCTTTCCTGAAGCTTTCCTGAATATGCCCGACAGAACCATCTTCTTCTTTGATTTGGTGGATTTCTGAGATTTTCGGTCGGCTAAAAACAGATTCATTCATCAAACATGAAATATTTACTTCCAGTTAATGGATAAGCACTAATAATGAATGGATAAACTGGGTCTTTACTGGATTTGCATGTGAAATCATATCGCTAAAGATATGGGATCAAATAAAGCTCTCGATCTTCGGTTGGATCAAGATATTTAAACCATGGATAAGTAAAAACTACAATCCCAGGGATGGTTATCCCTAATACAGGTGTATAGGTCAATCTGTTTATTAATGCAAATGTGTAGTAGGCCTAAGCAAGGAGTTGGCCTAAGTATGTACGTAATTAAAGTAAAAAAGCTTATTAGCAAATCCCAAAACTACTGAATGCAAAAGTGTGTGTTGTTGATTATACTAAGTCAGAGCTTGTTTTTATCAAAACTCTCAGCGTGAAAGTGCGTAATTTCAAAATTGAAATTGAATTAAAATCATTTAATTTTGCATTTGCGGACATAAGTGAAGGGAGGTGTATTTCTAGTCAATATCTTTGAACCCATCAGACCCTAATAAAGGGGCTCAGACAAAGCATCAGGAATTAAAACGTTTGGGGGATCAACGCCACTTCACGCTGTTCTGACAGGGTAATTGGGTCAGTTATGGCGCATTTACTGATCGTTTGCCCTACTCAACAGGTCTAGAAGTAAGGCAATACGTTAACTCAAGTATGTATCAGACAACACAAATTAGGGACTGAACAATGTATCCAAATTTTTAATGAATTATGAAGTATAGGTTTTGTTGTATTTTGTGAATTTTTGCAG
>ERZ1740062.1388-NODE-1388-length-10073-cov-4.672989_pt1 | contig 10073 bp, 7 predicted proteins | sample MGYA00581741_ERZ1740062 | MGnify/ENA primary metagenome ERZ1740062 (study PRJEB43018, sample SAMN04849747) | marine metagenome | isolation source: floating plastic debris | place: Pacific Ocean | collected 2008-09-01 | study: EMG produced TPA metagenomics... | reverse complement strand
TTGGAGGCATGAATGTCACAGATTCTTGCTTAAATATTGGCTTAAGCAAATTTTTCCTTGCTTAACTTCTAATTGAAACAGCCCCCCTGGTCTATTCAGTATTTCAATTTTGTATCAGTAGTGCACTGATGCCTGCAATTTTCTCCAGTTATCCGTTGTTGATGTCAGATGAGAGCAACAAATTTGGGTCCAGATGATCCAGGTCATGGTTGTTGTGGTTATGATTTATTTCGTAGCTGCTAAAAATTCATGTGATGCAAATGCAAAGCAAAAGACAAAGCATGAGTTAATGTCAAGCATGCTTTACAGTTCTCGGTAGATTTGAAAGTTGAAAATTTCAGACAATGAAAAAAATCGTTCCATTGTCAGCTTTCAGAAACCCAGCAAGGTTAGGATTGCGCAGAGTTAAGCTACTAATCTTCTGGCATTACAATGGAAAACTGAGCTATTTGTTAAGTCTGCTTCACCAAAATGCAAAAGAGACTTTTTTTATTCTTTGCAGCACTCTCAAAGAAGAAACCTGGAAGGCCACAGCGATCATCACCTGAGCTTGCATCAAATCCCATGGCAAACAGGTATACCAATCAGCAAACCAGGTCACCAGTACAATCAGCCAATAGGGAAAATAGGTCACATGTTCAAACCAGAGATATAGCCAATCAGCTTGTCAGGAATCAAAGCAGTGGATCATCTTCTCCTGCTGAGGAGGTGAGTAACAATTTAAGTTCATATTCTTGTGAAGTTGAGTCTTGGGTACTCCTTAATGTTTTCTGTTTGTAACTATTTTCTCTTCTTGTGTTGATATTGACCAATGAAATAAACTCATTTCATTGTATTAACCAGGTGCCAAGTAGTGCTCTTGCTGTTTCTTACTTCAATTTATTCAAGTTTTCTACCTAATGGGTATAAGCACTGAAATAGAGTTGGTAATGGGACACAACCCTGACTTTATGGCCACCTGAATGGTGTTTGGTAAACCGCAGGGCTGCTTGATACTACTTATATTTCATAACATAGAACCTCAGGCAGGTTTCTTCAAAGCAATCCTTTATGCAACAATCCTCATTGCTTAATGTTTTGTAATTTCAGCTGGCTTCGCTATCGGACATCCCACTAGCCCGCCCTTCATCAAGAGAGAAGCTTGTACAATCAAGACATAGCCCAGTTACACAGCCCGCACACAATACGATGATGTATAATCACCCTGCTGGTGGAGAACCTGCTGCGTACAACCCGGGACTACAGCAGCAGAACAGAGTACCTGATCTACATGCTACTATTGAGTGAGTTAGCGGACCAATATATCGGCATCTTTTTGGATTGTATTTGCATTGTATTTTGTATCACTCCCAATACATAAAGAGGCCTATATTGTATTTTGATTCCCTCACAATACAAAATGAGGCCAATAAATAAGGGTCTAAAATGAAAGGCCGAGCAGAAAACTTTGTGGTAAGTAGGTTTCGGAACTCATTTCTCTGAGTATGCACACTAATTAATGGTGACCGGTGAAACAATTGCATTATGAACAGTGCAGCCTCTCAGTACTGACATCAACTTGATTTACATTGTATGATTATGATTAATCAGCGCTCCCCTTGTGGTGATGATAAAAAGATTCATAAGGAGTTGCCTCTATTTTACAAGTGAGAGGGCAAATCCAAGAAAGCAATTAGGCTAGAGAATTCTGTATTCAACCATTGATATAGGCTGATGTTAACGTTGTATGTCTGTTTGCATATTATGTACCAGATAACGATTAAGTTTGTTGTATTCCTATCTGCTATTGGTTTTCCCTAGGAATGAGGACAAGTTGTTCCATGTTACCCTTTGTATGTTGAACAACTTACTTTGTGCTCAGTTGTCTTGATGTTATGATATGCTTGTGTATTACAGCCACTTACCAGATGAGATGACTCAGTTAGCTGTTAGTAATGCTAGTCGTAGTCAGTCAGCGCAGAATAAAGCATTCAGTAGATACACCAGTAACGGAAGCACAGGCAGCGGTACAGCAGCTCTGCCTCATCAATATCAAACTAGTAACAGATCTGGTATGTGTAATGTCACTGTTTGATTATGTTTCATTATTGCTTTTTCAGTTTTCATTACCTTGGTAGGCTAAACTCTCAATTGGATACAGCTAGGAGATGTGGGTTGGGTGGAACTGAGAACAAAATTAACAACCTGATTTGATTGAGTGTAAATGAGGGTTTAATCGATCTCCAAACCCGAAGGGTATCCCAGAGTCTAGCGCATGTCATACGTTTCTGTGAACAGTTCCATTGTGTTTATGAAGTGAGTAGTAATCTTGCTAACAATCTTGACATTAAGCATGAACCGTGGTAGACTGGATCAAATACTGAGGTACATAATACATGTATATCACTAAATTTCCAGCATATCGATGTGTTACAAGATGAGATTTTTGGATTGTTTTTCAGATTATCGGGAGCCGACTAGATCTCGTTGTGGACACGGTAATGTCATACCATCAGATAAACTAAACTATCATCAACATACAATGAATCAGCAAGGGCATCTTAAAGTTACTTCTGCCTCACCGGCTGCAATATTGCCTCACAAACAGAATGCAGTACATAATGCAGAGAAAATAATGTAAGTTTTCAAGCTCTTTAATAGCTAAAGTATTTACTAACACATTGTATCGGTTGTATCATTGTATCTCCCTGATAAATCTTTTAACATAACTTCAAAACTGGAGGATTATCTACTCTTGTTACGACAGAGGACAGCCTCCCTATCTTATCTGGAGGTTACATAATAGCGTTTTGTGTTCAATCCAATATTGATGATACAAAGAAAAGAGTCTATGCCCTCATTGATTCCAATTTTATGCAAATAATTTTTTTAATTTCTTTTTCATTTTATTCACAGGAATCAAGATGCTGGAGATTGGTCTAGGACATTTCACAGTGCGGGAGTGACAAGAGGTCAGCCTGACTCATCCTGGAATGTGTTTGGTGTACCACTAGGCTATAATCACGTTGCAAATAGGCGGCAGACATGATTAATACAAATTCAAGGATGAATCACTTATTATAAGCATTCACATATTCCTTCTTGTATATCTAATATTATTTGGTGAAATTTCATACATATTTATATGTTTCAAAATTCCACCATTAGATTTAGATTTCCAACAAAGCACTCTTGTTACAAGGTGGCATTCTATTCAATGTGTGCGGAAGGTGCAAAATAAAAGCTGCAAATAGAGTACTAAACCTTGTAGGATTTATTGATTGATGAATCCATGTTGTAAATGTTGTAAATGAGGAACACACTGGCAATTCTGATGAGTATGGGTGTTCATGAGCATTGCGAGTGCTGAGATACAGGCTTTGGAAGGGGTGACAATTCAGCTACAGAAAAGTTAAAAAAAGTAAAAAAAATCAATTCAGTGTGGCAAAAAAGGTATTTTGTAGGAATTATAAATAAAACTTGCTCTATTTTGGGCTAGCTCTCTTACTTCAGTGGGTCTTCCTACTTTTTTTGTTAATTCGCAATGGTTTTCTACCAGTTTTCCATAAAATGCCAAGTTTTTGGTTAAAAAAAGGCAGTCAGACTTTCTGGTATACATCCCATTTGGTGACAGCATGTATCTATAACATCATAGGCACTACTGGAACATTTTGAGGGCTGAAATACTGCTGGTATATTGGGATTACATTTATTTTTTCAAACTTTTACTTGTAAGGAAAGCTTAAGGTTATAATGATAGCGATTAGAAATTTGGCAATGGTGTGGAAAAAAATGAAAGCACATTATAAAGCTATCATGAACAACTTTAAGGTCATGTATGCAAAATGTGTAAACTGAGCGCTAGCAACGTGGCCACGGTGTCGAGACATAAAAAAGAAGTTATCATTTTAACTTTTTTTAAGATTTCCGCAAACATTACAACCGCTGATAAAACTCGTTATACAGTATTCGCTTAAAAAATTAAGTAATTAAACTGAACTACTGCTAATCGGGTACATAAAATAAAAACGAATAAAAGTATTAACACAGTACAGTCTAAGTTGAGCATGTCAGAGATAAAATAATATGTATTGATGAATAACAAAAATAAGGAAAGAAATAAAATTGAATGTTTGTAATAATTGTAATAGTAAGACAATTCTTAAAACACCAAGATATCGTAAGCCTATAAAACTGCCCAAATATACGGGTCTTCAAGGACTTCTTAGAACTCTCTCATATTTGCAATGGCACAAATTGATCAAGGATTTCACAATTGAGGGCCGGTGACATCGAAGCTTCTCCTAGACAAACATATTGGCCTGTTTTTTGTTTTCCTCTCATCAAAAACCAAAAAGAGGCCAATATATCGGTCCAAGCTCCTCCTACCAGCATTATCAAGGGATGGATGATGAGACCGAGAAAGGGCAACTCCAAGAGAAGACCGGGTAAACCTGACTGATTTAGAAGAATTAAATTTCCAGTTGTGTTTTGGCATACATAACAAAATTCGCTTTGCAATATTTCCAGACTTGACTGACAGGCACAACAACCAGTATCAATTTCCTGATGTTCCTATCTATTTTTAAATCTATATTAAAAATATCAGGGTAATACGGACTTTATGGGTGAGAAAACGTAACCAATAAGCATAATGTTATGCGAAACAGGATGTAGGAGCGTGCTGACTCTGCTTTTGTCCATTGATTGGGGATTCTGCAATACATTTGGCTGTAAAAACCCGCAAAAAAGAGGTTATAACAGATTCAGTTTGGGTGGAATATTAGCGGACAGGTGCCTTGTGATGTAGGGTGACAACTGACAGATTTTAACCAAATATTTTTGCCAAATTGCAACTGGCGTGAAATTAAACTAGTTCCTTGGTCAGAACTCCTTTGAAATCTTGGTTGCTTTTTATGCATTTTGAACTTGTCCGAATGGATATACATCATCGATAAAGGGGTTGGTATGTGCGTGTCCCCCAACATTTCCACCATTTGCAGCTGGCACGTCAGCTCTTGCTTGGTTTTCAACAATGAGAACTCTGTCAAAATCTGTCCCATTCACTCCTGCTTCCCCTGCAATAAACGTCAGTGCAGCAACTCAGCATTGAACTTTCTCTTACAGCAATTGTTATACGTTCGCCGATACTGTTTTGCAAGTCAACCATTCAACGATCAGCATTGACTCTCATTTACTTTTCCTACATGCCTCGGATTCTGGGGATTATGCTATAGTAATTCTACTGGGTTGGTTTTGCTAGGTTCAAGAAAAAAGTGGCTCAATTCTTGAGGAAAATGGGAACTGCAATGCTAGTGAGAATGATAATGCGACCCTGTCTGATTATCTTTTGCCTTTTACTCGATAGTAGCCCTATTGTTTGCAGGACCAAAGACATAATTATAGTCGTAGGTTTCTAAAACTGTTCCCATAAAGCTTATGGATCATAAAACTTCAAATAAAAATTTTATTGTTAATGTCATGATTGTAGAAACCTAATACCGATACCATCATCTGGTCGATCAGCGCCTTCTTCAGCTTGTCCATTTTGTCCTCCTCCTGCTCCTCCTCCCCCGTCTCCTCCTCTTCCTCCTCCTCCATCATTGTTAACAGCAGCTAGAGAAAGAAAAAATATTTAATTACCAAATATTTTATAAAATGCATGCTGAACAAGCTACCGCTTTAAACATTAGGGTTAGGCCACATTCATTAATGTTCAGTCGAGTTGGGGATGGTGGTGCGAGCAAGATCTTCAAATTGCCATTAGACCATATGGGCATGCGAAAAGATTTTTATTGCGATGATATACTCACAGTCACGAAGCACTAAAATTGCAGTGTGGGGCATTTATTATTAACACCATGTGCCATAATCTCATGTATACCTAATCCTGTCAGAAAATTCAGACTGAATGGACCAATATGTTGGTCTAGCTAGGGGCTGAACCTGTAGCAATCATGACCATCAGCTGGAGATGATGAGTCTGTGTGATTAAGAGTTTTATATTTGGCGTTGAATACAAACACACGCTAAGACATTTTATTTTATTGGGGCCACAATTAGCATGAGCGAGCTAGGGCCGAACTGGAATGCAAGCGGTATGGCTGTAAAGCAGTATATGGATTTTGGCCAATGAATAACACAAGCATAACCATTACCAATTTTGTAGAACACATTTACCGCAGACTCGATCAAAGTCCGGATGCTCAGGCAGTAATTTTAGTCTTTTCAAAGGCTTTCGATACAATAAACCATGACATTTTATTGGAGAAATTATGTTTTTACAACTTTTAAATGACAGTGCCATAAAATTGATAGTCATATTTGACCAATAGGAAACAGCTTGTTAAAATCGAAAGCTAGGAATCAACTTTAGGATCTATTTCTCTTGGGGTGCAACAAAGATCTCTCCTAAGACCTTTGCTGCTCTTAATTTGTATTGATGATCTAGTCAACGTTTCTCCTGCTTTTAACTATATTCTCTTCGCCGATGATACCAATCTCCTCTGTGATAACCATTTATTTACTCAAAGTGGACTTCTCCTTCTTTAAAATGGGATAAATGATGTGGTATGTGTGTCATTTTCAATTGTTAACCTGTCTGTGGCAAGCTTCATCATAAAGGGAACCCAAACCGAGCTTTTAGGAAGATTGGAAGATTAGAGTGATGACACGATTTTGGTCAGGCTGCTAAACAATGAAGACTGAAGATTTATCCAACTTTGGATGGTTAGACACCCGTAAAGGAGTTAAGATACTGGTCTAAACAATTCACTGGCGGACGCCCTACAAACCAAAAAATTGGCCTAACACCACCACATTATGCGCCCCCTTTCTCAATTCAGCACCCCTAGATAAATATCACTACAGCTACAATTGCACACTGCACATCCTTACCAGAATTTCTCTGGCTTTCATCGCGTAATGTCTCCATTAACCTGACAAAATAAAGTATTCAGCACAATAAATTTATGTTCATGACATGTCACTACGGCACCCTGGCCCATGTGATCAGAGAGGGATGCACAATCTCACTTAAAACACTGAATTTAACTCATTCATTAGTTAAAGTATAATGCCGCAATATGCAGTTATGATTAAGGAACAAGAATGAGCTTTGATAAAATATTGAAGTGTACTTGCAGGTCAGTGAAGCAACAATTTTCAGAAATCCTTGAGTAAAGAAAATACTTCAATGGGCTTTGTGGTTGTACAGGTCAAACCAGTTGATGATGATGGTGAATGATGTGTAGGCGATCAACTTGCAAATTTGGCTCAATTGGAGACACCGAAATGGTCAATTCCTGACGTAGACCTCTCAATATTAGTCATGTACACCCTTGATATCTCGAAGAGCAGATAAACTCCTCACCTTGTATCAAGGCGCTGTCTATTCACCATGATGACTATAAGAATGACTACTGCAACACCCAGTGTTCCAAATCCTAAAGCTTTCAAATCAATAAACATAATTCCAAATTCAAACGAAAATTGCGAAGCATGATGACAACAAGTTGTGGTATTTTGGCATTTTTAGTTGGTGTGCAACATCTAGCTGTAAGTGAAGCCTGCCGGCTTGACTCGAACTCAACCCAGCTCTACCCATTCTGGCTCGGCTCGTTGATCAAAGGGGCATAGAAGCTGCCTTTCTAAGGGTGAAAACGCATTGTGTATCAAAATCATGATTTGTTCACAACTATTGTAACGATGACATGTAGGCCCCAATCTTCTTCTATAAATTTGATTGCAAAGTTTCATGGTTCACTTTCAAATCATTGCAGGGTTGAACTGATTTACGAGCGGCTTAATCTGGCTCAACTTTTTTTGTATTGGCTTGACTTGGCTCAAAGCGTTCCTCATTTTGCCAATCACTAATGGCGTCTACGTAAATAATCACCTTCTAGAAAGGCAACAACAAGGACATCTTGTTATTAATTTGGTAGCCTAGCAAGAACCTTTTCACAATGCAAAATAATGCAGAGGTACATGGCAATTAAAGCAGAGCTCCAGAGCAATCCACCAAGAGATAAACTTATTTTATAGCTATACCCAGTCCTATTGTTAAGCCGCTAGTTGATTTGCTTCCATGTGCATCACCTCCTGCCACGATCGCACCAGCAGCTGTTGAGGGCGCTTCTGGTGTTGCCTGCGTGACTCTCACAGAGAATTCATCTGTAATATTGTACAATGTAGTTATAGGCATTTTTCAACTAGAAATTGCAGAATTGTTTCACACACACATAACCGACTTGTTGAAGCCCCAAGATATCCAATTATGATGTCGACATTATGAATCTTTGGTATTCCGACCAGTTTCTCTGGGTTTTGAGCGCAAAATTGTTCAGAAGCTTCCGGTATTAATCTAATTCAGTGAGGGAGAATGCTCCAATGAAAATTTATCAACTTTTTGCCCAAAATTTGTCAACTCTGATTGTTGATCAATAAGGTCTACATTACATCATTTTTCTATTGTTCAACAGTACTGCACTGTACCCACTAACAAATATGATAAAATGTGCCCTAGATACAGCTATGACCGTTAGATTACCATTATTTTGCTCCATCTTTCTAAACGACTTCCTTGGTTAACTCCACAAAACCTGAACTCTAGGCCTGACTAAATAACAAACTATCACGGTACAGCGGTATTTTTCCATGTACAAACCATATTTGGCGCAACATAATGTGCATAAAGGGTTTATTTTATAGTTTCAAGACTCTTTAATACATCTGGTTCAAACCAGCTGAGGTCTAGGAAGAGAAAATTGCAGTAGATTCAATGGAATAAAATTTTTCACAACAGCGATACGCAATACTTCATCTAAAAATTGTACATGCAGGCTGAGTGTGTGTCTAATCTTTAAGTGTTGCAAGGAGAGAACCTTTTATATGAGGTCATTGTATCTGGTTGTGTACTTTTCTTCAGATAAAATCTTAAAGAAGGTTTATTTGGAACTAGGGAAGGACTTTTTAAAAGGAAACGTTGGGTAGGGTTGGGGAAGGTATAGTCATACACCCGAGAATATTCGAATCTAATAAGCTAAACACCAACCTGAAGCTTATCACATCTACAGCTTCAAAAATGATGATGGAATGATAGGTTCATTTGTACATTTGCAGTCAATGAGCTTAGGGGGATATAACTTGTCCGAATCCAACAACTTGATGCCGCATTGCATAATGCCATCACAATTTTGCGATCAAATATCTTACAGACAAGAAGAAAGTATACCAGCAGACATTTTCAACAATGTATTTATACACAATCAACTTACCGATTTTAAGAACAAGTTCTTTGATTTCTGGACCTTCAGCAATCAAGATAATGCTGTCGTTGAGACTGTACAAGCACCTAGGTTGGTACAGCTTGCATTCATCAATTCCACCAGTTTTTTCGCCGTGTGCACCTGTTTCGAAAATATACATGTTACAACTTTTTTAAGACAGTATATATTATGTATTTGATTTTCATAGATAATATAATGTATTTCAATATTTGGTATATTAGCCAAAAGTAGGGCCGTAAATTTTAACCTTTGTTTTTGGCGACATAACTCCACTAAATTTCCGAAAATGTTGAGGTGCAATTTAAACATAATCTCTGCTTCAAACAATGGATGATAATTGGGACTGTAGAGGGTGAGTTAATCTATTTTTAACAGAGGTTTGAAAGTACATAATTTCACTACTTCTCTGTATTATTGAAGACAGGCTAGGTACAAAAGTGACAGCAAAATTTCAATAGTCTACACATCCGGTTGATCTGAGGATGGAAAACAGCTCAAATACTCATCAAAAAATGAGGGTAGCTCATAACTTTTATCATCCAACCATTATTACTAGTCCTAAAAATCATTGCATCTTAGCCTTCATGGTTGCCCCTGAGTCAATCATAGACCAATAGATTGGCCTTTTTTGTATTGTGGAGGATTTCTCGCCAAAATAAAAGGAGGCCAATGTATTGGTCTAAGCAGGCTTTTACCAGGGAGATAAACTTGTGCTTATCAGATTATATAGAGCTAATGATATCATATATGGGACAACCCAATGGTTCTAACTCACCCACACGAATATTAATTGTTTCATTTTTTTTA
>ERZ1740062.1387-NODE-1387-length-10074-cov-11.037429_pt1 | contig 10074 bp, 7 predicted proteins | sample MGYA00581741_ERZ1740062 | MGnify/ENA primary metagenome ERZ1740062 (study PRJEB43018, sample SAMN04849747) | marine metagenome | isolation source: floating plastic debris | place: Pacific Ocean | collected 2008-09-01 | study: EMG produced TPA metagenomics... | reverse complement strand
TAACTCGAGGCCATAATACAGCGCATTCAGATACCTGCAACAGTCAACAGTCAGATGGTACATTCTGTTCGAACATGGCCTTGAAGAGTTAGATTTATGAGTAAATGCCCTCGTCAACTACAACTGAAACTGCAAAAAAAAAGCAGTATCATACATACACATTCTAACTTTTTTTTCACAACTTTACCGTTCTTTCAATAGTTTTATATATGGGTAATGATTTTCACAACGACATTTGTCGCAAAAGATTTTGCAGTTCCAGTTGTAGTGTGCAAAAACCTTGACTCCGAGTTTCCCACAGAAAATTTTCATTAAAAACAACAAGAAATGTTAACTTAAGTGAGGAAATAAAAAAATAATATTTGGTTTATCATGAGCCCCATCCACTCAAACAATTCATTAACACTTTAAGGATACGGCGATTGACTACTTATCATACAACAGCCTTATAAACTCTTATGCAACAAATGTTAACATGATGAAAACAAAAACAAAGATAAAAACTCAGATTAAAGTCTGTCTCTATTTACCTCTCGCCAGGTTAGGTTCATAGAAGTCATATTCAGCCTCGTAATACGTGCAAAGGCTATCTTCATTTCATCTGTTATGTCAGTGGAATAGGTCAGCCGGTTCCCACTACAAAACACATACAGCTTTAATTCCGTAAAACAAAAATCATTCTGCGTGATTTTTTAAAACTGTTTTACATGGTATGGTCACAATACATATAACCTCCAAACAGTATCTCTACATTGTTATTACCATCAAAAATCCACTCTATTATTAACCTTTAAATAGTTATCCCCCCTTTGTCATGGTAACACAATTCTTTATTTGTATTATAGTAGCGTCTAAGCTCACACATCCCAAACTATTCCCTTCTCATAATTCATATAGTAGCTCACAGGGTATAAGTCTCCGGATAATCAACCAATCCCAGCAAAGCTGTCAAAATCTTCACACACATTTTAGCCACTGGGGTTGGCAAGTCTAATATTGAAAGCATACTGTACCTGAGATGTAGAAAATTGAGATTGTCTAGATGTTTGATTACTTCTCCCACATCCTCCCATCTACTTATCAGATTATGTGACAGGTTCAGCTCCTCTACTTTAGGTACAAACGCGCCGAGAGCCACTGCGTCTGGTTCACCGTACACCATCATACCCATAACATCGATAATCCTCAACTCATCAAACTGACTACAAAGAGCAAACAACTCTTGGTTATATTACAGAACTTTTTGAGCTATAAAATTCATTTCAACGCATACTGATGCTCCAAAAAAAATCTGCCCTCAATACTAAGCTGTTACGCTTTTATCCGCTTGAAGGCGATAACACTATGCATACACAAACACGCCATGCATAAATCAGCAATTGAATACTCAATTTACATTAGATATACAGGCATTCATGACAGGCAAATACCGGTACATGTACTACCAATATCGGTCCTGTTCTGCTGATGATTATGTTGAAAGAGGACTTTGAGTCTCACAGTTCCATTCCTGATTTTTTAAAATTCACCAATAAATTGTTTGCGCTATGTAGCATAACAACTTGTTAACCTATGCATTATCCGTATTGTGTGATTATTGACTTAATCATAATCAATACTGAGATAACAATGCAATTAGGTCGTTGTAGATAGACTTGCATATTGGTACGAATACAGGCAACGCTGCTGCAAGGAGGGTCCATTAAACAACTCATCTTAGTTTTATCATCATAATATAAGTGCAGCCAAATATCAGAGTCATGACTCATAGTTTCAAAGTTGGCAAACATCATGATGAAATATATGCCATGTTGGAGGTGAATTTAACATGACTCATGCTTGCAGTCGCGAACCAAAATTTGACATCACTAAATAATCGTAGCATTCCAAAAATTTTTTGCCACACAAAAAATAAAGTTTGCAAAAATTTTCCAGATGGAATAATGATTTTGTGTCAGTAGGCTCGCATTTCAAACAAATGAGTTTTTTTTCAGCAGATCTCCATATTTTTAAAAGTACTGCATCTATGGAGCTTAATTTTTTTGTTATATAGGCATAACTTTCTTTATCACGACCAGGTACGCAAAAATCTTGCAAGATAATCTCTATGTTACTGTTAGTAATAAAATCAATCAATCAATCAATCAGGATGAGATCGTCCTTGTAATGATTCACACTGGATCAGAACTTTCAGCCGTTCAATAACGGTAATAATGACTTAGAAATATAGAAACCACTGAAAACTTCATGTACCGTATCTACATGCAGGTATCAAACATCTCTACCTAACAACGGGTTATATTTTAATGCTTCTACCAAATATGAGAAGCCAAATAAACACCATAAAGAGACAACCTACCTCTGAAGATCGTTGATATCCTTCATGCCAACCACCTCCACTTTAACCACTCTGCCTCCTTCCCCCTGAGTGAGATACGCTTCTTCCTCATCCACTCCTGCCAGATCATCTTCGACTTTACCATATTTATCATTAATTGCTTCTATACAGGAAACAGCCGGGTGGATGAGCTTTTCTTTGATGAACGAACCTGAATTATCCCCATTACTGTGGATGAGGATAAAAGACAGAAGGACATTGAGCAATGCAATGCTGAATTTGAAAAAAAAAACTGATTGTGATTTACCATGGCGTCGCCTAAATAACAAGACCCGAGATTGCAGTTGTTGATGAATAATGATGAATTTTCATCAAAATTGTACTGTTCTATGCTTTGGAACAACAATGCATAAATAGAACAGTGGTGTAATAATTGATAAAAAAATATAAGTACATGTAAAACATACACATACATGTATATATCTCATATAAATCTCATCCAATTCACTCACCTGGTTTGAAAATATTGTTTCCCCGCATGAGTTCCGTTGTGTTTTCCCCTGCTAGCCAAGTCCCATTCGACGCCATAATATTCACCTGGTTAGAAAACGAACAGAAATTTAGCGTAGTGAAGTGAAAATGACAAAGATATTTCAAAACCTCGGCTTACTAGCATTCATAAATACCGCTAGCTAATTGATAATAAAAAAATGCTGCACTTTATAGCCTATGGAAATAATATACTCAAAGCAAAATAAATCTCCATCAGCTCAGTCTAGTTCAGTTGATCCGTAACAAAATTGGCGCAATCAAAAATGAAAATGTTCATCATAAGAATTCCTTGGAAATGCATTCAATTAAGTTTCCACAGTTTTGAGCTACCTCTGAGATGGGAAGGTATGGAACTTTGTAGCTGATATAATCTCACCTTTCGTTCCGTCAACAGGTCCTTTATACCTGACAGTGGCAGTATAGTCATTCACTGCAACCCGATCCCCAACATTGTAACTTGTCTTCGGCATAGTAATTGTAAAGCAGTCAGCTTGGGCTAGGCTACACTTGTTATATGATCATTCAGCTTTATCTTAATCCTCAATCTAAAACTAAAATGTCATACAAAACAACCTGGAATAATCACTTACAGATGGATGGATGGTTAGGTATAATTAGTACAAATAAATGTTATTGTGTCTTGCAGAAAACAGTTGAGTTACTCATAGCAGTATGTAGTGATGGTATGAAGTCCCACCCACATGTAATTGCTATTATTTGTCTCCAAACTACCTTCTTCCGCTCATCACAGAGACAACAGAACAACTTGACAACTACTAGTGACTAAACACATACAGTTAACAAGCAAGTGTATGCCTGGGCAGTGAGAGTCAATACATCCACACCATAGCAGTAGGTAGTCCTGTCTGTTTATAGTGAACCCAGTACAGAGAGAGACTGAGTGAGGGAGTTGTTAAGATGGGTTGAGAAGAAGAATAGATAGGCCGACTAACTACTTACTTACTGACTTAGTAAGAAGATAAAAGACTTGAGTGAGTGTATGTTGTCAGTATGTATGATTTCTGCAGCTGCTCACCACTTGGAACTGGTTACCATAAATCTGTGTATAGACTGCATATGTGGGTTAGGGCTTAAAGACACAAAGAAGAGGAAATCAACAGCAACTTCAAGAGAGGAACATCAAACCTCAACTGTAAATTTTTCAAAACTATTTGGATACATCACAGGTGGGCTCACTAAAATAAGCAAGTTTTAAGTTGTCCACAAAAATATTTTATTATGAGTATATTTTGAATGTTTTACCTGCACAAAATCAAGCCAAACATTAAATCATTTTGGCGGGAAAACAAAATTGAAGAAAAGAACCAGAGATGCAGAATGGTATAAGTATAACCAATTGGTATAACAGACAATCATTATAATGAGCAAGAGCAGGAGGGCCAAGAAGTCAGAGCAAAGCACAATAATCTCAGTAAAGTAAGTATGGCAACATTCAGAACATGTTACTTTTGAAAGGCTGTATAGTATGAAGATTTATTATAATCATGATGATTGTTCAATGAATGAGAATAATAAAAAAAGTAGAATAATAATTCAATTTATTTCAATCCGTCATTCTTCTCATTCAGTCATTCTGAGTTGAGAATAGATATTTTTTCTTGCAATTAGCTATATTTAATCTCTAGCAGGAGTAAAACATTAACCTGCTGCTTTTGGACGAGTTGCCAGAAACAACAGCAGCAAAAGTATTCATGTGAAAGAAAGTGTTCTCTAGGTCTGGACCTGCTGGAGCCTGTACTTGAATTGAATGAAACAGTAACAAATTGAATTGATGTATTCACCCCTTCGCTGGACTCTGTGGCATGTAGAAATCATGGAAAAGTATAGGAAGTTGGAAGTCACCATTTAAGATGGTGGTTAAAAATAGTACTTTGTTGACTGTGAACCCTGAGCTTTGGTGGTAGTAATGCTGATCGGATTTGTTGAGGATACTGTTCCTTCTTGAACTGCAAAAGGATGGCTCTTTCATACCTAGTAAATCTTACAGTAGTTGGCTGACTCATGATCTACTCTAGTTACCGACAATGCTAGGAGTTTAAATAGCGTGGTTTCTTTGAACCCAGGATGGATGCAAGCAATCATATCTCATCACTATCTCAATCTCAACCAAACGTCGTCCAATTTCAGGTAGGTAGAAGATAAATACTGCAAGCCTTGTTGTAGCAATTGATATGGACTTACTCAAATATATGACTGTTCACTAATGCTAATTCCATTTCATTTCTTCATAACTGGGAAATGCTACTGAAGTCCAAAGTGATTTATTCCACTAAATTAGCGAATTTTGTGGTGATGAATGAATTCGACATTGATTACTTAATATCAATACTACTGAAGTGACTTACACTTCTTTTCCTTTTTTTCTTCTAAGATTGAATGTCTTGGTCATGAAGCCACTCATTTTGCACTTCATTGATAATATTCTGCCTCAGAGAACATTATCTCAGAAGGTGGTTAATTGTGGATTCACATGTATCCTTTCTATGTATGTTGACATCCGCTACTAATCATCATTTGTCATGCAGCATACTTACACAGATCTGGAACATATCACTGCTGATGGCCCAAAGGTTATACATATTTATGGAGTTGTGAAATTTGCAAAGGAACCGAAAAAGGCTTGCAGAGGGACAAGTGAGTAGATGTGATGTTTCTCATACAAATACTTAGAATTTTTGATCTGGCCTTATCTACAGTGATTTCAAATCTGGTCTGTAGCTCAGTAGTAGCTGCATGCATGAAAATTCAAAGCACTGCATATGCATAGTGATATTGACCAATGTGTGCGATAGGAGTGTAGCCGCAAGCCAACATACCAAACGTAATCAGTTCAATGTTTGCTATGACAATGCATGGCTTTGGACAGCAAAGTCATTTTTATACGTAACTATCAATCTTTGTTTTAATGATTTTTCAGCCAAATGAGCATCACAAAAGTAATAATTCAATTTTTTGTTGACAAGTTCTTCACGTATTTAGTGTCCCCGGCCACATTATTTTACCTGGTATCTTCGAACCTTGGTATTAGAAAATCAATGTTACCGTCATCTGAAACTGTTGATGTCTCCCAGGAGGGGGGACAGTAGCTCTGGCTTGTTATTGGTCAATTTTTGTTATTTAAACTTATGGTGAATGAATATAGAAAGTGAGCTTGATTTTTCATTTATCAGGTCATTACATGGTGATCAGTCTACACAATGCAAAGTTATTTGAGAAGGAAGCGAGGTTCACCGTGTCAGTGTTTGCTACATTCCTCAATGATCTCCCAAAATGTGAAGCTGGTGACATCATCAGGATGAATTTTGTCAAGGTTAAAATAAACCATGTGTGGTGTCTATGTAGCTTATTTTATTCGTAAGCATTTATGCATTCACGTATGTTGTTCATGGAAGAACATTACTGACACTTATTTCGGTTGGTAAGCTTTTCAGCTCTACAATATCTCCTTTAAATGTAGCCCAGCTTCAAAATGACTAGTACAAAGGTGCTGTCTTGCGTGGTTATTTTTCAAACAACAATTTCATCTGTTTGAGTTGCCCTCTTTCTGCACATAACAAGACAAGGTAACGCTAGCTCTCAAAATGAGATATTGTCGTAGTTTAGTTGTGTCACTTATTTCAATAGCATTCTAAGTTTTCGCAGCGTTTCATCCATATCCATCAACCAACTGAGTCTAAAGTAGTTTTTTTGTTGCAGGTGGAAACATTCAGAGACTCAGTGAACGGCAAACTTATGCTGACACACAACGGTAGATGGGTTCTATTCAAGGCAAACAACACGACATATCAGTGGGATTCCAGCTCTAAAACTCATGTAACTTGTGGTGCCGCTGAAGAAGGAATAGTATGGTTTTGTTATCTCAAAATCACAGCTACCTGCAATCTTGGTTTAGGCAATAATTGTGCACAGGGGCGTATTTATGTTGCAAAGTAGTACCCTACTTTTGCAAGAACCATGTCAGTTCGCAGTCTGAAACTTAGGATTTCACGCCAGATTGTCTTGAATGGAGGACAAATCTTTCTGTATTGTTTAAAAATAAGCAAATTTTATGGTGTAACATGCAGATTCTTCAACTATTCAGCACCTTACTTTAGGGAGCTAACAATTCAACACCATACAGGTAGAGTGGTAGTGACCCTTAAATACGCCCCTGGTTGTAAATTGCTATCACTCTTAAATAATTTGCGATTGGTTAAACTGGACCCCTAAGTTTAAATTTGAGGGTTTAATTTTTAGTCTGGTGAAATTTATCATTGCAATAAAACATACACTATTCAAAAGTCTTTGGCACAAAAATTGTTCATTTTCAAAATAGCTGCTTATGCAAAAATAGGAGAGGCCTACAAAGAGAGTATGGGCTGAGCATTAGACACCAGCGAATGTTTGAAGGTTCTGACAGTTTGGAATTTGCCGTGATTACTTTTCGATGATTGTTTCCAAAAGATGATGACTTTTGTTTCAGATAAAGGGATTGAGGGAATGGAGAGATGGTATCGACCCGGAAAACATGGATACATGTCCTGCCTTACTGGGCTCACCGAATCGTTTCACTTCCAGTGTCGCTACTCCGTCGCCTGGATGTAGTATCGCTTCTACTCAATCAGCAGGTTTGTCTCGTTAGGAGTCCTTGGTTTGTGATCACACAGATAAAGCTGGAAAAAATTATATTTTCCCATAATTGCATCTTTTCTTTTAGTCCGTTGCTTTTTAGTGTCGACTAGTGAAATACTGACTGTGTACTCTTTAAACTATTGACCTCTTTGGAGTGAAGAGATTTTTCTAAAGTAGAGGACAAAGTTATGTATCGTCCCATATCCTGTAAAAATATCCCGTAAATGTGTATGATTTGTCAAATGACCTGTAAATTGATGATCCAGACATGGAAATTGATGTGTCAAGTTATCCACACCTATACAAAGTGGAGACAACTTTTCAATTATTTGATGACGCCAGATTTGATTGATTCGAAATTGGCAGTATACTGTAGAACGTAATGTAATTAACTTTTTCTTTGTCACTACTTTCTTGCTCATCTACAGCTGTAGTGAAGACAATCATTGTCCATACGATGATAAATGTATCTTTATGTTATTGCAATAATTGAAGTGAAATGTCCCGATAGGTGGCTTCAATGATTTCGGCTTGTTGTCGCGTCCCACATAGTTCGCTCACTCTGTGCTTAGTGGCGACCAAGGAGGTTTTTGGAGAATTCATTAAACCCAATAAAAGTATTTTCTCTCTCATACTCGATAAACCTGTCTCTGCAAGTCAAATGATACTGCGCTTTTTGTCAGATGCTGATAAACATGCCGTGATATTACTCTAAGTGGGTTGTTTGGTCTTGTTATGTATTGTTGTTCATTGTAGAAGCAGGTACTGGTAACAAATCAGGCGCCATGCCCAGTGTCACTCATGTAGAAAGTACCGGCCCCAGACCTTCATCCACATCCACTCCTCTTGTAGCTGACAACACTCTGCAACACGTTGGATCAAAGGAGGCATTTTTGGACCTCAAGTGTAGGGTATGTTTAAGAAGTCCTTTTATATACATCAGTGAATTGTTATGTCTCTAAATATAGTAGGGGTTATACCAATATAGACATACCTCTTTTTGTATATCTGTGACAGTATGGTGGTCTATGTAGGGTTATTGGGAGGGTTTTTTTTCGGCCAGAGCATAAGAAGTTGTCAAATGTTGTCGCGAAGACAGTTACTACATGCATCTCAGTGCAAAGTTTGATGTTTTAGGAATCCCCTATTGCAAATTCTCACAACAGTCTATGAGGAGTATAGATTTTTCACCCATAAGTAGTACGGACCGCAATGTCATATTGTTACGCTTTATATAGGTTTAGCGTATAGCTAACCTTAGTGGTAACCATTACCTAAGGTTGAAGTACTGCGGCTCAAACTAACTGCTATCATACGAAATGTATTTATCGTAGTATGTGTCCCTACTCTGATCTATTTATTATAAATGGGTGTACTCATTATTGTAGTTGGTTGCATGTTACAAGCATTCAGATTTCACTATTGTTGAGCTTCAAGATGGAACTGTGAGAAACAAGTGAGTAGAATTTCTGTACATGATATGCATGATATGATTTGTCATCACGCTGGGCTATCTGCTTGACATAATGTTAAGATCGAGACTGTATTCTGCATTGCTTTCCTTCATCTTGCTGGTCGCATATACTGTGCGTGCGCTTTTGAAAAATCTCAGCAAAGTTGGCGTTTAAAATCGTTTGCTCAGATTGTATAGTAGCACCATCATAGGAGTTGGGAAGTGGGAACGCGACTTGTGGTGGCTCCCACTTTTTTGTGAAGGTGTGAAGTGAGAGCGAAATTGACCATATTCTAATTGAAAGACCCCCAAGAGGGGTAACAAATACGATCTTGATCTAAGATTAAGGTCAGGTAGATGTATGTATGCAAACAGATCACAGTTAATCTGAATATTAATGACATGATCGTATGGTATGACACTGGAATAGGGATGAGTATTTTTTCTGTTACTAAAAGGCGTAGCATAACTCTCCACAAGTTTGCACTCAGAAGGTAGCTCAGTTGGTTAGGCTGCTCCCTACTGACCACTGGGCATGTGTGCCCAAGGTGTGATCTGACCTGCCTACAAACTGAGAACAATTGCGGCCATTCAGGCAACCATCATTTCACCGCCTGGTAGTACCAGTACCGGAGCTAGGCGATTGACCAAAGTTGCAATTTTAACCAAATAATTTTCATTTGTAGAGCAGTCAACACTCCTAAGCTAGATGACCTCAGAATGGAATCCTTAGCAGAGTTAAGGCTCCCAGATGAATACTCAGTTTATTTGACAGCTTATGGCAAACATTCAACACTAATGAACTGCTTTAAGGTGAGAGTTTTATCATAGGCACGAAAAAGCTAGGTCTGTTATTGAAAGGTGATATGACATTGACTATTGCTTTGTCATAAACAATTTCTTGAAATTGCTGCAAACATAATTATTTTTGTAGTCAAATTATGGGTAAATAAATCAAAATGGATGCTCACACACACGAGCATAATTCCATATAATAATTTGAGCTACCTGTACCAATGAAGCACAAGTGCATGTATTTATCTCATTGCTGGTGCGTTACCCAAGTACGGAGTTGTCCCATTGCAAATACAAATCATGC
>ERZ1740062.1386-NODE-1386-length-10078-cov-4.146264_pt1 | contig 10078 bp, 8 predicted proteins | sample MGYA00581741_ERZ1740062 | MGnify/ENA primary metagenome ERZ1740062 (study PRJEB43018, sample SAMN04849747) | marine metagenome | isolation source: floating plastic debris | place: Pacific Ocean | collected 2008-09-01 | study: EMG produced TPA metagenomics... | reverse complement strand
CGAACCACCGACACGCGGATTTTCAGTCCGCTGCTCTACCAACTGAGCTACCTGGCCATATTGTGCTGCCTGATTTCGGAGTAGGCGGATTTCCAGTCCTTGCCTACCTTGTCGCTACGCGACCCCGCTACCTGGCCATATTGTGCTGCCTGATTTCGGAGTAGGCGGATTTCCAGTCCTTGCCTACCTTGTCGCTACGCGACCCCGCTACCTGGCGCACCTGCTCTCAAGCAGGCCGCGTATTAAAGCGGGCAAGCGCCGGATAGTCAATAGCGGGATCAGGCCGCGGCTGTCGTGTCAGACGACGCCGATGCGTCCATCGCAATACGGGCAGTAAACACCGAACCCTCGCCCACCGTGCTTTCCACGCTCAGCCCACCGCCCAGCAGCTCGCAATTGCGCTGCGTGATCGCAAGGCCAAGCCCCGTGCCACCGTACTTTCGGGTGGTCGAGGCATCCGCCTGCCCGAAAGCGGTCAACACATGCGCAAGCTTTTCTTCAGGAATACCAATGCCGGTGTCCCGCACCGAAATGGCCAACATCGGCTGCACACCCGGCTCCGGTTGCAGCGATAGCGTCACCGTACCGTTCTCTGTGAATTTGGCAGCATTGCTCAGCAGGTTGGTCATAATCTGCTGCACGCGCACCGCATCGGTATCCACTTCATCCGGTAGCTCGCCCACATCCAACACGAACTGGTTGCGGTTTTTCTCAACCACGCCGCGCAATGTATTCGCCGTCTGTGTCGCAAGCACCCCGAGGTCCGTCGGGCGACATTCCACTTCAACCTGGCCCGCCTCGATCTTGGCGAGATCCAGCACATCATCGATCAACGACAACAACTGCCCGCCGGCATCCTGAATGTGCTGCACATAGCTCACAGCAGTTACGTCGCCCTCAGCTTTTGCGTCTTCGCCAAGCAGTTCGCCGAAGCCAATGATCGCGTTCAACGGCGTACGCAGCTCGTGTGACATCGTCGCCAGAAACTCCGATTTGGCGCGGTTCGCATCTTCGGCCTGCTCGCGAGCCGCAATCAATGTTTGCTCAGCCGCCTTTTCTTCCGTCAAGTCGCGGAACATCACTGCCAACAGGAACTCGTTCTCAATATCGACACGCGCCACCGATCGCCACATCGGGAACACATCGCCATTGACTCGAATCCCGGTGAATTCACGCGCACGAATCACCTCCTCGTCATCGGAGCCTTTGCGCATAGCGTCAAACCGATCGGTGGACGTCTCGCGTTCCGTTTCGCGGATAAAATCGGTGTAGTGGCGTTCGAGCAAGTCATCCTCATCGCCACCAAACAAATCGATGGCCGACTGATTGGTGCTGACGATCTTGCCGTCCGCATTCAGCGTAACAATGCCGAGCTCAGCGGAGCTAATGATGGCCTGGAATCGGGCTTCGCTCTCTTTCAACGCCGCACGGATGCGTTGTTCTTCGGTAACGTCCATCGAGATACCAAGCAGATAACGCGCTCGGCCATCGGAGTCGCGGATCGCCACTTTGCGCGTGTGCAGCGTCTTCACCTCGCCGGTAATACCGGTCATCGTCGCCTCGCCAACATCGAGCACGTCGGTCTGTGTCAGCGCGAGCCGGTCTGCTGCTGTAACGGGATCCGCGAGATCTGCGCCATAAAGCTCGTGGTCCGTTTTGCCGCGTATCTCATCAATGCTGCGCCCGAAGAACGACTCGCAGGTCTTGTTCATGGTCACGTATTGGAGCGTGTCAGCGTCTTTCACGAAAATGATGGCGGGTAGATTGTCGATAATCGAGGCCAAAAACTGCGCGCGGTTTTCAGCGACCGCGCCGATAACATAGGACTCGGCATACATCGCACGATTCCTGGGCAGTGTCGTAAACAGCGTGATGCTGCAGCTTAACGCCAGCACCGTCCACGGCAGCCAAGCGGCCGCTAGCCAGCCAGCGGCTGGATCGGCCTGGAATCTCTGCAATGCCCACAGCATCGTCACCGCACCGGTCAGTAGCGCGATCAAAGTAATTCTAATGCGGCGCCAGATTACGGCCATGCCCGCGATGCCTCCATCATTTCCGGGCGTATCTCTGCTGAGATGGACGCCACTCTCCATGGGGGATTAGCGGCCATCTCGTGAAAAAATAAAGAAAAACGAAAAACTTGCTGGATGCTGTCGTAAAGCGTCGCGCTGGTTCGTCATTTATCATGACAACCAACTACAGGAGCACTGTCATGCAATACGTCATGTTGATCTACGATGCCGAAGAACGCTGGGCGGCGATGCCGGAAGCCGAGCAAATGCGGGTGATTGGCCTACACCAGGCCACCGTTGAAAAAGCGACAGCCGATGGCGCCTATCTGGGCGGCAACCGCCTGGTCGACACGCATGCGGCCACAACCGTCCGCCAGCATAACGGCAAGATCACCGTCAGTGACGGCCCGTTCGCCGAGACCAAGGAGCAGCTGGGTGGGTATTACCTGCTCGACTGCAAAGACCTGGATCAGGCGATTGGCTACGCGAACATGCTGCAATATGAAGGCATGGGCAGCGTAGAGATTCGACCCGTCTTTGAGATGTAGTCGATGAGCACGATCGGTGCAGTGCTGAAAAGCGCGCGACCTCGCGTTGTCGCGGCACTGCGCCGATTTTGCGGTGACTTAAGCCTGGCCGAAGATGCGTTTCAGGATGCGGCGGAACGCGCACTGACACATTGGTCGGATAGCGGCGTGCCGGATAATCCAACCGGTTGGCTCGTTGTCACCGGGCGTCGCCTGGTGATCGACCAACAGCGCCGAGCGAAATTTTCACAGCCGCTGGAAACAGAACCGGATACCGGTCATGACGCACCGGAACCGTCGTCGCTAGATGACGATTTGCTGCGCCTCATCTTCGCCTGCTGTCACCCAGCGCTGGATGAAACCGCTCAGGTCGCGCTGACGTTGCGGGTCATCGTCGGCCTGCCGACGGCGGATATCGCGACAGCCTTTCTCGTCAAACCCCGCACGATGGAGCAGCGGCTCGACCGCGCACGTCGCAAGATCCGCGACGCGGGTATTCCATTTGAAATCCCTGAAGACGCACAGCTGCCAGCGCGGATGGATGCGGTACGGTCGACGGTCTACCTGATCTTCAATCAAGGCTACAGCGCGCGGGCCGACCACTACATCGAGCCGCGACTGTGCGCCGAGGCTATCTGGCTGGGCCGACTGTTGTTGCAGTTGGCGCCGGGTGACGCCGAAACCACGGCATTGCTGGCACTCATGCTGCTGCATCACGCGCGACATCCGGCGCGATGCGATGACTCGGGAACACTTATCCCCTTGCCAGAGCAAGATCGCAGCCGCTGGTTGCGCCCGATGATCGACGAGGGACAGGCATTACTTGAGCACGTTATCGGTAAGCACAAACCGGGCCCGTATCAAACGCAGGCGGCCATCGCGTCACTACACAGCCTGGCCGGCACTGCCATCGACACCGATTGGACACAGATCGCTGCGCTTTATGAAATTCTCGAAAGCCAGCTCGATAATCCGGTGGTGCGCATCAATCGTGCGGTGGCGCTGGGAGAGTCGGGTCAGGCGGCAGCAGGTTTGGCGCTGTTGAAAACGTTGTCAGAAGCCTCAGAGATACAGCGGTACGTCCCATATTATGTTGCATTACAGGCACTTCACCAATTAAATGGTAACGAGAATCATGCGCAAATCGCGCTACAACAGGCACTAGCGCTCTCCACCAGCCCGGAAGAAACCGCATTCTTGCAGTCGAAGTATGCACATGAATATTCATATATGGGCCACAAACTACAAGATGTCTAACCTTTTTCTGATATGGGAAAATGTCGCCATTTAGACACTGTTTGCCACCCGGCAAATTTGGCATGCTCAGCGAGTGACTGAAGGAATGAACCCCAATTTGGCGGAAGCGTTGCGTAGCAGCGTCGCGGGCTGTAGCGTTGAGGAACAAATACTCGATGCCGGTCTGCAAGTATTTTTGCGTCAGGGCTATGCCGCCACCAAAGACGACGATGTCGCGTTGGCAGCGGGTTTGCCGGTGGACCAGGTTCGCTCGCACTTCGCCACCAAAGAAATCCTCTTTTGTATGGTGCTCGATCGCGAGAGCGAGCGCGCCCGTCATGGCTACCTCGGTGGCATCCCTAAATTCGATACCGCACTCGACGCGTTCCGCTTCGGCGCTGAGCAATATCGGCGCGGTGTGCTGGACACCGAGCTGACAGGCCTCTGGCGCTGTGCGAATGAAGAGGTGGAACAGTCGCCACAACTCATCCGCTTTTTCATCACCACCGACAACGACACCCAAATCCAGGCATTTACGCGACACATTTTGCTGCAATGGCAAGACAGCGGCATTCTCAACATGCCGAACCCGCAGCACTGTGCCCGGCAGTTCATCGGTATGCTGCAGCGCGCACTAATCGATGAGGCCCATATCCTCGGCGCGGTCGCGGATGACATCGATGATTACATCGAGTCGTGCTGCGTGCTGATGGCCAACACCTACGGCACCGCCTGAGGCTTTGACAGCCATCAGGCGGCTGTCTACCCTTGTCAGTCAATTCGTTGCAGGACGCACCCATGGCGGCTGTCGCCGGCACAACGCAAGCAACAGCGGATCAACTAGCGATTCGTTTCGACGCGGTTCGTCGCCGCACCTTAGATCTTTGCCAATCGCTCGCGCCAGAGGATTGCGTCGTGCAAAGCATGCCCGATGTCAGCCCCACGAAATGGCATCTCGCGCATGTCACCTGGTTTTTCGAGACCTTCGTACTGACGCCACGAGCGAGCAACTATCGACCCTACGACGACAGCTTCGCGCACCTGTTTAACTCGTACTACAACACTGCCGGCACGATGCATACCCGGGCCAAGCGCGGGCTGATTACCCGGCCCACACTCGACACAGTCGTCGCCTATCGCGCACACGTCGATGCAGCCGTGCACACATTGCTCGAGAGCGATCCCAGCGACGAGATTGCGGCACTCATCGAACTTGGCTTGCAGCATGAACAACAGCATCAGGAATTGCTGCTGACCGACATACTGCATGTGTTGTCAGTGAATCCCTGCGAACCGACCATGCGCGACGACCTGACACCAGCACCGGAGACGCCAGCGCTCGCGCTGGACTGGCACGAAACGCCCGGCGGCTTGATCGACATCGGCGCCAATGCAGGCGATTCAGACTTCTGTTACGACAACGAAACGCCACGTCATCGCGTACTGCAACGCAACCACGCCATTGCCAACCGGGCTGTCACCAACGGCGAGTACCTCGACTTCATCCAGGACGGTGGCTACCAGCAATCGACGCTTTGGAAGTCTGATGGCTGGAGTGCGGTTCAACAACAAGACTGGCATGCGCCGCTGTACTGGGACAATGACCACACGTCGGTATTTACGCTCGGCGGGCGTCAACCGATCGACTGGCACGCGCCGGTTTGCCATGTCAGTTTTTACGAGGCCGACGCGTTTGCGCGCTGGGCGGGCATGCGCTTACCCACCGAATCGGAATGGGAGCAACAAGCGCGTCAACACCCGGTGCAGGGCAATTTCGCGGACACCGACATCTGGCGACCTGCAGCGGGCGGCACCCATTGGTTTGGCGATGTCTGGGAATGGACCGCCAGCCCGTACGCGGCCTATCCAGGTTTTCAACCATTGAGCGGCTCGCTGGGCGAGTACAATGGCAAATTCATGTGCAACCAGATGGTGGTGCGTGGCGGCAGTTGCTTCAGCGCCGCCGACCACCTGCGCGCCACCTACCGCAGTTTTTTCTATCCCGATGCACGCTGGCAGGCACTAGGCCTGCGGCTGGCTAAAGATCTCTGATTTTATGACCGAACTCGATGCGTTGCTGGCGGACCTTAGGGCGCCGCAAAAGAGCATTTCGCCCAAATATTTCTACGACGAACGTGGCTCACAGCTGTTCGAAGACATCATGGCGTTGCCGGAGTACTACCCGACCCGCACGGAATTGAAAATTCTGCGCGACAACATGCCATCGATCGGTACGGCACTCGGCGACAACGTGTCGTTGATCGAATTCGGTGCCGGCGGCAGCGTCAAGATTCGCTTGCTATTGGACGCACTGCCACAGATCAGCGTCTATGTGCCGGTGGATATCTCGACAGACCATTTGCAAAGCGGCGCCGCGGAACTGCAAAAAGACTATCCCGGCACCGAGGTGCTGCCCGTTGCCGCCGACTTCACTCAGCCATTTGATCTCCCCGTGCCAAATCGAATGCCTGATCGCAACATCGTGTTCTTTCCGGGCTCGACCATCGGCAACTTCCCGCCCGATGCGGCAGCGAATTTGTTGCGCACGATGCGTACGGTGGCGAAAGACGGTGGTGGCCTGTTGATCGGTGTGGATTTACGCAAAGACCCCGTGATCCTGCAGCGCGCCTACGACGACGCGGCAGGCGTCACGGCAGCTTTCAACAAGAACATGTTGGTGCACCTGAATCGACGCTTTGACGCCGACTTCGACCCCGACGCGTTCACTCACCGCGCCATCTACAATACCGTCGAACATCGTATCGAGATGCATCTGGTCAGTGCATCGGCACAGCAGTTTACGATCGGCGGCGAGACCTTCTCGGTAGACGCCGACGAATATCTGCTCACTGAGTGTTCGTACAAATACTCGCTCGAAGCCTTCGAAGCGCTGGCGGAGACCACCGGCTTTTCGGTGCGCACCGTCTGGACCGACGACGATGCGCTGTTCAGCCTACAATATTGCACGGCGACATGACGCACTGACATGAGCGAGACGACACCAACACCATCTAATCGCTGGGTGGTTCTCGCGATCTATCTCGTCGCCAGCGGCGTCGCGCTGCTGGTCTCCTTGGACTTCACCAAAGCGAGCCTGCACAACGGCGAATATCATCCGGTCGGCAACGATGCGTTCTATCACGCACGGCGCATTATCGACACGGCCGGCGAGCGCGGTTTTTATGCGTTCGACGACACCATTCATGTTCCCGAAGGCAGTGAAATCGTCTGGCCGTGGGGTTTTGACTGGGTGCTGGGACAATCGTTGAGTGTCTGGCAAGCGGCCAATCCGGGCGCACACCCGATGGCGTTTCTGGCCTTCGTACCACCTGTGCTGCTGTTGCTGAATGTGGCGTTGTTCTTCGCCCTGACCGGTGCCGTCGGTCTAAGCCTCGCCTATCGGGCGGTCGCGGTCTTCGCCTACGCGCTATTCCCGTTCACCCAACTACTGCATGGCGTCGGTGCGGTGGATCACCACATGGTAGAGCACGCCTTCGCGCTCGCGAGTGTGCTACTCGCTGTGCGTTGGGTGTCGTCGCCGAAGTCGACACGCCACGCCGTTGGGCTCGGGCTGGTACTTGGCACGGCCTGTGCCTTCCACAGCGCACTATTTATTCTGCAGTTGCCGGTACTGCTTGGGCTCGCCATTTTGTGGCTGCGCAATTTGATGCCGGATGCACGCAGTAGCTTAGGCTTCGCCATCGCACTGGTCGTGAGCACCGTGCTGGTCGCCCTCCCAAGCCCGCCGCTGCGCCAATTCACCTTTGATTTCTCGTTGCTGTCCTGGTTTCACGTTTATGTGAGCCTCTGCACGGCCGTAATGGTCGTATTGGCCAGTCGTGTCTCGTATTCGAAACCGGCATTGGTCCGGCTACTGCTCGTCGCTGGCGCACTTGGCGTACCGATACTGTGGGTTGCGGGCACGGGCGTCGACTTCATCCGCGGCGATATCGTCCTGCTCGATCGCGTGGAAGAAATGCAAAGCCCGGTCGGCGGCCTGCTCGGGGATCGGTTTGCGACCATGTGGCAGCTCTACAGTGCGTTGATCGTATTCCTGCCGATCCTGCTGCTATGGTCGCTGTGGTTCGCGGCGCGCTCACGCACGGCAGCCCAAATTCAGTTTGCCGCGGCGGCGGCGTTTGGCTTGCTACTGCTAGCGACGCAAATCCGGCTGCAATACTTCGGTAGTTTCGCACTATTGATTGTGCCGCTGCTGTTGCTGCAGCAGGTACTGCCCGAGCGCATTGACAAATCCGGCAGCGGCGTGCTCATCGCCGTCGTCATTTTCGCTTTATCATTCCAGCGTCCGCTCGCACAACAGTTGTTTTCGCACCAGGCGCTCGGGCTGGATGTCGACTATGCAGTCGCGATTGATGCATTTCCGGTACTACAACGCGCCTGCGCAGAGGACACCGGTCTGGCGCTCGTTAGCACCAACTTCGGACACCCCGTGCGCTATCACAGTGATTGCACCGTGATCGCCAACAATTTCCTGCTGACACCCCTGCATGAACAGAAAGTTCGTGAGCTAGACACGTTATGGGAGACCACTCCGTCCGACTTACTGGATGCACCACAGCCGGTGCGTTACGTGCTTGTTGCCCTACAGAACATTTACCAGCCAGCGGCCGACGGCGTCCGACTCTCGAGCGCCGAAGAGTTGACCGCAGCCAATCCGCCACTCGCGCTGGCACTTACCCAGGAGACGATTCCCGCCGGCTACCAGATTTTGTTCGAGCGCCGATTGGGGGATCCGGCCAACGACCGGCCTATCGTGCGCCTGCTTGCTATCACGACAAATTTAACTGCTTCACACCGCGCTGCCGCGATAGCCGTTAGAATCCGCGTTATGTCAGATGACCGCCAACACTACGAAGTCGCCGTACTGGTGCCTTGCTACAACGAAGCCGCCACCATCGGAATGGTCGTGGAAGATTTCCGTGCAGCGTTGCCCGGGGCCACCGTTTTTGTCTATGACAATAACTCCAGTGACGACACACGCACGATTGCCGAAGCGGCAGGAGCGGTGGTACGTACAGAGACGCGCCAGGGCAAAGGTCATGTTGTGCGGCGTATGTTCGCCGACGTTGAAGCGGACGTCTATGTTCTTGTCGACGGCGATGACACCTACGAGGCCGCCGCGGCGGATCGTCTCGTGAGCCGGTTAATCGACGACGGACTCGATATGGTCACCGGCACGCGCAAGGCCAGTTCTGATCTCGCCTACCGCAGCGGTCATCAGTTCGGTAACCGGCTACTCACCGGCCTGGTATCGGTCAGCTTCGGTCGCGAGGTCTCGGACATGTTGTCCGGCTACCGCGTGCTTTCACGACGCTTCGTCAAGTCGTTCCCGATGCTGAGCGCGGGCTTTGAAATCGAAACCGAGATGACGGTGCACGCCCTCGAACTGGGCATGCCACAGGCGGAGGTTGAAACAGTAAACAAGGAACGACCGGAGGGCTCGGAGAGCAAGCTCAACACCTACGGTGATGGCTGGCGAATCCTGCGCACGATCGTTCGCATGCTGAAAGAGGAGCGTCCGTTTGGTTTCTTTGGCGTTGGCTTTGCTGTCTTGTTCCTGTTGTCGTTAGTCATCGCCACGCCGATCATTATCGAGTTCATACAAACCGGCCTGGTGCCACGTTTTCCAACCGCAATCCTGGCGACCGGTATTATGCTCCTCGCCTTTCTGTCGCTGGTGTGTGGCCTGATTCTGGATACCGTCACACGAGGCCGACAGGAGCTGAAGCGACTGCGTTACCTGCAGATCCCCGGCATCCTCGCGCATCGTCGCAAAGGGCATTGAACAACCCATGGGCTGTCCATTGCCAAATACCCAGACGGCAGGTGACTGACTATCGCACTCAGCCGACAAGTCGTGTATTTCTGCTTCGTTGGCGGCTGCGGCTTTATCGTTGAAGCGGTCGTTCTCCAGCTGATGCTTTCGTTCGGTTTTGGTCCCATTCAAGCCCGTTGCGTCGGTTTCCCGCTGGCCGTGCTAACAACCTGGGCTTTGCATCGTCGCTTTACTTTTGCGGCCGGACGATCTGAAAAACGTCTGCGCGAGCTGAGCCGCTACCTGACGGCACAGAGTTTCAGTGTGGCGTTGGGGTTCATCATCTATGCCGTTCTGGTGTTGCAGTTGGCCACCTTTAGAACCTGGCCTCTGCTCGCACTTATCGTCTCTTCCATCGTCGGCACGGTCAGTAATTTCCTGCTAAGCCGCTTTGTCGTTTTTACCGCCACACCCGACACCACTGATGAACAACACCACTGACAACACACGCTGGCTGGTCGCCATCT
>ERZ1740062.1385-NODE-1385-length-10078-cov-16.137085_pt1 | contig 10078 bp, 7 predicted proteins | sample MGYA00581741_ERZ1740062 | MGnify/ENA primary metagenome ERZ1740062 (study PRJEB43018, sample SAMN04849747) | marine metagenome | isolation source: floating plastic debris | place: Pacific Ocean | collected 2008-09-01 | study: EMG produced TPA metagenomics... | reverse complement strand
TTGCCCGCACTGAATACCATAAGCTCTATTTGACCGAACAACAGTCATTGTCTTTGGCAGTTCTACCCGCATCAAAGGAGTTAGCATATTCTGCAGTTAAAGGAAGAGCAAGCTTTCTGTACGAATTTACTGAAGATACTGAACTGACTGGTTATATGAAACTGCGATTGTGGATAGAGACTCGGTGTGACAACCCCATTCAGGAATCACCAGATGACATCGGATTATATGTCGCTGTGAATAAGCTAAGTCGAGATAAAAAGTCTGTAAACTTTTACGGTTCCGTCGGCAACTCACAAGATATGGTCACAAGAGGATGGGGTAGAGCTTCACGAAGAGCACTTTCACCAGAAGAGTCTACTCCATGGAACCCAGTATTATCCGCAGATAGGGAGCAAAAACTAAAACCGGGCGAAATTGTAACCTTGGAGATAGCACTTTACCCTAGCAGCACCTTTTTTGCATCTGGTGAAGCATTACAACTCATTGTCAGCCCACAGGAAATCATTCCCTCTGGACCCTACTTTAAAGATGTCTCCTTTAATTATGGAATATATGTAATGCACGTCGGCGGAGACTTTGACTCACATTTACTTATTCCTAAGATGTAGATAATAAATAATCTTGAAGCATTATTAAAACGATTCTATAAGCATATCTTCTAAGGAGAGCTAATGAATAACTCAAGAATAACTTTTGCGAGCATTTGTCTTTTATTTTTTATGCTTTGGGCACCATTAGGGCAGTATAATTTTTTGGTAGAGAATTGGATGAGAATTGGTATCTATGCAGTTCCATTTATTCTTTTCATATTCTTTTCGTCCAGAACTGAGCAGACAGAGGCAGTTTTTTCAGATACAAAATTGATATCTGTATTCTTACTATTAGCATATATTATTCATCAATTCGAGGAACATTGGATTGATATTTTTGGTAATCAGTATGCGTTTTATGAATATTTCAATACTTTATTTCTGAGTATACTTGGAGCTACAGATTCAAGTGTAATATTACTGAGCCGAGAAGCAATATTTGTCATCAATACATCTCTTGTATGGTTAGTTGGTATTATTGCTATTTGGCGTAGTCCAAAACATTTATTTCCCTTATTAGCAATGAATGGTATTGTACTTGTAAATGCTATCAGTCATATCCTCCCAGGGATATTCAAACAATCATACAATCCCGGTTTGTTAACAGCGATAGTGATTTTTCTGCCAATGGCGATCGCCTTTTACCAAAAAGTATTATTCACTAATCCTGGCATAAAATTACAGGTCATAACGAGTATTATTTGGGCAATTCTTGGACATATTATTCTGATTACTGGATTGCTATCAGCCAACTGGTTTGAGCTTATTCCCGAGTTGGTATATTTTGCTTCACTAGTCGTATGGTCAGTAGTTCCAGCATTTTTATTCAATAATTATTCGCCTAACGAAAGCACAATCATAGACCTCTAGTTAAAAAAACTTTTAACTTGATGGCTCGCGTAGTTAAATTTAAAGAAAAAGAAAAACATATTTTTGGTCGTCCTTCAAAATTAAGAATTGAAGACCAAATTTTATTAACTCTTCAGTATTTAAGGGAATATAGAACTTATTATCATATAGGAAAAGACTGGAAAATTTCAGAATCAAATACATACCGTATTAACATACAGATATTAAACCAGCCAATATATTAACAGGACTTACGTAACTCGAACTCTTCTATGGTGCCAGTTGCGTAAGTCCTGATGAATATAGACAAACTCGAAGTTTTGCTGTAAGGTATGACTTATAAGTCATGTGACTAAGTAGTCACATCATTGGCGACTCAAATTATGCCGTCCCAAACCTTCTTCAATTTGCCTCAAATGAAACGACAGAACATCACAAATGCGGCAATCACTGAGTTCAACAACCATAGTTATGAATCAGCCTCGATTTCTGCTATTGTGAATCGGGCAAAAATTGCCAAAGGTAGTTTCTATCAATATTTTAAGGATAAGCAAGACCTCTACCTTTATCTAGTCGATAGGGCATTAGAAGCCAGGAACGCATTCATTGCTGAGGCAAATTTACCAAGTGTCCAATCTGGCTTTTTTGTTTTTTTGCGAGCACTATTTCAAACAATTTTAGAGTTTCAATTAGCAAATCCACGTTGGAGTCAAATTCTATTTCGAGGACCTCATTATGGTGATGTTCCGTTTAGAAAAGAAGTTTTCAAACGGACGAAGGCTGACATAATTATACTTATTAAAAAAAATATACAAGAGGCGATTGCTCAGGGGCAACTTAAAGCGGATCTTAATCCCGATTTTGCTGCCTTTATAATTGTAACTTTGAGCAGTCAACTTAGATACTTTATTCCTTTCTATCTAGGAATTAATGTTGATCGGCTAGTGAAAGACAGTCCCAATCCACCTCTAGATGCCATCGGAAAAATTTTAGATGACTGTATTCAAATTTTAGAGCAGGGGATTGGAGGTAATAAATAATCATGCTTAATGCCTTACCGATATCCATAAAAATAGTCGTCTTTCTATTTCTTTTTACGTTTCTGTTTTCAGTCGCGTTAGAAGAATCTAAAGCCGAACTGATTACTAGCCTTAAATCAGGCTTGATGGCAAAATCCCTATTGATTAACTTTATTTTGCTACCGCTCACAGGCATTATTCTGGCTCGGCTATTTTATTTGTCGGCAGAAATCTCTAGCGGTTTTCTGACCGTTGCATCTGCCCCTGGAGGTTTATTATCATTGCATTTTGCACGGGTTGCTAAGGGAAACTTGAGGTATGCGGTCGGATTGGTTTTTTTGTTGTCAATTCTCTCCGTTATTATTACTCCCTTGTTGATTCACTTGATTTTCCCTGGCATTGTTGTAGTAAACTTACCTATTTCCTCTGTAATAGGTCTTCTTTCTCTATTGATTCTTCCTCCTCTTCTTTTAGGGCAGATGGTTAGATATTATCTGAGAGGAATTACACCCATACTGCAAAAACTAGCTTCTTTTTCCTCAATTGCCTTATTTATTACCTTGACAATTTTGACCTCGACACCGAAGGATTTGGATGTTGAAATTCTGGCTTGGAATGGTATAGCAGCAATTATCACATTTATTTTGGCTGCCTGGAGCATAAGTTGGTGGCTTAGCGGGGCAGATATCGAAAGCCGTAAAGTTCTAGCTATCGGCACGAGTATGAGAAATATTGCGATATGTTCTGCGATCTCAAATATGGGTGTATTAGGTTCCAAAGCCGAGGTGGTCATCGTCGGATTTAATGCAATTTCTACTCCCATGAATTTAGTTTTTGCAATCGCTATCAGTCGAATTAATCAAAGCTCGAAGGGTAGCTGAATTAAATCACTCGTCCCTTACATAATTATCATTCAAAAAATTCTCAAGCTATGTCAAATAATATTCAATCAAGATAAGCAAGACGTACCAAAAATAATAAATTGACCTCAAAATAATCACTGCTAAACTGCTAAATATTTTTTATCTATTTAAAACTTAGGAGAAACTCATGCTGCAACAATTTGAAGACCTCTTCCGCACAGTTCGTAACCTACACTCTGTTACTGATTTGCTCAAATCAATGGGTGAGAAAACGGACAATGTGTTTGACATTGAAGATAACTTTCGGGGTAGTAATCAGATGAAGGCTTGTGTCGAACGGGTAAAATCTATTCCCGAAGCCAATGCCTTGATGGAAGCCCGCTATCTTGGTCCCAAAATCGATTTAGAAGCCTTATCCAAGCTTCCGCAAGGCACACTCGGACATACCTATGCCACTGTGATGAAAACTTTAGGCTTCGATCCCAACTTTTTTCGCCAACGTGCGATTGAAAGTGATGAAGATTGGGTGACGATGCGTCTGAGAAAAACTCATGATATAGTCCATGTCCTGACTGGATTTGGTCCCACGGGTGGCGAATTAGGACTCTTATCAATTCAAGCAGTTCAGATAGGTTATCCAATGTGTGTAACCATGCAGGTTTCCAGTTTTGGTTTAGCTTTCAAACGTCAACCTGAAAGGCTGTCTGATTTAACCGACCAGGCAGCTAGAGGCATGGCAATGGCATTAGAAATGAAGCCAGTGATTGCCCAGCGTTGGGAAGATGGCTGGGATAAGCCTATGCAGCAATGGCGCAAAGAATTGAATATTTCCAATCCAGTAATTGATGAACCTTACAGCTTAAAGAATCGCCTACCTAGCCTAGATTTAGCTTGGTAGAATCACACTCTGAAATCTCAGATAGATAATCTTAGCAGCACCCGTTGGGGCACTGCTCTCTTCATGAGTTAGACTCTCAACTCACTTACATTGTTCACCTATATAAATAAAAGGATGCTTAAAAAATTTACATACGGAATTTTTACAAGTTTAGCGGTGGGTTATTCTGTGGCTGTATTTGCTCAAACAGAGGATAATTCGAGTCAAAAAACAACGGTCGACCCCTATGTATTGTGTGCAAAATCCCCTTTGAACTCTGTTTGTCAACCCTACCATCTCAATCCAGTTGCCTTGAAAGATAGACCTGGAGAGAAAGTTTTAGGGTGCCAATTCAAGGTTGAAAAGAATGAAATCAAAGGTCCTTGTAAATATTCGATTGAATCAGAAAATCTAGTAGCTTACATCGAAGAAGGTCAAGAACTGGAGTCTTTGAAAGGTGAAAAGCCCACACGTATGATTAGTGTCTCAACTAATAAGATTGCTAAGCTATTCTATAAAGAAGACACAATGAAAAATCGACCAAAACTCCTTAGTGTTATTGCTCCTCCTCCTGTCCGTGTTGCACGCCGAGCCTTAAAGAAACCAAAGAAAGTTTCTATTATTTCAGTTGTATTTCCAATAAGAAAAAACGTTACCCAACAACGACCACAACCAGCTATTTTAACCCTAGTTACCAAACGGAAAGCAGGTAGCACCGTCAGGTCTCAGCTAGAGGATACCACAGGACTTCCGTCGGAGGCCCCTCCTGCTGAACGTTGATACTTTCTAGTACTCAGTCTGAATGCTAGGAAGTATCAATAATTAATTAGGGTTTGATTAAAAAGTTTGAATGATTGAGCAGAAGATCGGTAAGTTGCTTTGACAACTATTTTTAACAAATAATTATCAGTGATGATGCTTGATTACATTTCCTCCGTTGTAGCAAGTGGCGTTGTTGTAGTTCACCCTGTGAGGATTACTCCTCACAGATAAATTTTATAGTCGATATTACATTTGACTATAAAATTTATAACTTTGGTAAAGTTAGCTATCAAATTGAGCATATTATTTGATGAAGAGCTAAAATACTTAATCTGATGGGGAGTGAAAAATGAATCAGGACACTAACGATAAACCTTCTCCACCGCAGCAAAGTAAAGAAGATAATAATCTAGATATTGAAAAACAAGAATCTAAAGATTTTATTAATGACGAAACTGAATTAGTTAACGGTGACACAGAGGCAAATACTTCTCCTAAACAGAAAAGACCAATGTGGATGTATCTAATTTTGGGAGTTGGTATTTTTGCATTAGTTAGTGTATTATTTCGGCAATTACAGAATAGTCCGCAGGAAGCGCTAACTCAAGCTGCCGAACCTGCACGCTTAAGCGTCAGAGCAGCAGAAGTTAAAATAAAACCTTTACAAAGGTTTGTATTTGGCGACGGTTTTGTTGCTGCTGTACGAGGAAAACACCTAACTTTTGAAACTTCTGGAACAATTACTTACATCAAAAAAATAAATGGGCGGAATTTGCGAGAAGGAGATTTTGTTAAAACTGGAGAACTATTAGCAAAAGTAGACGATCGCAAACTTAGGGCTGATTTAGTCCAAGCACAAGCAAAAACAGCTGAAGCGGAAACTCAAAGGGTAACAGCACAAGCGAGTGTTTCCCAAGCTAATGCTTCTATAGAGCAAGCCAAAGCTGATGTAACCAGAGCAAAAGCTGATTTAGAAGCAGCGGAAGATGCTTATAGATTAGCGGCATCAGAATTAAAACGCTATGAGAAACTATTTGCACAAGGAGCTATTTCTAATTCAGAAGTAGATGTGCGTCGAAATGCAGCTAAAGATGCTTCAGCAAAAGTCAAAGCAGCTCAAGCTCAGATAACTGCTGCTCAAAGTCAAGTCAAATCTTCCCAAAGTCAACTAGAATCAGCACAATCCCAACTAGCATCCACAGGAGCCACCATCGCTTCAGCTCGTGCTGGACAAAACCGTTCTAATGTGAACTTAGAGGATACAGTAATTCAAGCTCCTTTTAATGGAATTGTCGCTCACATGAATATCCGAGAAGGCGACTATTGGACAACCCAAAGGTTACAAGTCTCTGGGGATTATCAAAATGCAGTTGATTCGGTACCAATAATTTTGATAGATCCCAGAGCATACGAAGTCAGATTGAGATTACCAGCTTTTGATGGTGCTTTAGTACGACCGGGTCAATCAGCTTATGTGGTATTGGACAAGGATATGAGTGCAGCTTCTACCAAAGGAATGTCACAAGAAACTCTAATTCGTTTAGCTAGAGCTAGAGGTAGAGTATTTTCTGTGAGTCCTTCTATATCTCCTGGAGAACGAGCCGTAGACATAACCGTTCGTTTAGATGGAGGAGGAATAAAAAATGTACGGGATGGGGAAAGAGTTTCGGTATGGTTAGCAGTTGAAAGAAATCTCAATGCGATCGCAGTTCCTCCCAGCGCTATTGTTTACCGGGATCAAAAATCCTATGTTTTTGTGGTGGATAAAGAAAAGCAGATAGTTAAATTACGTCAAGTAGAAGAAGGAATTCGCGGACTTTCCCTAACTGAAATTAAAACCGGTCTTCGCTCGGGAGAATTAGTAGTTACCCAAGGACGCAACCGTTTGGTTGATGGAACACCTGTGGAAGTTGTGAATGGTGAGGATTAAGAAGATAGAGACAAGGAAAAATTTAAATCATTACTCATTACTCATTACTCACCCTAAGATTCTATGACCTCTGAGTTAGTTCCGCTTCAAGAACAGAATGGGAAGCATCACGATGTACCTGATGTTAATAGTGCTTCTGGTTTAACTAAATTCTTTTTTCTAAAAACTGTTTTTGGTATTCTGCTGATAATTTTGTTGGTGTTTGGTGGATTAATGGCTTACCAATCGATGGTTAAAGAAGCCGACCCAGATATCAAAATTGCTAGAGCAATGATTACTACTACCTGGGGAGGAGCAGACCCGGAAACAATTGAATCTCAAGTTACAGACAAGATTGAAGCCGAACTTAAATCCCTCAAAGGATTGAAAAAAGTTGAAAGTTCTTCTTTTAATGGTGTTTCTAAAATTAGTGTCGAGTTTGTCGCTAATGCAGATGTCAACGAATCAATACAGCTATTACGTCAAAAGGTAGATGACGCAGAGCCGGAAATTAATATAGATGCTGATAAACCAAAAATTGACCAAGTATCGGTTCAAGATGTTCCCATCCTCACCATCGCTCTCTACGGAAAATTAGACCCTCCGGTATTAAGTAGAGCTGCAGAAGATATTCAAGATAAATTAGAAAAAGTCCCTGGAGTAAGGGAAGTCAATTTGGCGGGACAAAGGGAAGAAGTTGTTCACGTGCAACTTATACCAAGTCGTCTCAGTGCTTTAGAAATTTCTCCCACAACTGTCGCGAACCGCATTCAAACTGCAAATAGGGATATGCCTTGGGATCAAATTGAAAATTCCCAAATTGGTTCTCAGGTGCGTTTATTTGGCAGGTTCCGGACTCTGGAAGATTTACGCAGCTTACCTGTAGCTCGTTTGGGTGGTAATGAAGGTAGGGTGGTACGTTTAGATGAAGTAGCCCAAATACGTCGGGATTTGGAACGGGAAAAAACCCGTGCTTTTATTAGTTGGGAAGGTTCTGAATTTGAACCTGTGGTTAATTTGGATATTGTCAAAGTACCTGGTTCTGACACAATAAATGTCGTTAATAATGCTTTAAAAGAGTTGGAGTCTCTGAAAAAAGACCCAAATACTTGGCCCCATAGTATGGGTTATCGGGTCACTTCTAGGGATGATGAAACTATTCTAAAAGACCAAAATGATTTGATTAGTAATGTTGTTCAGGCGGTAATTTGTGTTTTCATCATCTTATTAGTAGCCCTAACTTGGAGAGAAGCTCTAATTGCTGGATTATCAATTCCCCTAACTTTTTTGGGTGCAATATTTATCCTCTGGTTAGCCGGACAAACCCTCAACAGCATGATTTTATATGGAATGGTGTTAGCGCTGGGTTTATTAGTGGATGTGTTTATATTGATGATGGAGGGAATGCATGATGGATTATTTGTTGAGGGTTTAAGTTTTGACCAAACAGCTTTGAAAACAGTCCAAACCTATGCAGGACCTGCTTTTTCTGGTCAAATGACAACCATTTTAGCTATGGCTCCGTTGATGGCAATTAGCGGTACCATGGGTAAATTTGTCCGCTTAATGCCAATTACAGCTATTATTTGTTTGTTATTGAGTTATGTCATTGCACTATTAGTAGATATTCCCTTATCCCGGTTTCTGTTGGGTAATGTCAGAGGGGGAGCGAAAAAAACCCGTATTGATAAGTTAACAGAATGGTTTTCTGAGAAATTTAACCGTTGGAGTCTGAATTTTACAGTACGTAATAAAGCCATTTCCGCAGCTTGGATTGCTGGTGCTTTAGCACTATTTGTTTGTGCTTTGTTTGCTGTGGCACAATTACCGGGAAATCTTTTCCCCGACAATGACAGACGTAATCTAAGTATAAATGTAGAATTAGCACCTACAGCAACTTTGAATCAGTCCCAGCAAGTAGCTGATGATTTGGGAGAAATTTTACGCTCCAAAGATTATTTTGAAAGCGTCACCAAATTAGTTGGACAAAAAAGTAATTTAGTTCAAGAAAGTGGGATGAAACCCAGTCAAGATAATTATTTACTGGGTTTTTCTACTGTATTTACTAAACAAGAGAAACGTAAATTACCATCCTATGAATATATTAATCAACTACGTACCGAATTAAATCAAACATTACGTCGTTATCCTGGTTCTTCGGTAGTCTTCAATACTCCCGGTACTGGGGATAGTGGAGACCCGATTGAGATTGAACTGAAAGGGAAAGATATGGAGAAACTACGACAAATTTCCGGGGAAGTTCAATTAGCATTGCGACAAATAGAAGGTACTCAAGATGTCCGCGATGGTTTGGGGGATATGCGTTCTGATGTTAAACTCAAACCCCGAAGGGAAGCAATGAATTTTTATGGTATTTCTGAAGATGATTTAGCATTACAGGGACGCTATATCCTGACCGATAACGATATCGGTGATTATCCCATAGGTGGTGGTGAAGATGATTTAGAAATTCGTATTTCCACAGCTTTTCCTTCCCGTCAAGGAGCTGTGGGAGGTCCGACTCGTAGAGATGAATTAGCGACAATTAGATTATTTTCTCCCGAAAAGGGAGCAATACCGGGAAGGTCGGTACTTGATATTGAAGAAGGTGTAGCTCCTTTATCGATTACCCATACGGATACAGAGCGTACCGTTACTGTATATTCTAAGGTAAATAGTCGAACATCTGGTGAAATTTTAGCTGACTTGGAACCCAAGTTAGAGCAGATGAAGAAAAAATGGGATGCTGGTTACGATTACAAATTTGCTGGGGATGCAGAGACTGAAGGTGAAACCTTTGGTTCTGCGATTCAAATGTCCTATGTTGCGCTGTTCTTAGTTTTCTCGGTATTGGTGTTGCAATTTGGTTCCTTTACCCAACCTTTTATTATCATGCTCAGCATTCCATTTGCTTTTATTGGCACTTTTGGTGGTTTCTCCTTATTTAAAATACCTCTTTCATTCCCCGCAATTATTGGTATTATTTCCCTTGTAGGAATCGTAGTTAATGATGCCATTGTCATGGTAGAAACCATGAATAAACATCGGGAAAATGGGATAAAAGTAAGACAAGCAGCAGCTAGGGGAGCATCTGATAGAGTCCGACCAATATTAACCACCAGTATCACTACAATTGTTGGTTTAATACCCTTAGCAATTAGCGACCCGGTATGGTTCCCTTTATGTATGGCGATTATTTTTGGTTT
>ERZ1740062.1384-NODE-1384-length-10081-cov-6.695691_pt1 | contig 10081 bp, 9 predicted proteins | sample MGYA00581741_ERZ1740062 | MGnify/ENA primary metagenome ERZ1740062 (study PRJEB43018, sample SAMN04849747) | marine metagenome | isolation source: floating plastic debris | place: Pacific Ocean | collected 2008-09-01 | study: EMG produced TPA metagenomics... | reverse complement strand
CGATCGACCTGAGCGCCACTGGCCTGGCCTTCACCGATCTCACGATCGCTGATGTTGGTACAAACGCCACGGTCACCTACGGCACCGATGTGGTCACCGTCTTCGGCACATCCGCCGCTCAACTCACCGAGGACCAGTTCGACTTCACGCCATAACGGCGAGTGCGCGTGGTAACGAAGCGGAAAATTCGATCAAGTCGAGAATCGCTTCTCACAGATGCCGGGCCGAGGGCAATCATGTTGGAACCGACCCAATAGCCGATACACTAAGCTCATGACACTCCTTGGACTATGTCCATCCGGCCTCGGCAAAGACGTAACTGGCTTCGCCCAGCACGCCGAGGAGTACTTCGGCGTCGCGCAGCTTGTCCGAGGTGGGATCAAAAACCGGCACCGAATCGTCGGCGTCAACCGCCCATACCATCGGCGGTACCGTTCGCAGAACCGAATGAACCAGTATCCGTTGGTCGGATGATCGGCGCGGTACTCTTTGATCGTCTATACTGTGCCGTACGAGTTTCACGTTAGTAGATAACGTACCGGATCTTTCGCACATTTGACCGGGACGACGGCTCCTTTCAGACTGGCTGACAGGAGCAGTGAATGGACGACAACGAGAAGCCCGAGTTGGCGTGGCAAGTAATTCAGATTGATGAAGCTCAGGTCACAAATTGAACACCACCGGCGTTCTGAGCTGGGACACTATGCCAACCATCCGGCCGAATCGCCAAGAAAAGCCCGTAACTTCCGGCCAGCTGCGCCGATCAAGGCAATCCAAACTGCAACCCGGCGCCGTCCGCCGTTTCGACCGGTCTTGCCAGCGTCAATGCAACACTCAGAAAATCGTATTCTCCCCATAGGCTGCCCTTAGGTCCCGCGGCTTCCACCTTCGGAGGTATTCCAACGCGGATCGCTTGAAGCGCCCGTGACAAACACTGCCACTCGGCTCCCATCAGAAAACCTTCACCTGAACTGTCTTTTGCCGAGTATCTCGACGTCGCATCTAAGCTTCCGGTTAGCAGACATCCATACTCATCCATACAATTCATCGGCCCAATCGTTGGACCGCGCCCCAAAAAGGGTGCGCGGTCCAAGACTGGATCAGCCGGAATGCCCAATAATGGAGTTTAGTGTCGCGGACGGGCGCATGACGGCGGCGGTCTTGGCAGCGTCCGTGCGATAGTATCCGCCAAGCTCGGCAGCGGGTCCCTGAACAGCAGCAAGCTCTGAAAGAATTGCTGCTTCCTCCACCGCAAGTGCCTGAGCGATTGGCGCAAAATGCGCGGCAAGTGCGGCGTCCTGTTCCTGAGCTGCCACTGCTTCAGCCCAATACCGCGCAAACCAATAATGGCTATCGCGGTTGTCCGGCTCACCAACCTTGCGTGAAGGGGAGCGGTCATGGTCCAGGATGTCTTGGGTTGCCGTCTCGACACCATGGCCAAGGATCCGGGCTTTCTCATTGCCTTTGGCATCGGCGAGGAAAATGAAGCTTTCACCAAGTGCGCAGAATTCACCCAGGCTGTCCCAGCGCAGGTGGTTCTCCTCGTTCAGCTGCTGAACATGTTTTGGCGCAGAGCCGCCCGCCCCGGTTTCAAACAGTCCGCCGCCGTTCATCAGCTTCACGATCGATAGCATCTTAGCCGATGTCGCCAATTCCAGAATCGGGAACAGATCCGTGAGATAGTCGCGCAACACGTTGCCGGTCACGGCGATCGCATTCTCGCCTTTGGTGATGGTCTCGAGCGACGCGCGCGTTGCTTCGCGCGGAGCCATGATTTTGAACGTGTCAGACACGCCCTGCGCTTCAAGGATCGGCTTGACGTAGGCGATGAGCTCTGCGTCATGCGCACGGGCCTCGTCCAGCCAGAAGATCGCTTCGCAACCCTCGGCCTTTTGACGGGAGATCGCAAGGTTGACCCAATCCTCGATCGGCCCCTGACGTGTCGACGATGAGCGCCAGATGTCGCCTGCCGCTACGGTGTGTCGATGCAGAACCGTGCCATCATCGAGGATCAGCTTTACCGTGCCAGCTTCCGGGATCTCGAACGTTGTCGGGTGTGAGCCATATTCCTCGGCCTTCTGTGCCATGAGGCCGATGTTCTGAACGGTACCGGCAGTCGCCGGGTTCAGCTTGCCGTTCTCTTTGAAGAAGTTGATCGCTTCGTCATAGATCGGTGCATAGGAATTGTCCGGGATTACGCAATTAGCGTCTGCCTCGTTGCCGTCGGGGCCCCAGCCTTTGCCGCCTGCGCGAATGAGTGCCGGCATCGAGGCATCGATGATCACATCCGACGAGACGTGCAGGTTTGTGATGCCTTTGTCGGAATCGACCATGTACATCGGCGGGCGCTCTGCCATGCAGGCGTCGATATCAGCCATGATCGATGCGTTGTCTTTGACGCGTGCCAATAGGTCACCCAGACCCGAATTGGGGTTCACGCCAAGCGCGGCCATTGCATCCCCATGCTTATCAAACACTGGTGCCAGGAAAGCCGTTACCGCGTGACCGAACAGAATGGGATCGGACACTTTCATCATCGTGGCTTTTAGGTGCAGCGAGAAAAGGATGCCCTGGTCCTTGGTTTTCTCAATTTCGGAAGCGAGGAAATCTTTGAGGGCAGCAACGCTCATGTAGGTCGCGTCAACGACTGTGCCTGCGGGGTATTCAAGACCTTCCTTCAGAACTGTCTCGCCCGAGGCGGTCTCCAGCACAATTTTGGCGCCAGTTGCTGCGCCAAGCGTTGCAGAGGTCTCGTTCGAAAAAAAGTCATCTCCTGACATGGATGACACATGCGTCTTACTGTCGGCTGTCCATTCGCCCATGCGGTGCGGGTTCGCTTGTGCAAAGCTTTTCACCGCTTTTGCCGCACGGCGATCAGAATTACCTTCGCGGAGAACCGGGTTCACCGCCGACCCCTTGATCGCATCATACTTGGCTCGTGCGGCTTTCTCTTCATCAGTTTCCGGGGCTTCTGGATAGTCCGGCAGCGCGAAACCCTGCGCTTGTAGTTCTTTGATTGCACCGACGAGTTGAGGCACTGAGGCAGAGATGTTCGGCAGCTTGATAACGTTCGCCTCGGCCGTCTTTACCAATCGACCCAGTTCCTCCAGATCATCGGGCTGGCGTTGATCTGCGCTTAATTGTTCGGGGAAAGCCGCCAGAATGCGCCCGGCGAGACTGATGTCCTTTGTTCCAACGCTGACGTTGGCGGCCGCGGCAAAATTTCGGATGATCGGCAACAGTGAAGCAGAGGCCAGCTCCGGTGCTTCGTCGACTTTGGTGTAGATGATATCAGGCATGCGGTGTTCCAGATTTATGAACTTTGGCGTGTGATATCCGAAGCAGCACAGAAGGTCGACGGTACACTGTCGCACCTGGACCGGTGGATCACCTGATGCAGGACAAGTACGTGAAGACACGGCCGAATTTGTGGACATCTATGATGATCGGTGTCGCTGCAGCGCAGCATTCGGTCATCGGACCTTCAATTTCGGCAATTTGGGCTACTTGCTACTAAGCCAGGCTCACACCCCAGTCACACTGATGCGCGCAATCGGGCGTTCGCGGCTTTATGCACTTCGACGCTGAGTGCGGCAGCACGGCACTTGAGGCCGTGTGGGGTTGCGGTTCGGCAACTTCAACAAGAAAGGGAGTCTACCAGAGGAAGGACACCGGGAATGATGAGCGCCATGGGCCGCTTCAACCGCGGCTTGGTGTTGGTTGGTTGAGTGCTCATGAGGGATCGTGAGCATCACAGGCAACGTCTACTCAGCGCTGTAGGAGTGCCAGCGCGTTCGCATGCAACGCATGATCTCCGGCGGCGAGGACCAGTCCTTGCCAATCCAGCGTGAACCGCTGGCCAGACCAGTCCGAGATCTTTCCGCCAGCGCCTTCGATGACGGCTGCTGGGGCGAAGATGTCAAAGGTGTCGAGTCCGCCATCGATGGCCAGGTCGGTGCGACCCGAGGCCAGCACGCCGTAGGCGTAGCAACTGCCACCATACTGGGTGTAACGTACGCAGGAACGTAACGCATCGAAGGCGGCACGCTGAGGCTGGTCGAAGAAGTCCGGGTTGCTGTTTGTCATCAGCGCAGGTGCCAGTCCGTCACAACGCCGGGTTCTGACGGGTTTGCCGTTCAGCCTGGCCCACGCGCCCGACAAACCGACCCAACGGTCGGACGTTGCCGGATGATCAATAACGCCCATCCACGGTTGTCCCTGGCGTGCCAGTCCGATCAACGTGCCGTAGACTGGTATCCCGGCGATGAAGGGCGCCGTCCCATCGATCGGGTCTAGCACCCAGACGAACTCGGCATCCAGATCGCGTGAGCCATGCTCTTCGCCCAGAATGCCGTGATCGGGGTACTCGGCCTCGATGATCTCCCGCAACCGGGTTTCGATCCTGCGATCCGTCTCGGTGACATAGCTTTGATCGGCCTTCAGATCGACCACCGGCGCCAGGCGCGCGTCCTCTCGGAGGATGGCCCGACTTTCGTCGGCAAGGCGCTCGGCGAAGCGGACCAGGCGAGCGGTGAACGTATTGCTCATCTGGTCCTTTCAGTGCGCAAGGATCTGACTCAGGAACGCCTTCGTCCGCTCGTGCACCGGGTTGTCGAAGAATGAGGCGGGCGGTGCCTCTTCGACGATCTCGCCCTCGTCCATGAAAATCACCCTGTCCGCGACCGAGCGGGCAAATCCCATCTCGTGCGTCACAACGATCATCGTCATACCGTCGTTCGCGAGGTCGATCATGACGTCCAGCACCTCGTTGATCATCTCGGGGTCCAGCGCGGATGTGGGCTCGTCAAACAGCATGACCTCGGGCTGCATGCAAAGCGCGCGGGCGATGGCAACACGCTGCTGCTGGCCGCCTGATAGCTGGATCGGGAACTTATCGGCCTGCTCCGGGATCTTGACCCGTTCCAGGTACCGGATCGCGATCTCGCGCGCTTCGGCCTTGGGGGTCTTGCGGACCAGTTGTTGCGCAATCATCAGGTTCTTCGCGATGGTCATGTGCGGAAAGAGGTTGAAGCTTTGGAACACCATGCCGACCTCGCGGCGCACGGCATCAATGTCTTTGACCTTGTCCGTCAACTCGGAGCCATCGATGAAGATGTGACCGCTGCTGTGCTCCTCCAGCCGGTTCAGACAGCGGATCATGGTCGACTTGCCAGAGCCGGAGGGCCCGCACACCACAATCCGTTCTCCCTTGCCGATCTTGAGGTTGATCTTCTTCAGCGCCTGGAAGTCACCGAAGAACTTGTCGACATCCTGCATGCAAATCAGGGGGGCGGTCGTCGTCATGTCATGCCTCTCGTTTCGTATAGCGGCCGAGATAGCGTTCTATCACTCCGAAGGTCCGCTGCAGGACCCACGTGAAGGCGATGTAGATCATCGCCATGGAGATGAAAATCTCGTAAGGCGCGTAGGTCTCGGCGACGATGGTGCGGGCGATCCCGGTCATGTCGGCGATCGTGATCGTGCTGGCCAGTGCGGTCGACTTAAGCAGGCTGACGACGTCGTTGCTATAGGCTGGGAGCGCCAGCCGCACGGCAATGGGCGTGGTGATGTAGATGAACTTCTGCCGCGCAGACATGCCGAGGGCCGAGCCCGCCTCGAGCAGGCCTTTGCTGACCCCCTTCACGCCCCCGCGCAGGATCTCGGAGACATAGGCGCCGGTGTTCAGAGATAACGCGACAATGGCGCAACCGGTGGGTTCTCGCAGGATCGGCCATAGAATGCTGTCACGGATAAACTCGAACTGCGGAAAGCCGTAATAGACGATGAAGATCTGCACCAGGATGGGCGTGCCGCGGAAGACATAGATGTAGGCTTGCGCGGGCCAATTCAGATACCACTTGCCACTGATCCGCATCAGTAGCAGCACGATCGCCAGCAGCAGGCCCAGAACAGCCGACACCACCAGCAGTTTGAGCGTGATGCCGATTCCGGACAGCATCATCGGCAGACTCTCGATGATCAGTCCGACATCGAAGCTCATCGCGCCGTCTCGGTTGTGCGTTTACCATAGCGCTCCAACCCCATGACGCTAAGCGTGATGACCGACGAGAACGCGAGGTAGATCAGCCCTACGAAGATATACATCGTGAAAGGCTGATTGGTGGTTGCGATGGCCTGCTTGGCAACGAACAATGTCTCGTTCAGCCCAATGACCGAGATCAGCGCCGTGTCTTTGACCAGCGACAGCATGTGATTGCCGAAGGCTGGCAGAGCGATGCGCCACATCTCGGGAATTCGGATGTAGACAAAGGTCTGGAGCGGCGACATGCCCAGCGCGCGGGCGGCTTCGATGCTGCCCGGAGAGACACCCAGGAAGGCCCCGCGAAACGTCTCGGTCGCGTATGAGCCGACGACCAGGGAAATGGCAATGGTCCCGGCCCAGAACGGCGGCACATCGACGAACTTCACCTCCGGATCGAACAGTTGCGCGAGAGAGGTCAGGGCAATAGCAGATCCGAAATACAGCAACAGGATAACCAGAATCTCGGGCGTGCCCCTGAAGATCACCGTGTAAGCCGAAGCGATCTTCTGGGCGACCAGATTGTTCGACAGCTTTGCCCCGGCCCCGATCAGGCCGAACATCGTCATCAGGACAAGGGATGCCACAAACACCTGGGCCACGACCAAAGCCCCCCAGGCGTAGTCATCCCACCACCCATTCAGTGCTTCCAATACTGCCCCCCCAAGATCCGGTGCCGGCGCCTAGAGGAGCCGATCAGGAGGCGGCGATGTCCTCAAACGTCTCGCCGCCCCGGTATGCACTGCGAACTACTGGCCCCATTCATCCTTGTGCAGCTTGAACGGGAAGTACTTCATGGCATAGCCCTCAAGCTCGCCCGAATTGATCAGTTCCTTCAGTGCGGAATCAAGACTGGCCTTAAGCTCTGGCTGGCCCTTGCGCAGGCCGATACCGACGCCGACACCGAAATACTTCTCTTCATCGACGGTGGGCCCGATCAGCTTGAAGCCAGACCCTTCCTCCTGCGAGAGAAACCGCAGATGCGCCTTCATCGGGTTCGTCATGATGACATCAGTCCTGCCGTTCTGCAGGTCGAGATACAGCGCCTCGTTGGAATCGTAGAGCGCGACATCAGCCGCCGGCAGCACCTCTTCGAACCAGCTTGAGTAGGTTGTTGCCCGTTCCAAACCGACCTTTAGGCCATTGAAGTTCTCAGGGATCGGATTGCCGTCCGCATCGAATAGCTCCGCCGTGATCTTGTCCGACCCGACAAGCTGCCCGGTCGAGAACCGGTAAGGGCTGGAGAAATCCATCCGCTCCAGCCGTTTGTCGGTGATCGACATCGAGGCGATAACCAGGTCGAACTTGTTGGCCAGCAACGCGGGGATCATTCCATCCCATTCCTGGCATACGAATTCAAGCTCTGCCCCCAGGATCCCGGCGACGCCCTTGGCCACATCGACGTCATAACCGACCAGCTCGCCGTCCGTGTTCTTGTAGTTGAATGGCGCATACGTGCATTCCATCCCGACGCGGAACGTCTCCGCTTGAGCGGCAGTTGAGAGGAATAGAGCGCCGGCCGCGAGGACCGTCGCGGCAATCGAGTGTCTCAGTGTCATAAGTGCCTCCGCGAGAATTCGGCCCGTCCCCGACAACCGAGGCGAACCCGCAATTCGAAGAGACGCCGAATCGGCGGCTTTAGCAATGATCCTGCCAGTGGACCGGCACGTACCACCGAACTAGGCTGGGCGACGACACAGTTCAGCCCAGGCAGCAATCGTCCGCCGCGTCACGGTCGGTGACGGCAATCGCAAAGGTTACAGGCCATGAAGATCCGTGATTTCGGCGTCGAGATTTGGATGAACGAGTACGAAAACCAGTGCGCGTTCAACCTGGCAGAGACATGCGTCGCCTCTCTGACGATTGATGAATTGCTCCGGATCACCGGGCGGAACGACACAGCATTGTCCGAGTTGCTCCCCATGAAGCTGACCTATGGGGCGATCGATGGATCGGACAGGCTGCGCGACAGTATCTGTGCTCTGTACTCAGGCCAGACGCGCGAGAACATCATCGTCACGCACGGTACAATCGGCGCCAATGCACTGATTTACGAGACGCTCGTCTCGCCCGGCGACCATGTGATCTCGGTGCACCCCACATACCAGCAGCACTACTCAATCCCCGAAAGCTATGGGGCGACCGTGGATCTCCTGCATCTGCGCGAGACAAACGGCTTCTTGCCGGATCTGGATGAACTGCGCGCGATGGTGCGCGCGGACACCCGGCTGATCGCCATCAACAATCCGAACAACCCCAGCGGCTCGCTGATGGACTGCGCTTTTCTGGACCAGATCGCGGACATTGCCCGGCAGTGTGGGGCCCACGTGATTTGTGACGAGGTCTACCGTGGCATCGATCAGGACGGCGATGGCTTCACCGTATCCATGGCCGACATCTATGAGCGCGGCATCAGCACCGCCGGTGTCTCCAAGGTCTTCTCGCTGGCAGGGCTACGGCTTGGATGGATCGCCGCTCCCGTCGACGTTATCGAGAAGGTGTCTCGTCATCGGGACTACAATACGATCAGCGTGGGCATGCTGAACGACCACTTCGCCAGTATCGCGCTCGAGAGCAGCGACAAGATACTTGCAAGAAGCCGCGAGATCACGCGCACGAACCTCGCAATTCTGGACGACTGGGTCGCGGGTGAGCCGCTGATCTCGTATGTGCGGCCCAGGTCAGCGACGATCACGCTTCTCCGATATCATATCGACATGCCGTCGCGGGATTTCTGTGTCCAACTGCTGGAGGAGACGGGCGTCATGCTGACCCCCGGCAGCGCACTGGACATGGAGGGTTATGTTCGGATCGGATTTGCAAACAGCCCGGACGTTCTCAAAGAGGGTCTGGAGAAGATCAGCAGTTTTCTGGCGAAATTCTGACACGGCTTCACGCGTTGGACTCCTGTATGCACTTTGGTTCAAACAAGGCTCCGTGCATGAGTGTTGCCGGGTTCCAGACACCACAGTGTTGAATTCGTGGTCCATTGGATTGTGCAACAGGCTGTGGATGGGGCTCCTTATCCAATGCGCCTTGAGTTGATCCATGAACGGACGACCCAAGAGAGGCCTTGAGCAGGCGCTCCGACTGTGCGGCGCAACATCAGGGAGTCTCTCGTCCGACGACATCTTTCGAGATCGTTCGCGCCCGAGGGTCAGGCCTAATAACCAGAAGATTACTGATGCTGCGATGCAGATTGCCGACATGAAAGTGTGGGCGCAACGGTCGTGACGCCTTGCGATCCTACGCAAGTCCTTGAGTTTGCCGAACATCCGCTCGACTAAGTTGCGCTGCTTCTAGAGCGCCTCATTGTAAGAGTCCGATCTGAAAGTAGTTGAGCGATATCAGTGACTTGTGATTCATCGCTTCTGCTAGGAAGATGGAGGATCAAGTGCCTTGGAACGATACCAATCGCTGTCATATCCCCGGTCAGCGATCAGGGTACCCGCGTCCAGCAGCGCCGTCAGCATCGCGCGTGCGCCGCGATAGTCACTGGTCTGACCCTCGGTGAGCAGCAATATCAATGGCTTGACGTGACCGTCACAGGCCGGGTGCAGCTTAGAGTTCAGGCCGCCTTTGGTTCGCCCGATACGCCGAGGTACAGACCCTTTTTTAACAGGTTGGCTGCCGTCCCTTGGATCTTCAGGTCTTGCGCAGGCTCACTCGAACGCATGGCGTTCGCCTGCTCACATCAATCATGATGGTTTCGGTCGCGGCATTGTTCGCCGGCAGTTCTTCAAAGATTCGGTTGAATACACCGATCGCAGACCATCGTACGAAACGGTTGTACAAGGTCTTGTGAGGGCCGTACCGTTCGGGCACATCTCGCCACATCAAACCGTTCCGGATGACGTGGATGATACCGGAGATCACCCGACGGTCATCGACCCGAGGAACCCCGCACGGCTTGTTCGGCAAAAGCGGTTTCCAGTCGGGCAAACTGCTCGTCTGTAGGTCAGAAATGGTGGTCGGACATGGCAAACTCCCAATACTGGCGAGTTTGATGATGTGGACGCCGCTGCCAGCTCAGCGCCAAGT
>ERZ1740062.1383-NODE-1383-length-10086-cov-3.873392_pt1 | contig 10086 bp, 7 predicted proteins | sample MGYA00581741_ERZ1740062 | MGnify/ENA primary metagenome ERZ1740062 (study PRJEB43018, sample SAMN04849747) | marine metagenome | isolation source: floating plastic debris | place: Pacific Ocean | collected 2008-09-01 | study: EMG produced TPA metagenomics... | reverse complement strand
GCCTCGCGCATTTCCTCCAACCTCCGGGCCAAGGCGGCAATCGCCGAGGAATTTCGCGTGGGCGGCACCTGCGTCATTCGCGGCTGTGTGCCAAAATAGCTGCTGGTTTATGCGAGCCATTTCTCGGAGGATTTCGAGGATGCTGCCGCCTATGGCTGGACGGTTGGCGAGCCTGTCCATTCATGGAAGACACTGATCGCCAACAAGGACAAGGAAATCGATCGTTTGAACCGTATCTATCATACGATCCTCGATAACAATGATGTCGAGCTGTATCAGGGCAGGGCAACACTGGTCGATCGCAATACGGTTCGCGTCGGCGATAAGGAGATTACCGCAAAATATATCCTGATCGCCACCGGCGGGGCGCCGGTCATGCCGGAGATCCCGGGGATCGAACATGCCATTTCCTCCAACGAGGCGCTGCATCTGGAGGAATTCCCGAAACGTGTGATTGTTGTTGGCGGCGGCTATATCGCGGTCGAGTTTGCCGGAATTTTCAATGGCCTCGGTGCGGAAGTAACACAGCTTTACCGCAGCACACAAATCCTGCGTGGCTTTGATAAGGATGTGCAGAATTTTCTCGCAGACGAGATCCAGAAAAAGGGCATTGATCTGCGCACCCATTCGAACCCGGCGAAAATCGAGAAAACCGACAGCGGCCTTAAGGTCACGCTGGAGGACGGCGATGTGCTGGAGACGGATGCGATCATGTATGCCACAGGTCGCCGCCCGAACACGGCGGGCCTCGGCCTTGAGGACATCGGCGTGGAACTGAAAGAGAATGGCGCGGTGAAGGTCACACCGGATTCGCAGACGACGGTTGATAACATCTATGCCGTCGGCGATGTGACCGACCGGATTGCGCTGACGCCCGTCGCCATCCATGAAGGCATGGCCTTTGCCGAGACGGTATTCGGTGGCCGTCCGCGCGCAATGGATCACGAAAACGTCCCCTCGGCCGTCTTCTCCCAGCCACAGGTCGGTACCGTCGGCCTGACCGAAGAGGAGGCGCGGGAGATTTACGGTGAGGTTGATATCTATAAATCCGATTTCCGCCCGATGAAGCAGACGCTGACCGGCGGGTCGGAGAAAGCCTTCGTCAAGCTGATCGTCAGTCAGGAGAGTGACATCGTTGTCGGCGCGCATATTGTCGGCTCCGACGCGGCGGAGATTATTCAGGCCGTCGGCATCGCACTTAAATGCAAGGCGACGAAGGCGCAATTTGACGCCACTGTCGGCGTTCATCCCTCGCTCGCCGAGGAGATCGTCACCATGCGGGAGAAATTTGTCGCCGCCTGACGCTGGCGCGCCATTTCACGGGATGAGCGGATAATTGGCTGCTTTTTTGGCCAAAATGTCAAGAAATGGCCGGTTATCCATTGCGAAAACCATAAAAGGCTGTAGATAATAGTTTTTTTGAGCGAATGAGATTTAAGGAATATAGAGATGTCTAAAACCTGGACCCCTGAAAGCTGGAGACAAAAACCTGTACGCCAGCTGCCAACATATCCGGACATCCAGGCCGTCGAAGCGGTCGAGAAGGAGTTGAAATCCTTTCCGCCGCTCGTCTTTGCGGGCGAAGCACGAAACTTGAAGAAAAAGCTGGCCGAGGTTGCCAATGGCCGGGCATTTCTTCTTCAGGGCGGCGACTGTGCCGAAAGCTTCGCTGAATTCCACCCCGATAACATTCGCGACACCTTCAAGGTCCTGCTGCAGATGGCGGTTGTCCTGACTTTTGGTGCGAACTGCCCGATCGTCAAGGTCGGTCGTCTTGCCGGTCAGTTTGCCAAACCGCGCTCCTCCGACACAGAGACAGTGGATGGTGTCGAGCTGCCAAGCTACCGCGGCGATATCATCAATGGTTTCGAATTTGATGAAAACTCCCGGGTCCCTGATCCCACGCGGATGCTGAAAGGCTATTCCCAGGCAGCCTCGACCCTCAACCTCCTGCGGGCCTTTGCACAGGGCGGTTATGCCGACCTGCACCAGGTGCATAGCTGGAACATGGGTTTCGTCGCCAGCGGCGCGCAAGGGGATCGCTACCGCGAAATGGCGGATCGTATTCATGACGCGCTTGCCTTCATGGAAGCCTGCGGCGTGACCTCAACCAATACCCCCGAAATGGGACGGACGGATTTCTACACCTCTCATGAGGCGTTGCTGCTCCCCTATGAGCAGGCGCTGACCCGCGTCGACAGCACATCAGGCGACTATTATGACACCTCCGCCCATATGCTGTGGATCGGCGATCGCACGCGTGATCCGGACGAAGCGCATGTGGAGTTCCTGCGCGGTGTTTCCAACCCGATCGGCGTCAAGGCCGGCCCGACGCAGACCGCAGATGGCCTCCTTCGCCTGATTGACGAGTTGAACCCGGAGAATGAGGCCGGGCGCATGACGGTTATTTGTCGCTTCGGCGCGGATAATGTCGAGAAACATCTTCCGGAACTTATCCGCAAAATCGAGCGGGAAGGTCGGACGGTTGTCTGGTCTTGCGACCCAATGCACGGCAATACGATCAAGTCAACCACCGGCTATAAGACCCGTCCGGTCGACCGTATCCTGACCGAGGTGCGCCAGTTCTTCGACGTGCATCAGGCCGAAGGTTCCTACGCCGGCGGTGTTCATTTCGAAATGACCGGACAGAATGTCACCGAATGTATCGGCGGCGCGTTCGAGGTTACTGAAGAAGGCCTGAGCGATCGCTATCACACGGCTTGCGATCCTCGCCTTAATGCCAACCAGGCTCTGGAGCTTGCGTTCCTTATCTCCGAAATGATCAAAAAAGAAAGGGGAAACGGGACGGCCATTGCTGCCGCCTCGTAACCTTCGACGGATATGACCAGTCAGACGCCAGTCGCGAAAAAGGAGGCGGTGGATATATCCATCGCCGACCATACCGACCAGTATTTTAATAAGACCAAACGCATCATCGGGCAATTTGGCGATAAAACAGTGACTTATGCCGTTTTTATGCGGCGTCCGGTTATCTTCTGCCCGCAGATCATGCTCGACTGGCTGGACAATATCGCGAAAATGCGTGATCGCAGTTTCAAGATCGAACCTTGTTTCGATGAGGGGGATTGGGTCGGTGCGGGTGAACCGCTCGTTTATATCACCGGCAGCTTTCACGACTTGGTTGATCTGGAAACGCTTTACTTGCAGAAGCTCGGCTCTGCCTGCGTTGCCGCCTATAACGCCTTTACAATGTGTTCTCATCTGCCAGAAGCGAGTTTTCTCGCCATGGACGCCCGTCACTGCGCGGGCAGCGAAATGGCTGATATGATGGCCTATGCGGCCTCCGTCGGGAGCCGCGCCGCGCAGGAGGAATTCGACGCGGTTGGTTTTATCGGTAATGCCAACAGCGCAACAGCACATTACTTCGGGAATGACAAGGGGCTTGGCACCATGCCACACGCCCTGATCGGCTATGCGGGCAGTACGCTACGCGCCGCCGAGATGTTCCACGAAAGTTTCCCCGACGATCCGCTCACCGTTCTTGTTGATTACTATGGCAAGGAAGTGACCGATGCGCTGGCGACCTGCAGGCGTTTTCCGGAGTTGGCGACGGAAGGAAAAGTGGCCGTGCGCATGGACACCCATGGCGGACGCTTTATCGAAGGTCTCGACACCGCAACGTCTTATGCGGTGCTGGAACGGTATATGCCCCGCGGCATCCGCCAGTATCGTTCGGAGCAGGAGCTGAAATGGCTGGTGGGAACGGGCGTTTCCGCTGCCGCGATCTATTCAATGCGGGAAAAACTCGATGATGCGGGCTTTGAGAAAGTCAGGATTGTCGCTTCGTCCGGCTTCTCGGTGGAAAAATGCCGGATCATGGGTAATATGAAGGCACCGATCGATGTGGTGGGGACAGGCTCGTTCCTGCCGGAAATCTGGCCGGAGACATATGCGACCGCCGATATCATTTCCTATGACAACGTTCCGGGCGTCAAGGTAGGCCGCGAATTCCTGCTCAAGAAAGAAAAATCCTAAACATCCGATTTTGAATAGGAGATGTCGCTTTTCAATTAGCGTGACATCCCGTTTATAACCAAAAGCGGATAAGAATTAAGCCCTCTTTTTCTGATTGGTCGGCCATGTATGCTGCTGTAAAAAATTCCTGGCCGCTCTTATTTGGGTTGGGCCTGCTGATGGTCGGAAACGGCCTGCAACTCAGCCTTGTCGGTATCCGGGCATCCTTGGAAGGATTCCCGGCCGCTGTCGCCGGTCTGGTCATGTCGGGTTATTATCTCGGCTTCCTGTTCGGATCGGTGATCACACCCAAAATTCTTGCCAATGTCGGCCATGTGCGGGTGTTCGCCGCTTTGGCTTCGCTCGCCTCCTCAGCGGCGCTGATTTATGTGGTTTTCGTTGATCCATTCGTCTGGGGCACGATGCGGTTTGTGACCGGTTTTGCCTTTGCGGGTCTTTATATCGTCTGCGAAAGCTGGCTCAATGACGCGGCGACCAATGACACCCGTGGTCAGCTTCTCTCGGTTTACATGATTATCATGATGGGCGGGATGGCGCTCGGTCAGGTCTTTCTGAATGTGGCTGCCCCGGGCGGCTATTCGCTCTTTATCTTTGTCTCGGTTCTGGTTTCCCTGGCCCTTATCCCGATGGCGCTAACGGCGAACCCGGCCCCCAACTTCACGGCCAGTACCCGGTTGAAGCTGAAGGAGCTTTACAAAATTTCCCCGCTCGGGGTTGTCGGCATGTGCGCGCAAGGCGTCATTGGCGGCGCTTTTTACGGCATGGCGGCAGTTTATGGCGACAATATCGGCCTGTCGGTCGCGCAAATCTCCAGCTTCATCACGGTGTCCATCATGGGCGGTGTTCTCCTGCAATGGCCAGTCGGACGGCTGTCGGATAAATTTGATCGCCGCATGGTGCTGATGGTTACCACCATGCTGAGCGGCGGGACCGCCTTGCTCGCCATGTATGCGGGGGAGACGGACAACTTCCTGCTGTTCCTGGGCGCGGTCGCACTTTTCGGCGGCTTTTCCGTCCCGCTCTATTCACTCTGCATTGCCTACACCAATGACTATCTTGAACCGGACAAGATGGTCGCGGCCAGCAGCGGTCTGATGTTTGCCAATGGCATTGGCGCAATTTTTGGCCCGCTGATCGTCGGTCAGTTTATGTCGCTTATCGGCAGCATGGTGTTTTTTGGCTGGATCGCGGCGGCCCATATTGCCATCGGCCTGTTCGCGATTTACCGGATGCAGATAAACCGGGCCGTACCGATGGAAGATCAGGGCACCTTTGTCGCTATGCCGGTTCGCTCCGGCGCGGCGGTTGCCACACTCAACCCGGAAACGGAAGAATGGGTCAATGACGAGCCCCCCGCCTATAGCGAAGCAGACCCCGACGCGGAAGAAGAGCAGACCGAAATCATGGATGATGGGCCAGCCCTTGGCTCGAATAATCCCTGAATTACAATTTTTTAGCCGCTTTTCGCTGGAAAAAGCGATCTAGCGATTGCTGCGCGCGTCAAGGCGGGTTAAAAATCCGTCATGACTGATCATTTAAAAATTGCGCTGGCGCAGGCCAACCCGACGCTTGGAAATATCGACGGGAATGTTACGCTCGCCCGGGCCTTTCGCGTAGAGGCGGAAGCCCTCGGCGCGGATATCGTTGTGTATCCCGAACTCTTCCTGACCGGATATCCTCCCGAAGACTTGGTGAAGAAGCCGTCTTTTCAACGTGCCGTGCAAAAGGCGATGGAGGAACTGGCGGAACTTACCCTCGATGGTGGGCCGGCCATGCTGATGAGCGCACCGCTGGTTGAGGAGGGCAAGCTCTATAACGCTGTTTGCCTGCTGGAGGAAGGGAATATCTCCGCCCGCCGCTTCAAAAGCAAACTGCCGAACTATGGCGTTTTCGATGAAATCCGGATATTCGAGGCCGGACCACTTCCCGGGCCGATCCCGTTCAAGGGGGTACGGCTTGGGGTTATGATCTGTGAGGATATGTGGTTCCCCGATGTCGCCGAATGTCTTGCCGAGACTGGGGCGGAGATGCTGATCGTACCGAACGGCAGCCCCTATGATCATATGAAGTCCGATGAACGGCTCAACCATGCGATACATCGGGTAACGGAGACGGGCCTGCCGCTTATCTATCTCAGCCAGATTGGCGGTCAGGACGAGCTTGTCTTTGACGGCGCATCATTCGTGATGAATGCCGACCGGTCGCTCACCGTTCAGATGCCGGGCTGGAAAGAAAACCTTGTCGTGACCGACTGGCGACGACAGAAAGACGGCAGCTGGAAATGCGAAACGGAGGAAATTACCGATCCCGGTGACGATCTGGAGCGCATTTATCACGCGATGGTTCTGGGCCTGAAGGATTATGTGGAAAAGAACCGCTTTCCGGGTGTTGTGCTCGGCCTGTCGGGCGGGATAGACAGCGCCTTGAGCGCTGCCGTCGCCGTCGACGCCCTCGGGGCGGAGCGGGTCCATTGCGTCATGATGCCATCAAAATACACATCAAAGGAAAGCCTTGATGATGCGGCGGAATGCGCAGCGCTCCTGAACACCAAACTCGACAATATTTCAATTGTGCCCGCCGTTGAGGCTTTTGATGTGATGCTGCGCGAGTCCTTCGCCGGGCTGGAGCCGGATATTACAGAGGAAAATATCCAGTCGCGCATACGCGGCATGACATTGATGGCGCTCTCCAACAAGCTCGGCTATATGGTGCTGACCACCGGCAACAAGTCGGAAATGTCAGTCGGCTACGCGACGCTCTATGGCGATATGTGCGGCGGTTATTCGGTGTTGAAGGACGTCTACAAGATCACCTGCTTTAAACTGTCGGAATGGCGCAATAAAAATTTCTCCCCATTGTTCAAGGGTGCCCCGGGCCCGGTGATGCCGCAAAATGTCATTACCAAGCCGCCGACAGCGGAACTGCGCGAAGATCAGAAGGACGAAGACAGCCTGCCGCCCTATGAGATTCTGGATGGCAGCCTCCATGGTCTGGTGGAGGAGGAGAAATCTTTCGCCGAACTGGCCGAGGCAGGCGTTGAGCACGCGACGGTCAGCCGCATTCAGAATTTGCTCTATATTGCCGAATACAAACGGCGGCAGGCCCCGCCCGGTGTCAAGATTTCCACAAAAAGTTTCGGCCGCGACCGGCGCTATCCGATTACCAACGCCTTTAGAGATAAGCGATAATGACTAAATTACGTTTTGCGCCGAGTCCTACGGGATTTCTGCATGTCGGCAATGCCCGGCTTGCCCTTATCAACTGGCTGACGGCGAAAAAAGAGGGCGGGGAGATGATCCTCCGCCTCGATGATACGGATGAGGAACGCTCGACTGGTGAATTCGCGGATGCCATTCAGGAGGATTTAAAATGGCTCGGCCTTGACTGGTCGGACCTCAAAAAACAGTCGGACCGGAGTGACGCCTATACGACCGCGTTTAAGACGCTTAAAAATGCCGGACGGCTTTATCCCTGTTATGAAACGGGGGAGGAGCTTGATTACAAACGCAAGCGTCTGCTCGCCCGCAAACTCCCGCCAATCTATGACCGCGCTGCGCTCGATCTCACGGAAGGGGAGAAGGCAAAACTGGAAGCGGAGGGGCGCAAACCCCATTGGCGTTTCAAGCTCGATCAGGTGGTTATCCGCTGGGAAGATATGGTGCGCGGGCCCGTTGAGGGCGATGGCGCGAGCATGTCCGACCCGGTGCTGATCCGTTCGGACGGCCGACCGCTTTATCATATGCCCTCCGTTGTCGATGATATTGATTTTAAGATCAGCCATGTGATCCGTGGGGAGGATCATGTCAGCAATACAGCGCTCCATATCCAGATTTTCGAGGCTCTTGAAGCAAGCGTACCCATCTTCGGCCATATCCCGTTGCTGACGGGTCCGGGCGGAGAGCCGCTCTCCAAACGAGAGGGGAGCCAGAGCCTCCGCGAAATGCGCGAAAATGGCATTGAGGCCATGGCGCTTAACAGCCTGCTCGCGCGGCTCGGTAGTTCCGATAATGTGGAAATTCGCCATAGTCTTGACGACATTGTCGCCGGGTTCGATATCAGCCATTTCAGCCGCGCCGCCGCCAAGTTCGACCCGGCGGAGCTTTCCAATCTCAACGCCAAACTCCTCCACGAGTTGGACTGGCCTGAAGTGAAGGACCGGATCGCCATCGACGGTACGAATGAGACTTTCTGGTGCGCCATTCGCGGCAATCTCACGTCACTGAAAGATGCAGAGAACTGGTGGCAGGTGGTCAAGGGGCCGATGACGCCGGTGATTGAGGACGCGGAATTCCTGAACGCGGCGGCGAAACTTCTGCCTGATGGGGAGATCACCGCGGAAAGCTGGAAAGCCTGGACAACAGCCATCAAGGAAAAGACCGGCGCGAAGGGTAAGGCCCTCTTCATGCCGCTGCGTCTTGCGCTCACCGGACAGCCGCATGGGCCCGAAATGAACAATCTGTTGCCCCTGATCGGCCGGGAAAATATACTCGCGCGCCTGACCGGCGCCGCCGACTGAGTTTAAGGAAGAATTGTGACGCTCCATCTCTACAATACCGCCCATCGTAAGAAGGAAGAATTCATCCCCCTAAAAGAGGGGGAAGTCGGGATGTATGTCTGCGGGCCGACGGTTTATGATCGCGCCCATATCGGTAATGCCCGCCCGGTCGTGATTTTCGATGTGCTGGCGCGGCTATTGCGGCACGAGGGCTACAAGCTTACCTATGTTCGCAATATCACCGATGTCGAGGACAAGATCATTGATGCGGCCGCCAAAAATGGCGAGAGTATTGATGAACTGACTGCCCGTACGACCAAGGCCTATCATGACGATATGGCAGCGCTGAACGCTCTCCCGCCAGACCTTGAGCCCCGCGCGACCGAGCATATCGACGGCATGATCAGGATGATCGGGACCCTGATCGAGAAAGGCCACGCCTATGAGGCAGAGGGCCACGTCCTCTTTGATGTGACCAGCATGGCCGATTACGGCAAACTGTCGGGCCGCAACCGCGATGACATGATTGCCGGCGCGCGGGTGGAGGTAGCGCCCTATAAGAAAGATCCCGCCGATTTTGTCCTCTGGAAACCTTCCACCGACGACATGCCGGGGTGGGACAGTCCGTGGGGCCGGGGCCGTCCTGGCTGGCATATCGAATGCTCGGTCATGAGCGAGGCAACGCTCGGCATTACCTTTGATATCCATGGCGGCGGTCGTGACCTGATCTTCCCGCATCATGAAAATGAAGTGGCGCAAAGCTGTTGCGCCCATGATGGTGCGGAATTTGCCCGCTACTGGGTGCATAACGGATTTCTGACCGTCGAGGGCGACAAGATGTCGAAATCCCTTGGTAATTTCCGCACTGTGCAGGACGTGCTGGAAGATGCCCCGGGAGAGGCCATTCGCCTCAACATGCTCTCCGCTCATTACCGCCAGCCTCTCGACTGGACAGCGGAAGGGGTGACACGCGCGAAAGCATCCCTTGACCGGCTTTACACCGCGCTCCAGCATCTTGAGAATGTTGCGCCGGGGCCGATTGAGCCCGCCGCGGGTGTTATCGCCGCGCTAGAGGACGACCTCAATACGCCGCAGGCCCTGACGGAGCTTTACGCCCTCGCCGGAGAAGCGAACAAGGCGACGGATAGCGCCGACAAAGCCCGTATCAAGGGACAATTACTTGGCTCAGGCCGTCTTCTGGGTTTATTAAATCAAAGCCCGTCCGACTGGTTCCGACAAGGAAACACGGGCGATATTTCGGAAACGGAGATCGAAGCGCTGATCGCGGCACGGATTGAAGCCAAGAAAACAAAGGATTTTGCCAAGGCGGACGCGATACGCGACGACCTAGCAAAGAAGAAGGTTGTCCTGGAAGACGGTCCGGGCGGCACCACATGGAAGAGAGCGTAATGGAACGGGAAAGACTTTATCTTTTTGACACAACGCTGCGCGATGGCGCGCAGACGCAGGGCGTGGATTTCAGTGTCGAAGACAAAACGAACATTGCGAAGGCTCTCGATGCGCTTGGTATTGACTATGTGGAGGGCGGCTGGCCCGGGGCCAACCCCACCGACACTGATTTCTTTACCAGCCCT
>ERZ1740062.1381-NODE-1381-length-10099-cov-4.474014_pt1 | contig 10099 bp, 8 predicted proteins | sample MGYA00581741_ERZ1740062 | MGnify/ENA primary metagenome ERZ1740062 (study PRJEB43018, sample SAMN04849747) | marine metagenome | isolation source: floating plastic debris | place: Pacific Ocean | collected 2008-09-01 | study: EMG produced TPA metagenomics... | reverse complement strand
GGGGTTTGCTCTCGCTGCGATGTAATCGTAATTCGCCGTGGTGTCTCTTGAATCTTTGGAAATTATAGCCACCTTATCGCCTTTGGCGAGATTGATATCCACATTACGGAACAACAAATCCCCATCATCTGAAACGGCTTCTAGCTTTTCAACATTCAAAATCTGGTCACCTGCCTCACGCTCCCTTTCAAAAATAATGGCAGGGTATCTCCGGCTGGAAGGCTTGATGTCCTCTATCTTCAATTTATCTAACATCTTTTTACGAGAGGTAGCTTGTTTGCTCTTCGCTACATTAGCGCTAAAGCGTTGAATGAATTCTTGTAGCTCCTTGGCTTTCTCTTCTGATTTTTTGTTTTGTTGTGCTCGTTGGCGTGCGGCAAGTTGGCTGCTCTGATACCAAAAAGTGTAGTTTCCTGAGAAAAGGTTGATTTTCCCAAAATCGATATCTGCGATATTGGTGCAAACCGAATCAAGAAAGTGACGGTCGTGTGAAACCACAATTACCGTCTTGTCGTAATTGGCCAAAAAGTGCTCCAACCAATGAATGGTTTCATAATCCAAGTCATTGGTAGGCTCATCCATGATTAGCACATCTGGATTGCCAAAAAGCGCTTGGGCCAATAGTACCCGTACCTTCAGTTTCGAATCCATGTCTGACATTTGCGTATAGTGCAAATCCTCAGAGATACCCAAATTGGATAGCATGGCCGCAGCATCACTATCGGCATTCCAGCCGTTCATTTCCTCAAATTGCACCTGGAGCTCCCCAATTTTTTCAGCATTCTCGTCCGTGTAATCAGCATAAAGGGCATCAATCTCCTTCTTGATTTCATAGAGTGGCTTGTTTCCCATCACCACCGTTTCCAAAACCGGAAATTCGTCACAGGAGTTGTGGTCTTGTTCCAAAACCGACATCCGTTTTCCGGGTTCAAGATGCACGTGTCCTGACGTGGCATCTATCTTTCCAGACAGTACTTTTAAAAAAGTGGATTTTCCAGCGCCATTGGCACCAATAATGCCGTAACAGTTGTTGTCTGAGAAGGTTACGTTCACTTCATCAAAAAGAACGCGTTTTCCAAATTGGACCGATAAGTTGGATACGGATAACATGACCAATAAATTTTGCGCAAAAATAGGCAAAAGCCTTTCGTTTACCAACCTTGTCTAACTATGTTTAAACTACACTAAAACAAGGCTTTACAACATTTAACGCCCTATTAACAAGGTAGCTCTGGCGTATTTTTCATCTTTGTATGTTGTAATGAAGGAGATTCTTGTATGATAAGACTGTTACTCAGCCTCCCTATCTTATTAATAGTAGCCTGTAACTCCGGCTCTAAAGAATGCCAAAATATTTTTTTGGCAGGAGAGATTGTAAATCCCACAAGTAGCCATGTAGTCCTCTATAGAGACGATATGGTTATTGATTCTGCAAAGTTAGACCAGCACCACCATTTCACATTTAATCTACAAGGCGCCGAAGAAGGCTTATATCACTTTGACCACAGTCCCGAACTACAATACATTTATCTAAAGGAGGGCGATAGCATATTGATTCGCTTGAACACCTTGGAGTTCGATGAGTCTTTGGTGTTTTCAGGAGAAGGTAGCGAAATCTATAACTTTTTAATTGAAATGTTTTTGATTCAGGAAGACGAAGAACCACTGATTGGCTCCTACTACCATTTACAACCTGAAGAATTTAGTCATAAGATTGATTCGTTGCATGCCCTTAAGATTGAACATCTTAATGAAGTAATGGAAGAAAGTTCCTTTTCCGACAGGGTTTTCACCATGGCTAAAGCTAGTATAGACTACAGCAGTTATATCTACAAAGAGAAATATCCGTTTTATCACAAAAAGAAAACAGGCGAAGAGACCATTCACGTGCTGGAAGAAGACTTTTACAACTACAGAAGCGATATCGACCTCAATAATTTGGAGCTCTCCTATTTTAGACCGTATTACACATTCATGAAATACCATCTCGGCAACCTGTCGTATATGGCCTGTATGAAAAAGTGCGAGACGGACCAAGTGGCCGAAATAGACCGCTTACACTTCAACAAACACAAATTGAAATTGGTTGATAGCCTGGTTAAAGAGACGCAAATCAGGGATATGCTTTTCCGAAATATCGCAATGGATTACTTGCTGCGCGAGCACCGTTCCGATGAGGCCTGCGAAACCTTTGTAAAACAATTTGAGTCATTGTCTACCAACGAAGAGCACAAGAACGAGATAAAAATGCTTTACAATGGTATCTTGAATTTGCAACCCAACAGCGAGGTCCCAGACCTCCATATTTTGAATACGGACAATCAATCCATAGCATTAAAAGATATCAGCAAAGACAAAAACACCGTATTTTATTTTTGGACCGCTTCCCAGAAAAGACACATGCGCAAAGTATTGGGCCATGTAGCCAATTTGGAGAAAAAACATCCTAACCACCAGTTCATCGGCATCAGTTTAAAGACAGGTCACCCACAATGGCTAAACATCCTTGACGAGTACAGCTTGGATGTCTCCAAACAGTATAGAGGGGATAATTTCAAAGAGGTACAAACCGCAATGATTGTCGATGGCTTGAACAAATGCGTTATTGCCAAGGATACACTCATTGTGGACGCCTTCGCTAACCTCTACAAATCCTTTTAAATAAAAAAACCCCGGTGCTTTCGCACCAGGGTAATGTTATCTTCTACAGCTTAACTTAGTACTTAAGCGTTTCCTTTTTGATAATCTGCTAAGAACTTGGCCAACCCGCTATCTGTTAAAGGGTGCTTTAATAAGCCTTCAATAGCTGACAATGGACCGGTCATCACATCAGCACCAATCTTTGCACAGTCAATGACGTGCATGGTGTGACGCACAGATGCTGCTAAAATTTGTGTTTCAAATCCGTAGTTGTCATAAATGTGACGAATCTCAGAAATCAAATTCAAGCCATCGGTTGAAATATCATCCAAACGACCAATAAAAGGAGAAACATAAGTGGCACCTGCCTTAGCCGCCAAAAGGGCTTGACCTGGCGAAAAAACCAACGTACAATTGGTCTTGATGCCTTTATCTGAAAAATATTTAAGGGCTTTTACACCATCTTTTATCATAGGAACTTTCACTACGATTTGCGCATGCAATTCGGCAAGCTCCTCCCCTTCTTTGACCATGCCGTCAAAATCAGTGGATACTACTTCAGCAGAAACATCACCCTCTACAATATTGCAGATATCAACGTAATGCTTCAAAATATTATTGGTTCCAGTAATACCTTCTTTTGCCATCAGTGAAGGATTGGTGGTTACTCCATCCAACACTCCAAGCTGCTGGGCTTCCTTGATTTGGTCCAAATTGGCGGTATCAATAAAAAATTTCATCGAAAATGAATTTTAAGTTTGTTTTTAAGTCCTGTAAAACTACAATTTATAATGGTTGAGCAACAGCTTTTCATATACTTTATCCGGAAGGATTTTTTTCAATCGGAGTGAAAATTTTTGCAGAAAAGTACCCACGGGAACATGCACTTTAGGATGGGGTTTTTGCAGAATTTTATAAACCTGCTCTGCAACATCTTTTGGGTCTTCGCCATCATCTACATGTTCATCAATCGTAGCCAAGCTATTCGCATAGGAGGTTTTATAAGGAGAATCATCCAAAACCGGAGCGTGATAGCGCCCTGCTGCTATATTCGTGGCAAAGTCTCCCGGTGCAATATTGGTGATGGCCACGCCAAAACTTTTGACTTCCATACGCAGCGCTTCGGTCAAAATGGAAAGTGCACCTTTGGAAGCGGAGTAATAACCACGATAGGGCAAGCCCATAAATCCAGCAATTGAAGTAATATTGATGATAAGTCCCCCATTTTGTTTCCTCATTTGCGGCAACACGGCATTTATCATGCGCACTGGTCCATGAAAGTTGATTTCAAAAACATTATCGATTTCGGTCTTGGGCGTTTCCTCAACAGGACCCGTAATCCCGACCCCCGCGTTGTTGATGAGTACGTCCAAACGGCCTTCCTTTTCTATAACCAAGTCAATAGCCTTGGTAATCGTTTTAGGCTCACGAACATCAAGCTCGAGCAATTGAAAATCTGAAAAGTCGGGATGTTTGGCTTTGTTTCGGGTGGTGCCGTATACGGTAAGGCCTTTTTGGGTCAAATGTGTACCGATGGCCCTGCCAATACCCGATGAACCGCCCGTAATCAAAACAACCTTGTGATGCATGTGAAAATGCTTGAAAAAAGGGAACAAAAAAAGGCAAGCTACCTACATCGCACCGCTACGACCGCATACCCTTGCTGCGTTCCCACCCTGGGGGATTTTGCAGGAGCTGGTCGTGTAGGACTTGCCAAAGGCAAATATACGACCTTTTAAATTTGCCGCAATGCGCTTACATGCTTAATTTCGATTACTGGTAAAAGACCATAAAACGCTCATCATGTCGAAATGTATTTTAGGAGGTTTTGCCCTGCTGATTTTATCCTGCGGAGGCAATCAAGACCCAACTACGTTTTTTGAAATCCAACTGGAAGGCAATCCAAAAAAACTACCGAATGGCACTACATTAGGGGTGGCTATCAAAAACAAAAAGGATATTGCTATCGACAAAGTCGCGTACTATTTGGATGGAAACGAGCTGCCGGTTTCAAACGGAAAAATTACTTTGAACACGGAACGTTTGGGCAACAAGGAAGTTACCGCCAAAATAGACTTTGAAGAGGGTTCCGTAGAGATTGAAAAGGACATTCAGTTGCTTTCATCCAAAACGCCAGAGGTTTATACCTATGAAATCAAAAACGTCTTTCCGCACGACCCCTCCTCGTATACGCAAGGGTTGGAATTTGCCCAGGACACGCTGTATGAAAGCACTGGAAAAGAAGGGCGCTCAAAGGTGCGAAAGTTGGATTTCACCAACGGAACCATCTTTCAAGAAATTGATATGGAATCCTCCGTTTTTGGAGAAGGCATTACTCTCTTGAACGATAAACTGTTCCATCTCACTTGGAAAAATGGCATCGGCTACGTGTACGACCCTAGTTCATTGGAAAAAATCAAAAACTTTAGTTATGGGGAAAGTCGCGAAGGCTGGGGACTTTGCAACGACGGCAAGCAATTGTACAAGAGTGATGGCACCGAAAAAATCTGGACGCTAGACCCTGAAACCTTAGAGGAGACAGGCTACATTGAAACCGTAACCCATAAATCCATTTTCAATAAGGCCAACGAACTGGAATATGTAGACGGTAAAATCTACGCCAACGTATACCAGAAAGAAAGCATGATGATTATCGACGCCGCTTCTGGAGCTATTGAGGGGGTTGTGAACTTCGGTGGACTCAAAAGCAAGGTCACCCAAGGCGGAAAAGATTGGGACGATTTGAATTCCGTGCTCAATGGGGTAGCCTATCACCCAGAACGGGGCACCTTTTTCGTTACCGGTAAAAATTGGGATAAAATGTTCGAAGTCACCATTTCCAAAAAGCCCTGATGGTTGTCTTTGAAAAGGAATATACCGTCCAAAAAGAAGATATTGACGAACTGGACCATGTAAACACCGTTCGCTACCTCGACTGGGTACAAACCATCTCGGGCGAACATTGGAACGAAGCGGTACCTCCTGAGGCGCGCGAAGGCTGGATTTGGGTCGTTCGAAAGCATACTATTGAATATCATATCCCCGCTTTACTCGGGCAAACCTTGCGCTTGCGCACCTACATCAAACAACAAGCTGGGCCAATTTCAACACGAATCGTAGAGATTTTGGACAATAAAACGGGCAAAAAACAGGTTACAGCAATAACCGATTGGTGCCTTTTGGATGCGGCAAGCTTACGTCCGCGTAGAATACCCGAATCCATAGCCAAAGTCTTTATACAACATTGATGGGTAACCTGTGGAAGGCCATTGTAGGAGCCGCCCTTTTTGTTTGCATTGTTTTTGCTGCCGGATGTCGCGAAGATTTCGAATTCGCCCCTTCGACCGGCTCGCTTAGCTTTTCAAAAGACACCGTTTTTTTAGATACGGTTTTCGCCAATATTGGCAGCAGTACCTACCAACTCAAAGTATACAACACGCTCAATTCTGATATCTCCATCCCCTTTATTGGCTTAGAAAGTGGCGAAAGCAGCAGCTACCGCCTCAACGTAGATGGCTTGCCCGGAAAAACCTTTAGGGATATTCCCCTTTTGGCGCAAGACAGCCTGTTCATCTTTATTGAAATTACTGCGCCTACCCCTTCGGAAGGAAACACTGAATTTTTGAATACAGATTTCATCACTTTTGGTGAAGGTGCCAATACCCAAAGAATTCCGTTGGTCACTTTAGTGAAAGATGCCATTTTTCTATATCCCGCTACACAATCAAATGGCACGCAGGAAACCCTTCCGATTGGTTTGGATGAAGAAGGCAATGAAATTCGTATCAGCGGATTTTACCTAACGGATGATGAACTGAACTTCACTAGTGAAAAACCCTATGTGATTTATGGGTACGCAGCTGTCGAAGATGGCAAAACCCTTCAAATGGCTCCTGGTACTCGAGTACATTTCCATAATGATTCAGGAATATTGGTAGAGGCTGGCGGCAATCTGCAAATCAATGGTGCGGTTAGCGAAGACCCCGAAATATTGGAAAACGAAGTGATATTCGAAGGCGACCGATTGGAACCTGATTTCGAAAACGAATCTGGGCAATGGGGTGCCATTTGGTTTCGAGCAGGAAGCGTAGGCAACCAAATCAAAAACTTGACCTTGAAAAATGCAACCATCGGTCTTTTGGTTGAGGGTGACCCGGAAAACACGAATAACACCCTAACCCTTCAAGAAAGTCAAATACTCAATAGTTCCCAAGAGAACCTGTACGCACGTGCGGGCCGCATCACAGCGCGCAATAGCGTTTTTGGAGGCGCCAACGGCGTGTCAGTATTCCTTGAGGCTGGCGGGGCTTACCAGTTCAAGCATTGTACGCTGGCCAACTATGCACTGAGAAGAATGCGTTCAAACCCTACTTTGGTGATTTCCAATGAGAGCCTAATCCAAACGGATGGTTTGGTGAATGCCTTGGAAGAAGCCAGCTTTGTAAATTGCATCATTGATGGCAACCTACAGCAAGAACTCCAATTGACGGAAAACACAGCCGCACCTTTCACCTTCCGATTTGACCACGTGGCGCTGAAATTTCCAGAAAGCGGTTTTGATGACGAACCGCTATACGATTTCAGTAATTCATTACGCTACAATCAAATTCTTCAAAATGTAGAATTGGAATTCATTTCACCCAATACCAACGAATTTCAAATTCAAGAAAACTCCGCTGCCATTGATGCTGGTTTTTTGGAAACCTTGAACCCTATCCTCTTCGATATTTTGGAAAGAAATCGTACAACACCCCCAGACTTAGGCGCCTACGAATTTGTAGGAGAAAATTGATTTTGTAAGAAAGTGGTAGTTTTTTAACATGTATTTTTAACAAATTACGGATTATCCACAATTTTTTTAAGGGAAAACTGCAATGGGTTTGTTTCACCCGTTAGTAACTTGCACCCAGCTAGTTACAATGGATTATACCTACACCATAATAGACTCTGACGCCAAGTCAAAATTGCAAATACAAGTCTTTCTTGAAGAGTATGCCGATTTTGTTTTTGCCGAAAGTGCTTCCGACGCCATCAACGGGCTTCATGTCATTTTAAAGTATTCTCCAGATGTAATTCTCATTAATTTGAATGAGGATGGCATGTCTTATTTTCAAATGGTAACCGAGCTGCACCAGTACATGGATACCCTTCCTATTATAATAGGATACTCCACTTCAAAAAAGTACGCATACAACGCCATTAAAAGCGGGTTTTTCGATTACTGGATTCTGCCTCACAACGAATTCGACGTTCGTAAAAGTATTTTCCGCTTGCGCCGACAGTACCCGAAAGATGCCAAACCTGCTACCATTTGCTTAAAATCGTACAACGACTACCGGTATTTGGATACCAAAGACATCCTCTATCTCAAGTCAGACAACAATACTACCGATTTCTTTATGCACAACGGCAAAGTGGTAAGTGCCTACAAAACCTTGAAGTCTTTTGAAGAAATGCTTCCTGAGAATTTTATCCGCATTCACCAAAGTTACATTCTCAACAGCCGTTACGTATCGCGCATCAACTATGGTAGAAGCATTCTTACGCTAAAGAACAACAAAGATCGCGAAATTCCGTTTTCTAAAAAATACAAAGAGCGCATTGACGGCCTAAAGCAGCAGCTCTCCAAAAGTGCCGTAGGCGTGTTGGATTAATCCAATTCTTGTAAAATCCATTCAAATACCCTGAATTCAAGTCTGTTTACTCTCAGAATTCGGCAATAGCCTCGTACGCTAAGCCACCAAAGTAGTTTTGACCTAGAAACTAATCAAAATTAATACTTAGGATTATGAAACAACTATTTGGATTCGCAGCAGTTTTGGTAATGGCTTTAGGAATGATATCATGCGAAGCAGAAAGTGATGTACAAGACACCGAAGCGCTTTTTGAAACTTTAGAGGTACAAGGAACAGGTGGGGACGAAGAAGAAGTTGAAGAGCGAAATGCAGGATAGAAGTAAGCTTGTATTTACCCAGTAGATTAATTTTTTTTTAAATCATATACGCCAACAGAATTTACTGTTGGCTTTTTTTGTTGTTAGTCTCATATAGTCCTTCATTTTTCAATAAGGCTTAGTAGCTTTTTGCTATCTTGTAGTAAAACAACCTGGGGCTTGCCCTATTTTTCAACCAAAAAAATTTTGAAAAAACTGCTATTTCTTATAGGCTCAATCCTAGCCCTTAACTGTGATCAGAAGGTTGATTATGAAATGGTTACGGAGGATTCAAGACTTCCTAAAGCTGTTCAAATAGCTCGAGATAGTACCCAACTTTCAACCGAGGAGAGAAAACAATTTTTGATTCAAGGGTTGGATGAGTTAAATCGTTCTAAAACCGACTCTACCTATTTAGACAACCTATCAAGAGTTTCATTAATCAGTCTTAGGTTAAAAGATTCTGTTCTTTTCAAAAAAACTAATGCCATGGTTCATGCTGCCGCGCTAAAAGCAGAGAACTACAAGGTTTTAGGAGAATCACAATGGGATATTGCCGCTTATCACCGTAACAAGGGAGCGCTAGATAGTGCATATTTTTATTATCGAAGAGCGTTAAAATATTTTGAAGGGATGCCCGTGGACTCATCTTCTCTATCTATAAAGGAGCGAATGCTTTATAGCATGGGGCAAATGCAGGAGGATTTTAAGGATTTCTTAGGCGCTGAAAGTAATATTACGCGAGCAATTCGAATTTATGATGACCTCAATGACTACAGAAGACTTCATTCCTCCTATAATATGCTTGGAGTTATCTCAAATGGAAAAAAACAATACGACAAAGCACTTGAGTATTACAATACAGCTAGAGTCTATATAGATAAAGTTGATAATCAAAAAAGTCGTTGGCTCAATCAGAATAACATCGCTCATATTGTTCTACGGAAAAAAGACTATTCTGAAGCGTTGGAGCTATATGAAAGACTACTAAATGACCCCGAACTAATTTCTGAGTACCCTCGAGTATACGGCAAAGCACTTATCAGCAGCACCTATGCCAAGTTTAAAATGGGTGAGCAAGGAGAAATCTTGAACCAAGGTTACCAAGAAGCGTTAAAAGTTTATAAAGAAATTGATGACTTAGATGACATCGCAAGAGCCCATCACTTTATTGCAGAATTATTAACTGCCCAAAATAGACCTGCCGAGGCGGTTGCCGAAGCAAAAATAGCCTTGGAATTGGCTAAAGAAACTCATAAAAATGAGCGTCAACTAGAAGTCCTCCGCCTGCTCACCGAATTAGATGCTAAAAATGCAGTGGCCTACTCCAACGACTACTACGCCTTAAGCGAACAAATCAAAGAGGAAGAACGCACCAAACGGGACAAATTCGCGCGCATTCGTCTGGAAACCGACCAAGTGATTGAACAAAACACCGTGCTTACCCGCCAAAAACAAATTTGGATTGGTGTAGTTGTGGGGCTTACACTGCTCGGGATTGACATTTTTATGATAATTTCGCAGCGC
>ERZ1740062.1380-NODE-1380-length-10099-cov-10.355436_pt1 | contig 10099 bp, 5 predicted proteins | sample MGYA00581741_ERZ1740062 | MGnify/ENA primary metagenome ERZ1740062 (study PRJEB43018, sample SAMN04849747) | marine metagenome | isolation source: floating plastic debris | place: Pacific Ocean | collected 2008-09-01 | study: EMG produced TPA metagenomics... | reverse complement strand
CATGCTGTTAGGGTATAACTGATTTTGGAACTTCTCAAACAAAAAAATAGAAAATTTGGATGCGTATTCATGCTCAATCCAGCTAATGCTGACCTAAAGTTTGGGTATGTGAGTGGGTATTCCAGTGATCCGCATTCGGTTTCTGAAATAGAAAATTGCCAATTAGTATTCTGTTCTTCGTTTACACTCCAAAACGGCATCATCACAGAAGTTGCCTCCTCCATGGAGGCAACTCAGAACACCACAAACATTTTGCAATTTAGATAATTCTCAGAATCAATTCAAACTAAGAATATTCCATTTAGTAGCCAATACATCCTGGTGAGCTGCTGAGCTGTTTGGTCTTTGGGTAGTCATTAAATTAATACCCTTCACACATTAATTTTAGCTAGTAAAAAGTCTCACTTTTTTAAGTTTATCAGTTATATTAGCTATTTTTATTTTAGCTTCTTTGGTTTCCCCCCATTATAACATAATATGTAAAATCACCTACTCTAAAAATTACCTACCTTAACTAGTCAAAATTAGTGCTGACTTATACTTTTTGTGTGTAGGGTATGGTAAATGGGAGGGATATGTGTTTTCTTTGAAAAATTGTGGCTGATTGTGGATTAGACATTTTGGTTTTTATTGTAACACAGAAAAACAGTCTGGCAAGAGACCTGACACAGTTATGTGTACCCTACTCTATTCACACCCAGGAACAATGTGTCATTTCCACATTGTGATATAACTACACGTAGCTGGCGATTACAAAATGCTAATTGGACGTGACGCCTCTGATGTCATTTTATTTAGAGTGAAATAGAAAAAAGTATGCTTTTCTGTGAGAGTAGATGACCACTTTTTTGCTTAGAATGCCAAAATAAATGCATTAGAGTTATCCATAAATCATGATCACTGTTAGACATTGTATGCTATTGTACTAAACCTGGCCATTCTGGATGAAAACTGCATGCCATGAAAAAATATGTGGCATAATTTTCAGAGCATTTGTTTAGTAGGGAGTGTATTGTTCACATTTTTTACTCGTCAGAGTGGTTGACAACATAAACGGAGTATTCAAGTATGCAGTACATTTATAATTATCTAAGCTAACTTTATTCATATATTGCAGTATCAAGAAAGATATACAGCAACAAAGAAGAAGATGGGATAGAAGTGTTATGGAAAAACTGAAATATTTGGCAATACTCTGATTTTTGGACCTATGGAGCGCTTTTGCAAAGCAGGGGAAATGAGATGACAGACTCTTTATGTTGTTCCCAATCCCAGTGGGGCGTGACATATATAAATATATATCAAGATGAAACTAGGATAGAACAGATAACTTTGTCCATCGTTTTTGTATTCTCAATTTTCATTGATGTTTATTTGGAATAAGCGGCTCCCATGATTGCAATATCTCACATAATAACAAAATCATGGCTGGTCATTGCATTGTCCATTTTCAATCGGTATAAAATATTTTTATAGTCATTATTTATTTCTTTTGGTGTTAGTGGACTCTGAATATTTATGAAAGTACGCTAGCATTACAGAGCAATATGTTGTTCACTTGTTGTTTGCTGTCCTGGAGGATACCATTGTAAGAATTAATAATTCATTATTTTATATTTACCTTGAGACATCTGTCAATAATAATCTTTGGTTTTTGATAAGTATAATTTCATTTCAGGATTGGGATCAGCACAATTTACATAGTAAGTTATACAGCTCCAATTGCAGTCACATCATAAATTATGTAAGGACGTTCCAGTTCAGCAGGAACAATAAATCCCAACGAGACCATCATAATCCGGAATTTCATACATAAAAATGCAGTTGTGGGGGCGCAATTATCATATTTGTGAGTTGGAATTTTCCTTTATAGAGGTAATTGAGCATTATATTATGGCATTCCCCAATGCCTGGTATATGGTAGTTGGTAATAACAGGCTGAAGGGTACCGGTAGCATCTTTCAACAAGTCAAATGAGCAGTTTATGATGTAATGGGCGTGTCTCATGGGTCTGCCTTAATAAGTAGTGATTCTCCATGTCCAACGTTAGCACAGAAATTGGATAAACCATTGGGGATATTCAGTGTGTCAAAATGATCATATGTGCAATAACGCTAGTTTGTGGAAATTTAACATAAAACCATAAATCACGAAGATCATTATAGTTTATTGCACCATCTTTGTCATTAAACAACTGCATCATAGTACAAAAAATAAATAGCCAAAAATTAACTCTTAGAGATTTTCTGTGTGACCGTACCATTCTAGCACTTCAAAATAACATTTATACTGTTAGGATACGTTAGGACAAATCACATTGCATGGTACTTTACAGTTACAGATAAAATCCATAAAAAATGTTAATAAATATATCAGAAATGTATGGAAGATGGCAATATTTAACAAAAAAACTTATGGAGTTCTGGCACTGGGGCTTGCAATTCTGTACCTTGACATGCAGACAAAACAATATAAGTAGGCAAGGTATGGAATTACAAAGTAGTAGCTTCAAGCCTCCTGACTAGAAAGTATCAACGATTTTTGGCAGTGTATGGGAGGTAATGAGAGACAGCAAACCATTCTGATGGAGAGTATCAGGGTTGGATAGCCATACCGCAGAAAAGTATTTTAGGAGTTGCGGGTGAATCTGCTTTTGTGGCGTATTCTTGCATTAGCCATCCACCTCTGCAAAAGAAAGCATATCATGGTAAGCTATCTTCTAGTTAGCCCACTCAAATGATACCCTATCACTTAGCAGAATTTCATCATTTTTATTATTACTGTGGGTCTATTATTATCTCATTACTCAGGAATAACAACTCAAAAGTTGACGATGATGGTGTTTCACCAAAGGCGATGGTGTTGATCATTACAATTATGATATAGATAGCACCCAGTTAGTTCTTGAATATAAACAAGATACATGTGGGGCATGCTTATGGTTTTTTATTACATTGGAATCACCTGAATTAATAATCATCCAAATTTCTTGTTTATATCAAGATATCAGCTAAATTCTGCAACGGATGTTTTTACAATTATTCTTTTGTGAACAAAAGGGATCAGGAGGGATTCTGCGTATTTGATAATAATATCATGACATGAGTGCTGAGGCATAAGGTGTTAGATACAGTATCAAAAGGTGGAGAAAACTGAGCATCTCTAATTGACATTAATCATGTTCAGGAAGGCTGGCTTATCAATAAACCAGACTGTACGCCTTTGTGATATCATCAACATTGGTTCATACCAAACAAATATGACCAACTGCTGTCTTTTGCTTTTCTATACGATGTTGTAGAAATCATCATTGTAAACTGACATAAATGTACATATTGTGTTGAGTGAATCGCTAATATATTGGTGATAATTTATACACATATAATGACCATGGGTTCCGGGCGGGTTTTTGAAATATTTTGAAATCGGGTGTTGCACTGCTCGGTGTCAAATGGTCTGTGATTCTCAGTGTGATGCGCTTCAGCTCATCGAATTATTACCAATTCAAAATCAACCAAGTCAAAAATTATCGCATACTACATAAATGCCATTTGAGCCATCCTTGCATAAAAGTTATCTTATCGGGAGCACTTCAACCATCAAGAATATGCTGTGCAATGCAGCAATTTAATCTGATTGATTAGAATTTCTTTGAGTGTAGCGTTTGTTGTGATCTAGTTTGAACTTCATTCATAAACAAGTTGTATTTTGACTAATGTGTGCAAAGGAATCTCCCAAGAAATCAGTGGTAATGTGTCAGGGACAGATTACACTATTGAATGTGAGAAAAGGAACATCCTAGCAATTGGCTTGACCACAGTTGCAATCATCCCAGACAAAGCATTGTTATCAAGTATACGGCCGGAGACAAGTACATGGGTATATGGTTTGAAAAAAATGGGCCACAAATTTTGATCATAAAGGACTGTAATTGCATATCACCTCAAGTGTGTTTGATCCACACTGTTTACTGCGCTGTTCATATTTAATTGTCCTTACTGGGTGTTTAGATCCTGACAATACTAAGTGGTAACATGGAAACATGAGAGCGCCATGCAACATTGAGAATCTAGCACTTTTTGCACAGTGTGATGGGTGGGCTGCGGATAACTAGACTGTAAGCAGGGCCAGGCCATGCAATGCTGGAACAAAATGCAACAAGTAGTGGAGGGATGACAAGAATGTGAATACAACATATCAACATAACAAAGCCATGCTGGAAAGCTCTTGATAAGTTAGGCTACCAGAATAAGAAGTCAAAGCACAATGCTATTCATAAAAGTACCATGCAAATATAAGTACACTAAGGTCTAATAATCCCTGAAATCCATGCATCCAATAGCTACGCCAGTATTGCCCATGGCTGATCAAACATCTCAAAACTCCTTGTACCTCATGCATTTTTAAAATATATTACGTCATTTGTATGTCATAGCCTTGACCTAACACCATGACAGATGCCAACAATGCATAACTAAGGATATTACAGAAAATGCAAACCACTAAGCCTATGACATAAGAAAAGCATCCACTCATACCAGTTTATTGTGTCCTTAACAAACCACACAATATTTTGTAAATTATTGGAAATACAGTAGCTCAAAAATTGCAAGAGGTTGGGTCAGATGTCAGATATACCTTCAATGTGGAGAGTTTGAATAATATTGCAAAATTATATTGCACCTGCATGCTACAAATTTATAGCAAGATCTATAGTGTAAGCATAAACTAAACCGTCAAGAAGACGCCAATGTGAGAAGACAACTCCATATTCATAGTCAAAGAGAAATGTAATTTTTGAAGTTAACTTCTAATACAAGTAAACTTACTGAATAATTGTTGTACGGACTGTCATCTGTCCTAAAGATGGGCATTCGATTTCTCTCATCACAGCGATTGCCTTTCCAATTACTTGGACATCTACAAATATATTAACAAAAAGGCCAACTAAACTAAATTCACCCAGTAAGAAACCAAGCACGATTTATTAAAATGAATTTATTTACATGACACATGCGTTCAGCAACATATTGGATTTTAACCTTAAAATTACTTTTGTTACATTACAATCATTGACAAAGCTGTGTAATCAGGATTGCTCTAGGCACTGTGACACCTGTAGAAATGGAACACCATTTTTGCCGATGATCAATAAAACAATACCCAATCTGAATTGCAAAGCTGCAATGTAACTGGCTGAGTGGAGTCACCCATAGTTGATCAAACACTGGTCCCAAGTTGTTGGATTTAGAGAACTTGTTAAGGGAGTGATTTTTTGATCACTCTGAAAATCTTGTGTGTGGTGGTGTAGTCAAAAACAAAACTTGGAACATGAGATAAAGGTTAACGGAAGCCTTGGTGTGTAAATGCACACATCTCTAAAAACTCAATAGCTAATCTTTGATGCATAAACCCTCCTATTGTTTTATTGTTTGCTAGACAGATAAAAACACTAACTTCTCACGAACTGTCATTCACAGTTTACACGCTGAAGTACAGAATCATTGTTGTAATTTTATAACAATTGACAACTTTTGTACCTTAGATATGGATATGAATGGCTTTGCAATCGACTTTTCACCAAAGCAAATAATCCATGCAGAAATCTGAAGTCACCTTGTCAGGGGTCTAGACTCGCTGTTTGCCTGTATTCATCTTGGTACAAATGAGTGGAAATACTATTGTTCTTATTTTACTTCATTGCTCCATTTTAATTGCTCTAAAAATAGCTTATAACTTTCCCATTGAACTAATTAATTTGATTACATAAAGTCATCATTGTCATTAATTATGTGCAAGGGGTTGACTGGCTGCCAAAAGTCTTAATGGTCAGGCTAAAAGACAGGATCCCAAAGAGTTCCGGAATGAATGAAAGGTGTCGAAATTTAACATTTTGCCTCAGCAATTGACTTAATCAAAGCTACCGTATGTCTTCTCTCCTTTAGACATCTTCACACTAACACCCACTTCAGAGTAATGCACATAATTGATCCTGTCTGCATTGTCATAGTCCTTGAAATAAAATAGTCAGGTGAAAGTGTCAAATTCCATCCAAAAATATTTTGCCCCACTAGTAATGGCTGGCCGTGGTTTAAATTAAAAGGCTGTCAACATTCATTTATCTGGTGTGGGCGGGCATATCTAAGCCTTTTATAGAAACACATGCCAACAGCAACCACACCGGTGTTGTGCTATTGCGTCAGTGCAAACTGCATTAGACACATCAGGAAATGTAGAATCCACAGTTCTAAAGCTGTGTTTGATAGAAACTAGCTTCTGACAGACTGATACCCCTAAAGTGCAAAATCTTCTAATATCAAATACCCCTTATCAGTATTGCACTGTTTTCAGCACACAACCGAGCAGGGAAGAGGCAAATCGTTTGACAGACTGATTTCATATTTCTGTAGGTGCAAACTGAAGATTCTTCTTGAGAGTTTGGACAGTTATTCATCATGTTGTGTGAGCCCAGCCCAATAGCTGATCTTACTTAATCTCTTCAAAGTCTCTCAGGCATATTTTTCAAGTACTTTGATCCTGCTACTGTTTGCAACTATTAGTGGATTATACTTGATGTTTTTGCAGTTTGAAAACCTTTACATACCTCACATTCTCATTATAATGGATCAGTTCTTTACCAATAACCAAGAAATAGTAAATATTATTGTAATGGATGATCAGATAATATATAGCTGTACTTTCAGTTGAGCCTCCAACAAATGAAATATTTTCTCGATTAGAGAAAGTGTTACAATTGCTACTCAAACTTTCAAGTGTTAGCTACAGATAAGTTTACCAGTGCTTTAACTTGTTTGTACATAAAATGACAGTTAGTGTTGGTAGCTCCACTGAACTTTAGAGACCGATGGTTTGCCTTCACAGTAAACAGTTATAATTGAAAGGCAGGACGTTTTACTTGCAATGGTATGTGATTCTGGAGCGTCCTTTTATGACAATTTTCACAAACCCCTAATCAGATATAGAAAATTATCAGGTATTAGATTTTTACTCGAAGAACATCCAATATAGCTCATTAATGTCCAGATATTGTGATAATCTTTAAGCACTTCCCTTAAAATACCGGGTAGTTAGAGTTAGAGAAGAGTGTTGCAAGAAATGGCAAAATCTGTCAGTAGCCTCCTGGTACTTAAAGAAACAAAATTTAAATATTTACTTTGACACAATAGTCTGAGGGAGCAGACTTGTTCAAAATATTCATTGTGAATGTGAGACAATCAAATGTGTATTCACAGCACCATATCACGCTTTGCAAGCTGAGGGTTGCGCAGGTATTCCAATGTTTTCAGGTTAGCCTGGTACTTAATAGATTGCAGTGCAGACTAAAATTAATTTATATGTTTGCACGAATGTTAATGTATGTCACTAAGCAAGTGAAGAGTTTTCATACTTGACTATGATGAGTATTTATAGAGACACTAAATCTGTTGAAGTGTTGTTGTTCACTTGATGAACGAGACTCAAAATTTGAAAACATAAGCTCTCTCGTATGCACACTCCAAACTCAGTGCTAGTGTCTGAGCTTTTAGCAATCTCCTGCAATGACCGCTTTTTCTTTCAGCTGTGAGCAATGCCTAACCTTGTCAGTTTTTGCTGCGTTGTTGTGACTACAAACTGCTTGAAAGTTGGACCCCAAAAAGAAGGCTTGGTGATTGTTCGTTATTTTACAACTTAGGGACCCAAAAACAGTCTTTTGTTAGCGGTATTGTCTTTGGAACAATGCTAAGGTTTAATCCCAATGAGGCTTTTGTGCAAAGCGTTAGATTGTTTTGTAGCACTTAATTTTGGCTTTTGGTCACAAAATTTACAAGCTTAGTGTTTTAAAGCAAACTTGCACTATCCCATTTGCTTGTAATAACAAGTCGATCACAGTTATCAAACTTCTTTTTCCTTCTATGGGTTTCCGAACTGGGTGCAATGATTTCTCAGCAATATGATTTTCATCTCTTTAGCCTGTTTACAATGCAATTCAAATTGTTGACCAAGTTGGAGAACAGCTTGGTCTCCTAACGCTCTTTAATAAGACAGTACTACATAGTAGCCCTATATGTGGGATTGGAGGCCTAAACTTATAGCATTGCTGCACATAGAACTGGCCCTTACAGAGGAGTATTTCGTAAACCCCCAATAGAAACTACCTAAACTTTGACAAGTACACTGGGTCAATTGATTGTGAGCAAAACGTGCCTGAGGCGTTAACTGGCGGCTGAGAAGTTGTCTTGTGGTGAGGCAAACATTTACATGAACTGAATAACTGATAAAACAGACTCCTGTATAACTCAAAACATAACGATAAAAAGTAACAATACTATACTTCACAAAGCTACTACTTCAAACATCACATCAGAGATAGCAGTATACTGTTATCTTGGCTTGGAGTTTTGGTTTTTAGTAGTGGGTAAATGATGGCCGATTACGAAAGTTTCCATATTCATTATAAGGCCCAATCTATAATCCTATCCAGTCAAGTCAAACCTGTTTAGACTGACCGCATTTTTGTTTTAATTTAATGCATATTTTCAGTGCAAAAAACACAACCCTGGCTTGTATAAACTGCTATTTGATATGGATGCATGAGCTCAACAAATTATGAAAATTAACACATCTGTATACGCCGGTGTCCATTGTCTGTGTTTCTGCGAATTTAATGAGTGTCGTAGTATGTAAGGTAAACCAAAGTAGACGCTTCCTCTTCAGGGTGAATATTTTGGGTAATAAGGCGGCTCTCTCCAAAGCAACAAAATGGGATTAATGGTGCTGAACAAATATATTTGCGTGTAGGTGATAGTTTGCTGGTTGATCCTGTGCACAATGACTGAACAAGAATGAAGTGATTACCACGATTGTGTTGGATGACAATGATGACAAACACAGTACATGGCAATCAGATTGTTCCTCTGACTTATTGTAGTTGGACAGAAGCTAGCAGATCTAACTGCAGATGCTATAAACTGCAGGTTTCCTCATCCATCTCTATACCGTGATTTTAAGAGAGCAAAAACTTTGTTTTTTATCACACCATGCAATGAACTGAAACATTCAGTACTTACAAACAAATTTTCTCACGATGGATTGGATCGTAGTGGCATATCCCATTGTGATAGCACCAGCCAATAATGCAACCTTCATCATGGTAGCCAGGATTAGAATACTCCAAACGAGATTCAATATTATGATCGCCTATATGATGCTGATGAGGTGTAGGATTTGTCGTCTGACTAGTTGTAGAAGTAGATAGAGTAGAAGGTAATGTACTGGAGCCAGCACTATGCCTCTCATGGTTGGTGTGCCGTAATCCGTTGATTGTCTCTATAGTTTCTTCCTCTATTTCATGAATGATATCCATAATCCGATTTTCAGCTGATGAGAGCCTATTTAAAGGGGAGGATGTCATACTCTCGGTGTTTGATGTGTCATCACTATTATCTGGTGATTGGTCAGGAGGTTCTGATTGGGTTTGTACAGACCTGGTTGTCCTTTCTGTATTAGATACCGCAGAACAAAAAACATGTGAGTTATGTACAGAACAAAATGTGCGTAAGGAGAACGTAGATCGTAACCGCCTCCGTTTTATTTGTTTGAGATTGTTGTAAGCTCTTTGACTTATTTCCGATATTATCTGTCGTTTAATCCGAGATCTGACTGATGCTTCCAAATTTTGTCCAGTAGGCAACCCGTGGTTTAAATATGTGGATAGACAGAGAAGCATGGTAAATGTATTTAGGAAAATTAGCGAAGCTAGGTAAATGTGAGATACCGTCCATGCCATGTTAGGAAGCCCTCGCAATTTCCATGAAGATTTTTCTGTGGTTCCAGCTGCTTTTTACTCTCAGTTTTTTTCAGCTTCATATCACACCCTTGCAACCAACAAGGGATACACGTGGTTATTGTACCCTTCAGTATATCACAGTTGTGTTATATCTGATCTTAAGCTCCACCCACATTTATGAGACTGATGGATGAATTTCCACGTTTGAGTGTTGTGTACATTATAAATTATTATTAGGTGATAATTAACCATTGTTAATGTTATTTTATATCATACAAATTGAATTGTCCTGATAGGTGCATGGAATTGCTG
>ERZ1740062.1379-NODE-1379-length-10103-cov-3.118531_pt1 | contig 10103 bp, 12 predicted proteins | sample MGYA00581741_ERZ1740062 | MGnify/ENA primary metagenome ERZ1740062 (study PRJEB43018, sample SAMN04849747) | marine metagenome | isolation source: floating plastic debris | place: Pacific Ocean | collected 2008-09-01 | study: EMG produced TPA metagenomics... | reverse complement strand
AATTGCGGGAGCGGCAGGAAAGCGTGATGGCCATCCGTGCGCAGCCGGTGAAATCGGGCTTTAGCCGGATGCCGCGGGTGGTGCGCGACCTTGCCGACAAGCTTGGCAAAGAGGCGCGGCTGGAACTTGCCGGCGAACATACCGAGGTCGACGCCACAGTGATCGAGGAGCTTTCCGAACCCCTGACGCACATGCTGCGCAACTCCATGGATCATGGGCTGGAGGCGACGACCGAAGATCGGATCGCCGCCGGCAAACCGCGCACGGGCTACATCAAACTGTCGGCCGAACACCGCGGAGAGCGCGTCATCATCACCATCGAGGATGACGGCCGCGGCGTGAACCGAGAGAAAGTCTACCGCAAGGCCGTCGAAGCCGGGCTGATCTCATCCGAAGACAGCCTAAGCCCCGAAGAAATCGACATGCTGATCTTTCACCCAGGGTTCTCAACGGCTGACCAGGTCTCTTCGGTCTCGGGCCGCGGGGTTGGAATGGATGTGGTCAAGAAAAAGATCGTGTCCCTCGGCGGGCGATGCGCCTTGGAATCGACCCCCGGCAAGGGCACGAAGTTCGAAATCACCCTGCCGCTGACACTGGCCGTCATGGATGGCATGACCATCGTCGTGGGCGAGCAGAAATTCATCCTGCCGCTTTCCAGCGTCGTGGAAGCCCTGCATGTCAACGCCGACGCGCGAAAGCACCTTCCCAACGGCGACGTGTTGCTGGAGCGACGGGGCGAGTTTTTGCGCCTGATCGACCTGCGCCGGGTCCTTGGACAGCCGATCACGGAGCATGAGGTCGATATGGCCATCGTCGTCGATACCGAAACCGACGGGCTGGTCGCGCTGATCGTCGATGAATTGATCGGCCAACGCCAGATCGTTCTGAAAAGCCTTGAGGCCAATTTTCGCCGGGTGGAGGGCATCTCTGGCGCCACGATCCTCGGCGATGGCCAAGTCGCCCTCATCCTCGACGTTCCATCCCTGCTTAGCATGGGCGGCGGGGGATCTTATTCGGAGAAGATGCATTGACCGAGTTTGCCGAACTCCTCGACACCCCAGACAAGCAGGGCACGCAATCGGGCGCGGCCTTGCGCCAATACGTCACCTTCCTGGTCGACGACCGGTCCTATGGCGTGGACATCAACCTGGTGCGGGAAATAAAGCAGTGGACGCCGACCACGACGCTGCCCAACCAACCCCACTACACCCGCGGCGTGCTGAACCTGCGCGGAACGATTGTGCCGGTCCACGATCTGCGCGCGGTTCGGTGGCATGCTGACGGAGGCGACGGAGGTTCATGTCGTCGTCATCGTCTGGATCGGGACCAAAACCGTGGGCATTCTTGTCGACGCGGTCTCTGACATCATCAGCGTGCCCACCGATGAAATCCGACCGGTGCCCACGGGTCAGTCGCTTGGCGACATGTCGGCGCTGAACGGTCTTGTAAACACCGAAAACGGGATGGTCGCGCTTCTCGACCTCAATACGCTGTTCCCGGTCGAAGAAGAAAGCTTCTGATGCGCCGGGCTGGGAGATCGGGGACATGAGCCTGACTGCGGTCTCGGCCGCCGCCCCGCCGGGTGAGGCAGCGCAACTGTCCGAGCGCGATTTTGAGCGTGTCCGGGCGATGATCTACGATCTTGCCGGGATCGTGATCGAGGCGCAAAAACGCCAAATGGTGCACGCCCGACTTTCGCGCCGGCTACGAGAGCATGAGGCGGAGTGTTTCAGCACCTATCTCGACGCGGTTGAGAAAGGCCATGACAAGGCCGAAGTCCAGAACTTCATCAACGCCATCACCACCAATCTCACCTCCTTTTTTCGCGAAAAGCATCATTTTGAGCACTTTCAGCGCACTGTGCTGCCGGGGCCGCGCGCCAGCGACACGCGTTTGCGCGTGTGGTCGGCCGGCTGCTCAACGGGGGAGGAACCCTATTCGATCGCGCTGACCGCACTCACCGCGAACCAGGCCCTCCCCGATGATTTCAAGATCCTAGCCACCGACCTCGACACCGGTGTTTTGGAAAAGGCGAAAGCCGCACTTTACGCTGAGGACAAGGCGGGCGACGCATTAAGAAGTTTTGGCCGCTTGGTCGAAAGCGCGCCCGAGGGCGCCCTTCAAATCGGGGCCGCCGCGCGCGGGCTGATTTCCTTCCGCCAACTCAACCTGATGGGAACCTGGCCCATGTCGGGCCTTTTCGATGCGATATTTTGTCGAAATGTACTGATTTACTTCAACGCCGAGACCAAAGCGGCGCTGGTCAACCGTTTCGCGGCGCAGTTGCACCCCGGCGGATTTCTGTACCTAGGCCATTCTGAATCGATTTTGGGAGAGCATCCCCTGCTCGTCAACGAAGGCCAAACCACCTATAGGAGGCGGCAGGCATGAACGCCGAGGCGGCGCCGAACCCCGTTTATTACGACGCTAAAGTTGGCTCCAAGGTCTACCCGGTCCTGCCCGGCTACCACAAAGTCATGCACACACCGGATGTCGCGATCACGACTCTGCTTGGCTCCTGCGTTGCGGCCTGCGTCCGCGATCGGCGCTCGGGCGTTGGTGGGCTCAACCATTTTCTCTTGCCGCGCGACCGAAGTGAAGGGGGCGGGTTTTCGGCCCGCTACGGGGTCAACGCGATGGAAGTTCTGGTCAACGACATCCTACGCACCGGCGCCCGCAAAGAAGACCTGGAGGCGAAGGTGTTTGGCGCCGCAAACGTTCTTGCCAATGCAGAACTCAACAACGTCGGGGCGCAAAACTCCGAGATTGTGATCAAGTACCTGCGGGACGAGGGCATTCGCCTTCTTGCCGCCGATTTGGGGGGTGATCGGGCCCGACGGGTATTTTTCTTTCCCTCAACTGGCAGTGTAAAGGTTTTAAACATGTCCAACAGTGACACTGCACGCGCCTCCCAACAGGAAGTCTCACTCGAACAGCAGCTGCGCAAAGAAAAGAAAGCGCAGGTCAGTATCGTGGAGTTGTTCTGATGAACCCTCGCCCAGACAGTGAGAAAATCAGGGTCGTCGTCGTGGATGACAGCCCCCTGATGCTCAAAATGATTTCCGGTGCCCTTGAGCAAGAGCGCGACATCGTCGTCGTGGCGCAAGCCAAAGAACCGCATGAAGCCCGGACCCTGATCAAGCAGCACGACCCCGATGTCGTCACGCTCGACGTCGAAATGCCGGGGATGAGCGGGATCGAGTTCCTGGAAAAAATCATGGCGCTGCGCCCGATGCCGGTGGTGATGGTCTCAACCTTGACGGCCGCCGGGACCGAGGTGACGCTGAACGCCCTTCAAATCGGCGCTGTGGATGCGGTTGCCAAACCCTCGGGCCGCGACGGACTTGCCCGGTTTGGGGTTGAACTGCGTCAAAAGGTGCGCACGGCCAGCAACGCGCGCGTCGGACGGCGCCAGCCCGCCGCGGCAAAGCCCATGGCCCCGCCGCGGGCGGTGCCGCAGGGGGGCAGTGCCATCGAATTGAACGCCAGCGGCTCCTCCACCGGCGGGGGCACGGCGCTGAACGCGGTGATCGCGGGGTTGCCGACCCTGGCGCCGCCAATCGTGATTACCCAACACATGCCCGCGCGCTTCACCGCGCGGTTTGCCGATCGTCTGAACGGGCAGTTTCCGTTCGATGTGGCCGAGGCCCAACACAATGCGCCGCTGAAACCCGGACAGATCCGCGTGGCGCCCGGCGACCGCCACATGACGGTCGCCCGGGAAGGCGGGCGGCTGGTCACCCGGCTTGACGACGTATCGGGCCCGATCTCTGGCCATATCCCGTCCGTCGACGTGCTGTTTAACAGCGTCTGCTCAACGGTCGGTCGACAAGCCATTGGCGTGATCTTGACCGGCATGGGCCGCGACGGCGCCGCCGGCCTGCGCGGCATGCGAAACGCAGGCTCGGTCACGCTTGGCCAGAATGAAGAATCCTGCGTCGTCTACGGCATGCCCAAGGCCGCGATGATGCTGGGCGCCGTGGCGGAGGAGTTGGACATCTCGCAGATTCCAGTCCGAATTTCGCAGTTTCTTAACAGCCCCGCAGCTAGAAAGCGCGCATAATCTCGAAGGAGGCCATCTGATGCCTGAGGCAAAGTCCCTGAAGATTCTTGTGGTCGACGACCAGCAGAGCATGCGCGGATTGGCCCGCCAATGCCTGAAAAAGCTGGGCGTGCTGGATGTCGCTTTGGCGGCCAGCGGCGATCAAGCGCTGGAAGTCATGGGGCAAAAAAAATTCGATGCCGTTATTTCAGACCTGAACATGCCTGGTCTTTCGGGTGTTGAACTGGCGCAAAAGATCAAGGGCCACCCGGCGTTAAAGGAAACACCGGTGTTTCTTGCCACATCGGACGCCTACCGTGACAAGGCGGACGACGAAACGGTCGATCATTTTGTCGCCAAACCGTTCAGCGTCTCGGACATGCGGGATGCGATTGAGACCCATCTCGGCGCGCTGACCTAGGGCATATCTTGTTCGGCCCCAAGCCATGAAGACAAACCAAGCGGGGCCAGGTCCACCGCTTGAAGGCACAGCACAAGTGTGGTCCTGTCGCGCATCCCCAAATCTGCGCGAAAGGGCCCCGCCATGCTGGACCAGACCAATCTTTCCGACCTTCTCGACGACCCGACATTGCTGTGCACCCAGGCCCTGATCGCAGGGGCTTGGACCGATGCCGACAGCGGCGAGACGTTTCCAGTTCTGAACCCCGCGCGCGGCGATGTTGTGGCCGAGGTCCCTGACATGGGGCGAGCAGAGACCGCGCGCGCGATCGACGCTGCGTATGCTGCGCAAAAGGCATGGGCTGCGCGCACCGCCAAAGACCGTGCCGCCATCCTGCGCGCCTGGCACGACCTTATGATCGCGAACGCCGACGATCTGGCAAAGATCCTGACCGCCGAGATGGGCAAACCCCTGCCCGAGGCACGTGGTGAGATCCTGTATGGCGCGAGTTTTGTCGAATGGTTCGCCGAGGAGGGCAAGCGCGCTTACGGCGAGACGATCCCAGGCCATCAGCCCGACAAACGGCTTTTCGCGATCCGCCAGCCCATCGGCGTGGCCGCCTCGATCACACCGTGGAATTTTCCCAACGCAATGATCGCGCGCAAGGTGGCGCCGGCACTGGCTGTCGGATGCGCGTTCGTCGCCAAACCGGCAGAGGACACACCCCTTTCGGCGCTGGCCATGGCACTCCTCGCGGAGCGGGCCGGCCTTCCCAAGGGTCTGCTTTCGGTGGTGACGTCGCGGGGCTCTAGCGACATCGGCAAAGAGTTTTGTGAGAACCCGAAGGTGCGCAAGCTGACCTTTACCGGATCGACCGAGGTCGGCCGCATCCTGCTGCGCCAAGGGGCAGATCAGGTCATGAAAATGTCCATGGAACTCGGCGGCAACGCACCCTTTATCGTCTTCGACGATGCCGATCTCGATGCCGCGGTCGAGGGCGCGATGATCTCAAAATACCGCAACAACGGTCAAACCTGCGTCTGCGCGAACCGGATTTACGTCCAAGCCGGGGTCTACGATGCCTTCGTCGAAAAGCTGGCGGCCGCCGCTGGCGAGCTGAAGCTTGGCGACGGGTTTGAAGCGGGCGTGACCACCGGCCCCCTGATCAACGCCGATGCTGTCGAAAAGGTGGAGGATAACATCGAAGACGCGCTGGGCAAAGGCGCCACTTTGGTCTCGGGCGGCCAGAAATCTGAGCTTGGCGGCACGTTTTTTGAGCCCACCGTGCTGGCCAATGTCACACGGGACATGAAGGTGACGCATGACGAAACCTTCGGCCCCGTCGCGCCCTTGTTCAAGTTTGAGGACGAGGCAGATGTGATCGAACAAGCCAACGACACGATCTTTGGCCTCGCATCCTATTTCTACGCCAAAGACCTGTCCCGGGTGTGGCGTGTCGCGGAAGCGCTGGATTACGGGATGGTTGGTGTCAACACCGGCCTAATTTCGACCGAGGTCGCCCCTTTCGGCGGCGTCAAGCAATCTGGGCTTGGCCGCGAAGGCTCTCGCCACGGGATCGAAGATTATCTTGAGGTTAAATACATCTGCCTTTCGGTCTGAGTGCCCGACGAGACAAAAAAAGGGCCGCGATAAACGCGGCCCAAGTCTAGGGAGGAAATGCCCGTAAAGGGCCGACCCCGAAGGGTCCTGTATTTGATACCAAGGCAAAGGTCAGCCTTCCAGACCTGGTTGGTCACAAGGGGTGTGCGCTGGTGGAACAACAGTGGGCTCCAACACAAGGGGCCATTGGTGAGGTGTATTGGCGGGCGGAAAACCGAAAAAGCGCAAGGGCTGCCCAGCGCCGCTTGGGCGCGGCAGATCGAATGTCGCTGCCCGTCGCGCAGACATCCGAAAAAACTGCGCGTGGCGCTTGGGGACGGTAGAGAAGCCCAAACCGAAAGGCATAAGCACCGCCAAACACGTCTGATCCCAACTGGCGCGGCGGCGCAGACGCGCGCTACGCCGTGTCGCGCAGCGCCGTCTCCTCTAGCTGTCGACCCTGGCCGAACTCAGCATGCAGAAAATCGAGAAACACCCGGATCTTGGGGGCCAGATTGCGCCGTTCGCGGAAGAGCGCCATAAGGTCGGAACGGCCAAGCTTGTAATCCGGCAAAAGCCGCACCAAACGCCCGGCGCGCAGATCTTCGTCGATCAAATAGGTCGACAGCCGGGCAATCCCAAGCCCCGCACAGACAGCGTGATAAATCGCGTCCGCGCTGTCGGTCTCAAAATCGCCACTGACCGGGATCCGCATGCGCCCCGTTGGGCCGTCCAGCCGCCAGGCATTCCGATCCCGCCCGACGGCGTTCAGAAGACAGGCGTGCTGGCGCAAATCGTCGGGCACCTCTGGCGCGCCGAACGCCGCGACATAAGATGGCGCCGCGCAGATCACCCGATCGCTGCCCCCAATTTTGCGTGCAATAACAGAGGGATCGTCAATCTGATCCGCGAAACGGATGCCGATATCAACGCGATCATGGGCGAAATCGATGGGCCGATCCGACAAATCCAAGGACAGTTTGACGTCCGGGGTGTCCGCCAAAAACCGCGGCAGCATCGGGATCAGTTTCGTTTTGCCAAAGGCCACGGTCGCCGAAACCCGCAACAGTCCGGTCGGTCGCCCGCTCATCGACGCGAACAGCGCTTCGGTCTCGGACAGGCTGCGCACAAGCTCTAAACACCGCTCATGAAACACGCGGCCCTCTTCGGTCAGGGTGATACCGCTTTGGGTTCGGGTCAGAAGGCGCAGCCCCAGCCGATCCTCCAACAACGACATTTGTTTGCTAACGGAGGACGGTGCGTGCCCAATCTCACGCGCAGCGGCGGAAAAGCTGCCACCTTCGACCACCTTGGTGAACAAGATCATTTGTGACGGAAGTTCCATAGCCTTCCTTTACGTCAGAGACTGCGCAAGAAAATAATGCACTGCAACATGTTTTGCTGCACAGCAATATAGACGAGACACTCTGCGCTGTCACGCTTTCTGACCATTAAGAGCCAAGTTCCGCCCAATCGTCCGGTGCGATGCCCTTAAACGCATCAGCCAAAAAATCGATAAAGACGCGCAGCTTCGGCTGCACAAACCGCCCCTCAGGATACACTGCATAGATCCCCAACGGCTCATGAAGCGCGTTCGGCAGCACCTCAACCAACCGCCCCTCATGCAGCGCTTTGCCAAGAATAAAGGTGGGGACCAAGGCGATACCGATGCCAGCTTCCGCCGCTTTGCTCAGCGATTCCCCATTGTTAGCGGTCAGTTTGCCGCCGACGCGCACGTGACGCTCTTCCCCCGATGGTCCGCGAAGCCGCCAAATATTGCCGGTCGACATATTGGAATAATGCAAAAGGCAATGATCCGAGAGGTCTTCGATCCGCTCGGGCGTGCCCCGCTCCGCCAAATAGCTGGGCGCTGCGACCAGAAGGCCGCGCGCTTCGGCCAGTTTGCGGGCACGCAGGCTGGAATCCTCCAAGCGCCCGATCCGAATGGCCAGGTCGAACCCCTCAGAGACCAGCTCCACAAACCGGTCTTCCAGAACCATGTTGAGCGAAATCTCAGGGTAGGCTTTGAGAAAGGCGCCGCCCCGCCCCGCGATCTGACTGATGCCAAAACTAACCGGCACAGAGATGCGCAGCGCCCCCCGCGGCGCATCCTGCATCGCCGAGACCATCTCATCGGCCTCTTGCGCCGTGGTCAGCACCGCGGTCGCGCGGTCGTAATAGGCAAGGCCGATCTCGGTTTGGCTGACCCGGCGGGTCGTCCGATTGAGCAGCCGCGCCCCAAGCCGGGCTTCAAGCGCCGAAACGTGTTTGGACACCGCCGATTTCGACAAGCTCAGCTTTTTTGCCGCCTCGGTGAACCCGGCCTGGTCCACCACCGCGACAAATGCCTCCATTTCGGTCAGCCGATCCATCGCCGCCCCGCCTTAGCGGCAATACCGAAGCTGATCCTCATACCGACTTGCCCGCGTGCTGACGCGCTGCGCCGTGGATCGCAGCCAGGCCTTTCGGTTGTAGCTGCCCCGATTGAACCCGGAATGCCCCTCATGATAAGCCAGATACTGGTTATAGGCGTCGGTGGCCGCGATCCCGTTCATCTCTCGCGATTTGGCCATGTACCAGCCCATGAAATCGGACGCGTCGTGGAACTTGTTACGCTTGGCCCCCCGCCGGCCAGTGTCTTCGCGGTACCAATCCCAGGTGCTGTCAATCGCTTGGGCATAGCCATAGGCGCTGGAAACGCGACCGTTCGGGATGAAGCCGAGGAAGTATTTCCGCGGCGTGCGGGCGTTCGGCTCAAACGTGCTTTCCTGGTAGAAGGTCGCCATTTGGACATGCACAGGCGCACCCCAGCGGCGTTCGGTCTTTTCCATGGACCGAAACCAGGAAGGACGGTCGCGTTTGATCGCGCAGGCGTCCTGCAGGTTTGCCGGTGGACCCTGGCTGCCCGAACAAGCGGTCAGGACGAATAGGAGGAGGAGGGCAAAGCGTGACATTGCCTGGACCTTTGATTAGCTGCTCGACACACGCGTTTCCGTGATTGGCGCAAACTATGCCCGAAAAAGATGCGCCTGTGAAGTCAGCCGACAAAGACCGCAAGAATTGCCGGAATTGTGATCACAGCCAAAAGGGTGGAGATCACAACCAGGCCCGCGACCTCTGCCGCGTCGGCCCCATATTTCTCGGCCATCATATAGTTCATCACCGCGACCGGCATTGAGATTTGGAGGATCAGAACGCTGGTCGCGATGGTGTCGAGCCCAAAGACCATCGCGGCCCCGATCCCCACCGGCAGACAAAGGCCAAGCTTAAGAAGGCTAAGCGCCACGGCCCGCAAAATGGCCGCCGGCACAAGGCGCGAGATCGCGACGCCGAGGCTGATTAACATCAAGGGGATGCCCATTTGGCCGACCAGCCCCAGCGTGTTCATCGCCCAAACCGGCGGCGTGTAGCCCAGCGCGAGGCAAAGCGCCCCCAAAACGCTGCCCCAGGTCATCGGCTCTTGCAGGGCTTTCCAGACCGGTCCACCGCCGGCCACAACCCACACGCCAAGCGTCGCGCCAAGAACGGCGGTCAGCGAAAACACAACCGCAGCCAGGCCAAGACCCGTGTCGCCAAAGGCAAACAGCGCCAGCGGCAGGCCCAGATTGCCGGTGTTGCCAAAGGTCAGCGGGGCCCAAAACGTGCGCGCGGCCAGTCCGAACACCCGTATCGCAAGCGCGATCCCAAGACCGGCGGCGGCATAGGCTGTCAGCGTGGCCAGCGCCATGTCGGCCAGGATCGCGGGCGAGATTGCGCTTTCGACAAGCGCGGTGAAAATCAAGCAAGGGATCGCCAGCGTCATGGCAAGCCGGGTGACGAATTCCACCCGATACTCATACCCCAGCCGCACCCAACCAAAGCCCAGCGCCGCCAGCAGGAAGCCCGGCGCCACGATCTCAAGCACCTGCAAAGCAAGGTTCATAGGGTGCGCCGCCTCTGGCTTCTGGTTGACCTTGCGCTTCTGAAGCGCGATAGGTTGCTCGTGTCAACGGTAGGGGTCTTCGGCATTGGAACCGGCCGCCATGGATGAAAGCACAGCGAAATTCGCGCTCGGCCAGGTGG
>ERZ1740062.1377-NODE-1377-length-10114-cov-3.609206_pt1 | contig 10114 bp, 9 predicted proteins | sample MGYA00581741_ERZ1740062 | MGnify/ENA primary metagenome ERZ1740062 (study PRJEB43018, sample SAMN04849747) | marine metagenome | isolation source: floating plastic debris | place: Pacific Ocean | collected 2008-09-01 | study: EMG produced TPA metagenomics... | reverse complement strand
GTAGTTCACTGCGCGGGTCATGGTGGTGCCGTGCGTTTGGTAGAAAAAGACGGAAGTCCAGGCTCGCTGGAAGCATACAAAAAAGTCATTAATACGAACCTCATCGGCACGTTCAATGTACTTCGACTTGCGGCGGCAAGCATGGCAAAGAACGAGTTGGTAGATGGAGAAAGAGGGGCCGCAGTCTTGACGGCGTCCGTTGCAGCTTTCGAAGGGCAAATCGGACAAATTCCCTACTCCTCCTCCAAGGCCGGAGTTGTTGGAATGACAATTGTCGCAGCGCGCGATCTATCGTCAAAAAGCATTCGCGTCAACACGATTGCGCCCGGTATTTTTGACACCCCTCTACTCGCAAGGCTACCACAAAATGTCCGCGATACTCTCGGCAAGACGGTGCCTAATCCACCTCGTCTGGGAGTTCCCGCAGAGTTTGCCAAACTCGCAGCTCACATATTGGAAAATTCATACATTAATGGTGAGACGATTAGGATTGACGGTGCCATCCGGATGACACCGCGTTAATACCGCAACCTTTAACAAGAAAACATGGCTAGACTTCTATGGACGCCTCTTAAATGCAAGAGGCGTCTAATTTGATTGCAGAGTGGATTTTCATCCCCTATTCAATGTGTTTGATGGAGTATAGGCGCAACTCATAGAGTAAGAACAATGTCTCTGAGCCAAAAAAACTCAAAAGCAGCCGCTTCGTCAAGAGGGCATGACCGCGGGCACTTGGGATCGCGAACAGGCGGGCATCCGCATCACGCGCGAAAAGTTAGGTAACCCTGTATAATTTGCTTAACACGGTTCATGCCAAAGCCGGTGCGGCGCGTTCCCGTACGGTAAGATGATTAAGTGCTGAGGCGAGACCCAAGGCGATAGCAACAATCCAAACCGAGTCATAGTTGCCATACTGATCGAACCAAACGCCTCCTAACCATACCCCGACAAATCCACCAAGCTGATGGCTAAGAAAAACGAAACCGAACAAAGTGCCCAGCACACGCGGTCCAAACATGACCAGTACCAGCGCACTTGTCAGAGGAACAGTCGAGAGCCAGAGTCCCCCCATCAAAAGGCCGAAGATCATCACTGAAGTCGGCGTGAGGGGAAATAAAATGAAGACCAGAATAATCACTGACCGCAATGCATAAATCACAGCAAGAACGTATGGCTTTGGAAACATTCCCCCTAGGCGAGAGGCGAGCAGCGTCCCGAAGATGTTAGCAAATCCCGCAAGGGCAAGGGCACGAAGCCCCAGCGCCCGTAATTCTTCCGGCGACAAATTGGTCCCAACGCAAAAGTTCTGAACGTAATTTGGTAGATGAGCCGTAATGAAGGCAAGATGAAATCCGCAGACAAAGAATCCAACACTGAGCATAGTAAAGCTGGAATGCCCAAAAGCCTGCCGCACGGTTTGAGGAAGATCGACCGTATCTTCTACGACAACTGTATCTCCACCTACACGCAAAAACGGTATGCAAAGCACCATTGGGGTCAACATCCCAGTAACGATGACCAGCGTCATCTGCCAGTCGAACCATTCGATTAGCCATGAGACCAGAAGAGGGAGGATTGCCTGTCCCGCCGACCCCATGGCCGATGTGACCCCAAGATAGAAGCCGCGCTTTTCAAGTGGAGCTGCCCGTCCAACCACTGCCAATACCGTTCCAAATGCCGTCCCCGAAATACCCATGCCGACCAGAACACCCGCGCCCATATGCTGCGCGAATGGGGTGGTACCTAGAACGCAAATCCCCATCCCGAGTACATAACAGAAAAAACCCAGCCAAATTGCCAGCCTGTCACCGTATTTGTCAGCAATCATTCCAAATCCAGGTTGCGCCAGCCCCCAGACAAGATTCTGGATAGCGATCGAGAAGGAAAAAATCTCGATACTGCCCCCGAACAAGTCGTTTGAAAGTGGTTCAATTACACCGCCGAATACCGCGCGCACACCGAAAGCCAGAGCAAGCACGATACTGCCAGCCGTCACGATTATGACCATATCGCGGCTCTCTCTTCTGATTGGGCGACCCATTGGCATCCCTTATCCTCCACATTCAATAGAAACAAGCAGACTATGCAGACGGCCCTCTTGAAGCTTGATTGGAATGGTACCATGGGCTATAACTTAAAAATAACGAATATATTATAATACTCAATTCAGAATTATTGAAGTGTATACAGCATTCGACATTGATACGTTGCGAGCTGTCGTGGTCGGGACTGATCTTGGCAGTTTCGCCCGAGCGGCAATCCAACTCGGCCGATCCCAATCGGCAATCAGCATGCAACTCAAAAAGCTCGAGCATCAAGTTGGAACACAACTCTTCACGCGAAAAGGGCGCGGACTGATTCCAACCGAGGCGGGTGAGGCCTTTGTGACCTATGCACGGCGGATTGTGACGCTCAACGATGAAGCTGCACTTGCCGTGGGGGCGCCTACGACTAAGTTAGTGGTGCGGCTCGGCCTGCCTCAGGATTTCTTCGACGATGTAATGCCCGCAACCCTCACCGCTTTTACTCGCGAACATCAGAACGTTCACGTTGAAGTCCTTGCAGGTGAAAATCACCGTCTTTCCGAGGAGATACATGCTGGACGCCTCGATGTAGCCATCGCATTCTTCAAGCCTGGCGCAAAAAAGGAAGGCGAAATACTATGTGAGTTACCCATGCAGTGGCTCGCGCATGACAGGACCGTTGAAAAACTCGTTCGAAATCCGGTACCACTCGTGCTTTTCAAGCACCCTTGCCTCTTTCGTCAGGCAGCCCTTGGCGCGCTTGAACGTGACGAGCTGCGCTGGCGTCCGGCGCTGACGACTCCCAGCCTTCCCGGCGTCTGGGCCGGGCTGCGGTCCGGGCTCGGGGTCGCTGTACGAACCGAGCACGGTAAACCGGACGGTATTATCTGCGTCGGGCGCGCGCTTAAGCTCCCCAATCTACCCGACATCGAGGTTCGCCTGCTTAAAGCCCCCAACGCCTCTCCCCTCGCTCAAGATCTAAGCGAAATGTTGCGGCGGGAAACGCTCTGTCGGATCGGAGCTCGCTGATCCGATGGCGTCGATCCAAACTAAAGCGATTGTAGACTTTCCCTCACGTCCAATCGCAGCCACCATTGCCGCCGTCATACGGGAAAACAAAGTACTTCTGGTCCGAAGGGCCAATCCGCCCGATGCCGGCCGATGGGGATTTCCTGGCGGCAAGATCGAACAGGGAGAAGAGATTATGGACGCCGCAATACGGGAGCTTAGCGAGGAAACCGGAGTGCGAGCGGTGGCGGATAAGGTCTTTACGGCCGTCGATGCTTTTGATCTGGACGACAACGGGAAATTACGGCAACACTTCATCTTGATTGCAGTATTATGCCACTGGATATCCGGTGAACCAGTCGCGGGTGACGATGCACTTGAAGCGCGATGGTTTCGTCTTGATGAACTCGACAAGCCAGACCTTGCCCTTAGCCTCGATGTTGCTTCGGTCGCGCGATATGCGGCAAACCTCATGCAGCCCATTTCATTCTGACTGAGCCCGGTTTTGATTATAATCAATGCCCAATCGCCAGTTCGAAGCGAGACTATTATGTTATTGATGATGGAAACGGGGAGGCGAATCATGGTTAATCGGAAAACCGCCAAGGGACTGTCCACAGGCGCGGACAGTGCGCCATCGAACGAGACGGAATCGTCGACCGCGTCTCCGGTCGATGGCGGTGTCCCGACGGTTGCAACCGCGTCCCAAGACGGTGCGGATGGTGTTGCGGCGACGGCGCATCCGCGGACTAACACGGATTTCGCCAGAATGCGGCACGACGCCAATGCGATCCGCGAAATCTTCGAAAACGGTACTTATCCTTATCACACGAAAATGAAGCGCGGGCCATACGAGACGCACAAGGCCGAGCTTCAGGTAGAACTTCTCAAAGTACAAAGCTGGGTCGAGGAAACCGGCCAGCGGATCGTCATCCTTTTCGAGGGACGGGACGCGGCTGGCAAGGGCGGCACCATCAAGCGGTTCATGGAGCATCTCAACCCTCGCGCCGCGCGTGTCGTAGCGCTGCCCAAGCCGACCGAGAGGCAACGCAGCCAGTGGTATTTCCAGCGTTATATTGAACATCTGCCCGCGGCCGGAGAAATCGTCCTGCTCGACCGTTCCTGGTACAACCGTGCCGGTGTCGAGCGTGTCATGGGATTCACCGCTGCCAACGATTATCTCGAATTCATGCGCCAGTGCCCCGATCTTGAACGCATGCTGGTCCGATCCGGGATCCGGCTATTCAAATACTGGTTCTCGGTCACTCAGGAAGAGCAGCGCAGACGTTTCGCCGCGCGAGAGACCGATCCACTGAAGCATTGGAAACTGTCGCCCATCGATCGGGCATCGCTCGGCAAATGGGACGATTATACGGAAGCGAAGGAGGCCATGTTCTTCTATACTGACACTGCTGACGCGCCTTGGACGATTATAAAGTCGGACGACAAGAAACGTGCCCGGCTGAATTGCATGCAGCATTTTATCGACTCGTTGCCTTATCCGAACCGTGATCGCCATGTCGTCCGCGGTCCCGATCCGCTAATCGTCGGCTCATCGCAACATGTGATCGACCGCGATTCACATATTCTGGGCAAATCGCTGCATCCTGACATGAAGCGTGGAAACAACGGCGAAGACACAAGTGCAGATACGGGTGGCGCGGGCAAATAGCGAAACAGCAAGCTGAATAAAGTTAGTGGGATATTGACCTTTCCCCAACAAAGCTTCAATTATCGATAGGTTCGCTCGCTAATATCGGTCTTGTCGATGCGTGTAATCAGGGCGTCTAGAAACGCCTGCTCGGCCCGGTTGAGTTGCGCCTTTGGGTTCCAAACTACGTAGACATCAATTTTACGCATATCCTCATAAGGTGGCAGTTGCCAAAGATACCCGTCTTCCAGGTCGCGACGGACAACATGGATTGGTAATGGTCCAATTCCAAGACCGGCAATGATCATACGCCGCACTTCTTCTAAATGGGCAGAGGTTCCAACGACACGGTCGCTTAAATGAGCCTCCGCTCGCATAAGTGTGACAGGCCGAAGCGCATCGTCGAGTTGGTCGGTCACAAAACTGACAGAAGAATGACCCGCAAGGTCTGCGATGGTCAGATTTTTCTTGCCAAATAAAGGATGAGAGGGCCCGCAGAAAAATCCGAAATACTCTTGGAACATCCTTCTGTATCTTAATTTGGGGCTGCGATCATGGACCAGGCACACAGCCAGCGATGCATGACGAGCCGTCAGGTTTTCAAGGGCAAGACGGCTTGCCGTGACGTCGATCGAGAGTGTCGCATGCGGATGCGTTGAATGGAATTCAGTCAGCGTCTCGTTGAATAAAGGGCTGACAACATGACTCGCCATCGCAATACGGACATGCCCCCTCACCTCGTCCGTGACGTCGCGCATCAAGGTACCGAGACGCAACATGGCGCCATGAATTTCGATTGCCTCCCGCTCCAGTACCTTCCCAGCGGCAGTCAGATGGAAGCGGCCGGGAGAGCGCTCAATCAACTTTTTTCCGATCCTGTCTTCAAGCCGCTTCAGCGCGCTGGACAGGGTCGGTTGCTTTAAGCGAAGAACTTCAGCAGCTTCCGTCAGGCTCTTCGATTTCGCGATAACCACAAACGTCCTGAGAAGATTCCAGTCGAGATCACGCGCCAATCGTTCAGTTGGGTCTGGATTACTCATATTACTATAAATTTCATCAATATTGAACATTATCGTTATCTATTTGATCAATACTAACCTCTATGTAACTCTTAAATCCAGAAGATTAATCTAGGGCATGGGGAATCCTGATGACAATCGAAACGCGAGAGGCACGGCAACCGTGGATATTGCTATCGCCTTCGCTCACAGTGATCACGCTGCTGCTTGTCATACCGCTCCTGTTTATCGTTGTTTACTCTTTCTGGCTCAGAACAGCGACGGGCGCCGATCAGGTGGGCTTCTTTCTGGATAACTGGACGGAAGCGCTGACAGACGCGTTTTACCGCGATATTCTCTTTTACACGCTCAAGATAGCAGCCATCACCACGGTGGTCTGCGCCCTGCTGGGCTATCCCGCTGCCTATTTCATCGCCCGGTCCAAAGGCAACAAGGCGCTGTTGCTGCTTTTGTTAATGTTGCCTTTCTGGATCAGCTATATCATCCGGACTATGTCCTGGATCAATATTCTCGGGGTGTCCGGCGCTATTAATTCCCTGCTGATATCGCTCGGCATCATATCCGAGCCGATCCAGATGCTCTATAATCAGGTGACGATCGTTCTCGGCCTAGTGCATTTTCTGCTCCCCTTCATGATCCTGAATATTTATGTCAGCTTGGAGGGCATTGACGTCACACTGGAGGATGCCGCCTGCTCACTCGGCGCGACGCGCTGGCAAAGCTTTTTGGAAGTGACTCTACCGCTCTCAATCGCCGGACTGGCAGCAGGCGGACTTCTCTGCTTCGTGCTTGCGGCGGGGACCTATATCACACCGATTATCCTTGGCGGCCCATCCGATGCAATGTTCGCCAACCTGGTGTTTGAAGCCATTATCACCCAACTCGACTGGCCGCTCGGCTCGGCACTCTCTCTTATGCTGTTGGTTGTCCTCGGGGCTCTGGTCCTTGTCTATAATCATTTCCTTGGCATGGGACAGCTGATGAAGGGGCTGGGCAAATGAGTTGGATGTTCCTACGCATCTGGACCGCTCTGGTTTATCTGTTTTTGTTCCTTCCCATCGGTGTTGTCATGTTGCTCAGTTTCAACGCCAATCAGTTTGGAAGTTTTCCGGTCACCGGTCTGTCTTTTCGCTGGTTTTTCAAGCTCGCGAATAACGACGCAATCCTGCGGGCCTTTGAAACTTCCCTCTTGCTGGGCTCATTGACCGCGGTCATCTCAACAACCCTCGGCGTCCTGGCGAGCCTAGCGCTGGTGCGCTACAAGGTCCCCGGACAGAACATGATTTCGACCCTGCTGATTGCGCCCATTCTGGTACCGGAAGTCGTTCTGGCGGTCGCCTTGTTGTTGTTCCTGAATGCCTTGTCCATCAACAAAAGCTTTTTCCTACTGCTAATGGGGCATGTCATATTCACGCTTCCCTTCGTCGTGCTGGTGGTGCAGGCACGGCTCGTCAACATCCGTCGAGATGTTGAAGAAGCGGCCATGAGTCTAGGCGCGAACCCCCGGCAGACCTTTTTCCAGATCACATTGCCGCTGCTGGCACCCGCCATTTTCGCCGGCATGCTGTTCGCCTTCACCATCAGTTTCGATGACATAACCGGGACGCTTTTCTGGAAACCGGGCGGCGTTGAGACGGTTCCGACACAGATTTTTGCCATGCTGCGCAATTCGATATCCCCCGAAATCAATGCGCTCGGTACCGTCATGATCATTCTTACGGTCGGGCTCCCACTTCTCGGGATCGGGATCGTCCGGAAAATGTCGACAAAAAGCAGCGAGTAACAAGCGTAACCATATTTTTCAAAAACTCAGGAGGTAACCAAATGGACAACTCAAAACGCTACGAGAGATTGCTGGAACGCTACAATAACGGAGACCTGGACCGGCGCTCCTTTCTTGGCCTGATCGGGGCGGCCGGTCTTGCCTACGGTGTGGCTACGCCCTTTGCCAAGCATGCGTTGGCGGCAACCGAACAGGTTCGATTCGACGGTTGGGGCGGCGTTGTCTCGGAAGCCTTCCGCAAATATGCCTTCGACCCTTACACCAAAAAAACTGGCATCAAGGTTGTCGACGGCACTTTCGGCAGTGGCGATGAATATATCTCACGCATCAAAGCGAGCCAGCCGGGCGAATACAACATCGCCCATCTTTCCGGAGTATTCGATTATGCCCGCTACAACAACCTCGGCCTGACTAGTGTATTGAACGAGAAAAATATTCCAAACCTTCAATTTGTTATCCCGAAGCTAACCGACGTGTTCCGTAAAGTGACGGACGGGACCCTGTCCTGCGTTCCTTATGACTATGGTACGACCGGGATTGCCTATAACCGTAAGCATATCTCTGATGATGAGGCAAAGAAGAAAGGCGCCAAACTCCTTATCGACAAGGATCTTAAAGGCAAGCTTGGCGCCTGGGGCGATTGGCGGACGCGGATTTGGTATGCTTCCTTGCAAACAGGTCAGGATCCGAACAATGCGACGGATATGGATGCGGTCTGGAATGCAATCCGCACAAACCGGGACCTGCTTCTCAAATACTGGAGTTCCGGCGCAGAACTGATGAGCCTGCTTGCCGAAGAGGAAATCTATGCAACTGAAGCCTGGTCCGGCCGGGTTTACGCCCTTCAGGAACAGGGTCATGACATCGGCTACATGGATCCACCGAACGGGTTTGGTTGGCAGGAATGCCTGTTCGTCATCAAGGGCTCTCCTATGGAAGCTTGCGAAGAATTGCTGAACTTCATGCTGGCTCCGGCGACATCAATTGCTGTGGCCGAAGGACAGAATTACCCGCCGGCACTTGACCCCAAGAAAGTCGATCTGGGCACTAAAATACCGAAACTGCCCGCATTTGATCCAACGGGAACGCTTGATGGCCTGACCTTCGCTAATCCGACATACTGGAATGGTCACGAACAGGAGTGGTCAAAAGAGTTTGGTCGCATTCAGAAAGGCTACTAAGGCCTGTTGCTCCTTGCTCGATAAAGCGGGCGAGGAGCCCTTCATTCTCAACCGGGGAGATCGTTCGTGAGTGTCGTCAACCTAACAAATATCGTCAAGCGCTTCGGGGCCTTTACCGCCGTTCATCCTATGTCGCTGGAGATACCGGAGGGGAGCTTTATTACGCTGCTCGGGCCGTCGGGCTGTGGAAAAACGACGACGCTTCGCATGATAGCTGGTCTTCTCGACCCCACCGAAGGGGATATCACGATCGGGGGTGAACGGGTAAATGAACTGCCCATTCACAAACGCAACCTTGGGATCGTTTTCCAGAACTATGCGCTCTTTCCGCATAAGACGGTCGCCCAGAATGTAGCCTTTGGCCTGAAATACAGGGGTGTTTCAAAGGAAGAATCCGCAAAACGCGTCAAGGCGGCGCTTGAGCTCGTACAATTGCCCAATGTCGGGGATCGATACCCGGCGCAGCTATCCGGCGGACAGCAGCAACGCATCGCCCTCGCCCGTGCCATTATTATTGAACCCAGCGTCCTACTGCTGGACGAGCCGCTCTCCGCGCTTGATGCGAATTTACGCGAGGATATGCGGATTGAGCTTAAACGAATTCAGCAACAAACCGGCATCACCACCGTTTTCGTAACCCATGACCAATCGGAGGCACTGGCTATGTCTGATCTCGTCATCGTAATGTCAGAAGGACGGGTGGAACAGGTTGGACCGCCGGAAGAAGTCTACAACAATCCAGCGAGCGAGTTCATCGCCCGCTTTCTTGGGACATCCAACATCCTTGACGCCCGTTGCACAGAAGTTTCGGGAGATAGTATAACACTGGACGTGTCTGGAATGGGCGCTATTACCCTGCCTAAAAATCGGAGCCGCGACGTGAAGGAGGAAGAGCAGGTCAAGCTTGTGATCCGTGCAGAAAAACTTAATCTGCTTCCTCAGTCCGCTGCCGCAGATGGCCGGTTCGCTATTGAAGGGCTTGTAGAAACCGTCGATTATCAGGGGCAGGCCGCACGCTACTTTCTGCGTATGGGAACCACTCAGCTACAGGCGATCAATATGATTGAGACAACTCCCTTTTCAGTCGGAGAGACGGTTTCCATTCGCGTTCGCCCCGAAGATTGTGTCGTCCTTCCCGGAGGGACGACATGACCGAACGTCCCAAAAGCAATCTGTTTTATCAAACTCGCCTTCGCCGACCCGCCCTCGCCCAGGCGCGCGGGATTTATATGTGGGATGTTGATGGCAAACGCTACCTTGACGGATCCTCCGGCGCAATGGTTTGCAATATTGGCCATTCGAACCCTCATGTACTGGAAGCCATGCGCGGACAGATGGAAAAATCAACATTCGGATATCGCCTTCATTTTGAGACGGAGCCTTCCGAACGGCTGGCAAAAAAAGCCGCGGCACTCGCTCCGGATGGGCTTGAGAAAGTTTTTTTTGTC
>ERZ1740062.1376-NODE-1376-length-10123-cov-3.810687_pt1 | contig 10123 bp, 5 predicted proteins | sample MGYA00581741_ERZ1740062 | MGnify/ENA primary metagenome ERZ1740062 (study PRJEB43018, sample SAMN04849747) | marine metagenome | isolation source: floating plastic debris | place: Pacific Ocean | collected 2008-09-01 | study: EMG produced TPA metagenomics... | reverse complement strand
ATTGTCGGCATATCAACTTTGTGCGTCTTTACCTTTTACCTTAAAGGATTTCAACTTATTCGTTACATCAGACTTTTTACGAGTAGATTTTGACTTCTTATTCTCCTGTGTGAGTAGTGTTTCGCCAAGCTAACGAAGGCGGGGTTTACCGTGAAAATAAAAAGTTTCTTCTCCCCCTGCTCCCTCCGCTTCCCCTGCTCCCCCTGCCTGCCCTAACCCAGTAATTTTGGCTTAATCGAGTACTAGTCCGCATGGGACAAATTTACCGTTTACATCCCTACAAAGATTTCCCTTGACACGTTTCTTACTACCAGAGGTAGACTTGGAGGATTTCGCATCAGTTTTATATTCCTCTTTAACCAAACTGGTAACATCATTTATTTCTATTTCAATACCAGGGAACAAACTTTTAAATTCCCTCTCCGCATCTTCCTTTGATTCATAGTTAACTGCTAAAACACCACCATAATTATGGGTTATCGCATAAACTTTCTCACCATTCCAAGATTCTAGGTTTTCTGCGAATGCAGGAGGATGATTCGGCTTTTCATGTACCTCATATCCTCGCATTTCCATAGCCTCATCTTTACTGATGATTCCTGCTAAATAATCCCGTCTTACCTCTTCACTATCCCATCTTCTGGTTTGATAGTTCTCCAAACCAGCAATCCCAATCTCTCGTATACCTCCAAAAAACTCTTTGGGCATTGCAGAAAGATATATCTCAGTGGCTTCCTCCTGGTTCTCAACTCCTACCACTAATTTTTCTTCGTCGAAGACTCCATCAATTACCTGCGCGATCGCAAAAACTTTATCCGACTCAAGTTTTATTCCCAGATATACATCTACAGCCATTCCATCTGTCCCTTTTATCCCCTGGAAGTGACCGTAACCCGCTCTCAACATCTTCCCGAAGCGCTTCTCAAAGGGTAGGTATTGAAGACCGATTTTAAATCCATGCCAATCTAACACTTTTTTGACTGGGGTAGAATCATCCAGATGTATACCTTGAGAGTTCAGCCAAGCTATTCCTTCATCTCCACCTAGCAACACCTTTTCTAAGCTATCCATAATGTAAGTTAATTTTATAAATTAAATTGCTGCACCACTTTTAACCTAACCCGCACCACTTGCGAGTGCTGTAAACCTTGTTGCAACTCAATGCGAGGCACACGCACGAGTTTTTGGGTTTTTGTTGAAAAGTTTGGGGAAATAGATTTTTGAAAATTAATTCTTTTTCACAGAAGATTACTGAGAAGAGAAACCGCAAAGAATGCAGAGAGAAAATATAAGGAGAGATAAAAAATTTTCGACTTTAATTTTACCCCAAAGTGGTGCGGGTGGTGCGGTATTGCTTACTGTATAAGGATTTGACGTTTTTAAACTGCCCTCGCTGTGGTGCGGGTGTTGTAGGGTAATTACGTACTATTATTAGTTTCTAGTAGTCCACCAAGCAAACTTTGCTCTCTATATTATGCAAGTATAAAATTGTTTTCTCCCTCTGCTTCCCTTGCTCCCCCTGCCTACCCTTACCCGGCAATTTTGGTTTGGTCGAGTATTAGGTCTGTAATCGCTTCAACTTTAGTAAATCCTGCTGTCTTCTCAAAGGGTGCAACACCAGGATTTTCACCTTCATATTTTGGGTAATCTTTCAAAAAGTCGGCTTCATCCTCACCTACTCTTGGAATCAAAACACATCTACATCTAGGATGTGGAGGATGAATAACACTACCAATTTTGAAAACCTTTCCATTGCGCCAAGAACAGAATTTACAAACGTTCTCTTTTACAGTCAACCAAATAATTTCGTCAATACCTGCATCGAGAAACCGCTGTTGAGAAGTATTTGAGTAAGCCTTAATACTTTCTGTCCTAGCAATATCCTCAGCACGTCCTTTGAGAATTCCTAAGCGTGTGTTTAATGCAGTTGTAATCTGTCGTTCACCCCAACCTTGAGCAAGACCTGAGCCAACAATATTTGTAACATCTTCTGCAAAGCTTTCACCGTGGCGAATCAAGCGCTTGTATGTTTCCTGTGTTTGAAACGCGATCGCCTCTACCGGAATATTAGCAAAAGCAACATCAGCTACCTGTGCTGAGAAAAAAACGCCCTGCTGTGCTGCGGTTTGCAGTAAGACGTTTAAAGTATCTTCGCGATTATTGTCGGTGATGAATAAGTCAAGTATCTCGCGTAATTGTTCCGCAACAAACACATTTCTGTTGAGTAAGTTATATTGCCGCTTTTGAGTGTATATACTTAACTTTATTTGACCTAGAAGTTGTTTATAAGCATTGTCAAAACTTTTATTTAGACGTGCGATCGCGTTGTTTTCTAGATGCTCAATTGCTTTATCGTACCTCTGGGCTAGGTTGAGTATTTGTTGGTATTTCATTTTTCATTATTGGCATTCCAATTTATTTTCTGTTTCTCCTCAAATAAAAATATTGTGTGTAAAGTTGATCTTGCTCGAAGTCTATGAATTATCAAGCAAGAATAACCCAAATCTTTATGCAGCGTTTTCAAGAATTTTATCAAGTCAAGCTTAAATCGCCAATTATATCTCTCAAATCTCCAACAAATAGGTTTTTAGTAGCGACGACACCGTGAAAATTATATTTTCCTTCTTGGTTTTACCGCTTCGTATTTTCGCGTTGCTCCCGTTCAAAAAATTACTTTAATAAATTAATGATTCCGATAAAAACCCCTGAATATGGAAACAATCCAATTAACCATAAAATCCCCCGTACAATCATAACCGAACTGTTTTCTTATTGTATCGGTTACTTCATTAATTAAAAGATCTTCAGCTATACCTCCTAAATCATTACCTTGAAGCATTGAAGAAATTCCCGTAATTATCCTCGAAGTTGTTTGATTGGGTATATTGTCTCTTTCTAAACTACACACTATAGCAGTTTCAGCGAATGCAATCGCAAACTTATTCATAGGGCTGACATAATTTGCATAAAAACGATATTTAGATGCTTGTGAACCATAATTTACTATCTGAATATAAACATATCTATCCCGCTCAAAAGGTTGAGTTGTAACTAACTCAGTTTGGGTACCGGAATCTCGTCCTTTAGCCAATAAGTTTCCTGAATAGTCACGCACGAAAACATCGAAATCCGATCTATGACTGTGATTTTTGACTGTGAAAACTCCAAAGGTGTAGGCGGGGACTTTATATTTGTAGTAAGTGGCATATCGAGAATTTAGAGTTCTCTGGAAATAACTATTATCTTGATGCACAAATTCGGTATATCTCTGTGCATTGGCAATACCAGGAGAAGTAATCGATAAACCTAATGCTGTGATAGCTGCAAGTAATTTCTTCATTTGACTGTTTAATCTCTCAATACTTGCATGATATGTGGGTGCTAAATAAAGTAAAATAGGATGAAAATAAATTAAAATAAATTGGAGTAATTATCTTCTTAAATCGTATGCCCAGTAAGCTGTAGAAAGTTTTATATTTTCATCTTCATAGTAGTTAGCAGCGATAATTCTTAGTCTTTTTAATCTATTGATAAATTTTTCGTAGGCAGTAAATTGCAAGTTTTGATATAATAGCGTCCAAGTTTTGGCGTAGCAATGATATTTAAATTTACCGTAAGCTATTGCCAGTTTAATCATGTCCCAATTAATCGCTCTTTGTTGCAAGCGTCGGTTGAAGTGATTGTGGTCTTTTGTACAATAAAAAATCTCAATTTGGGGTAGAGTTTTAATTATGTCATCAGAGTTGATTAATTGACTTAGTTGCTTTTGGAATTTCATTGGTTTTACCTTGGTTAAATAAACTGAAGGCATGGTAAAACCGCTCCAAAATAAAGGTAAATTGGAGCTATAGCATTTCTCAGTCTACTGAGGTATGTCTCAAAACCTCACCCCCAGCCCCTCTCCTTACTATGGAGAGGGGAGATAAAGCACAGATTTATCGGGGTGAGGTTAATCGCTGTACCTCACTTGCTTGATAAACGCTATAAATAAATAAAAATAAAAATTGTTAAAGGCAGTATTGTTTACTCACTACCAATACCATCGCAGATTTTTCGGTCTTCTTCGCTGACGTTGGCGTTATAGGCTAAGTAGTTTCGCACCCATTTACATCCATTTATTAATAAAATATCTAAGTCTGAAGTAAATTTTTCCTTTTCTAGTTTCCAAAGTTTGACTTCTCCATCAACGCTAGATGAAGCAAGAATTTCACCATTTCGATGAAAACTAACAGACATTACCCGGTCTTTATGTCCTTCAAGAGTAGTAAGTAACTGACCATCTTTTGTCCAAAGTTTAATCGTTGCATCAGAACTACCTGTGGCAATAAATTTACCATCAGGAGAAAAGGTAACATCTGAAACTCTAGCTGTATGTTCATCTAGAGTCTTTTGTAGCGTGCCATCCCTTTTCCACAGTTTTACAGTGCTATCTTCACTAGCTGAGGCAATTAGTTGACCATCTGGCGACCAAGCTACATTCCATACCCAACCATCATGTCCTTTAAGGGTTCTTAGTAGTCTACCATCTCGATCCCAGAGCTTAACGGTATTGTCTTTGCTGGATGTGGCAATCATTTCACCATTAGGACTAAAGCTAACCCCATAAATACCATCCTTATGTCCTTCAAGGGTTCTTAGTAGTTTACCGTCGCGATTCCAGAGCTTAACTGTTGCGTCTTTCTTCCCAGGTACTGTAGCTAAAGTTTTACTATCCGGCGACCAAGCTAGAGCCCTAATATAATCATTATGCCCTTTAAAAAACTTATATGGAGTACCATCTTCTTGCCAAAGATAAATATACCCCCTAGAATCACCTGTAGCAATAAGTTTGTTATCAGGACTGAAGCTTACCCCATTTACCTTGTCGCGATGTTCGAGCTTCTCGATCAATTTGCCGTCGAATCTTCGGAGATGGACAGTTTTATCCCAGCTAGCGGAAACTAAAATTTTACCATCTGGCGACCAAGCTAAATCCATGACCCTGTTGTCATGTCCTTGAAAAGTATCGGGGAATAATCCATCCAAATTCCAGAGTCGGACGGTATTGTCCCAGCTTCCGGTAATGAGCGTTTTACTATCTGGGCTAAAACTTACGTCTTTTACTCTATCTTGATGCCCGTTAAAAATTGTAAGTAAAGTTCCATCAATAGCCCGAATTTTTTCGTTGTTAAAAGTTTTAAGTAAATTTCCATAAATATCCCAAAGTTTTACGTTTTCATTGTCACCATCACTTACTGTTGCTATCAACTTACTATCACGGGAAAATTTTACTCTATTAACGTGTCCTCTATGCCCTTCAAGGCGTTCTAAAAACTTACCATCTTGCCGCCGCCAAATAATAGCAGTATTGTCATCACTGCCCGAAACAATTAGTTTACCATCACCACTAAAACTCACACTCCTAACACGGTCTGAATGCCCTTTAAGAGTTTGTAGTAAATTACCATCAAGATTGAAGAGTTTGACAGTTTTGTCTCCATAAGCAGCAGCTATTGTGCTTCCATCTGGACTAAAACTTACACCCCAAACCTCATTTAGAACTAATTCTTCTGAGTTATTACTTACGGAAATAGTTTTTTGCAGTACACCATTTTGATTCCAGATTTTGACAGTACCATCCCTGCTAGCTGTTACTAAATTAGTTCTATCAGGGCTGAAACTAACATCTGTAACCCAATGATTATGCCCTTTATCAGTTTTGCCGAGAGTTTTAAGCAATTCAACCTTTACTTTGAGACAGCGATCGCCTTCACTATTCGTACACTCAAAACTCCAAAGTTTAACCGTGTTGTCGGAGCTAGCTGTAGCCATAAGTGTCCCGTCAGGACTAAAACTAATTTTATTTACCCAGCTTTTATGTCCTGTGAGGGTTTTTAACAACTTACCATCTCGATTCCAAATTTTAATGGTCGAATCTCCACCCCCCGATACAATCAACCCATCAGGACTAACACCCACCCCTTCAACTTTTTTGGTATGTCCGTCAAAGCGATTGCGCTCTCTAACTCCGATAATTAACTGAGGTACACTGTTCGCAACTAGAATCTCGGTATCCTCTTTAGCAAAATTCCACCTTTGTAGTTTTTTTAGCTCCCTTAATGCCTTAATTCCTTTTACAACTGCATTAAGCCGTTGATTGAAAGCAAATTGAGCATTAGACAAAGCAGTTTGAGTATTAATTTGATTATTAGTTGCTTGACGCAGTTGCCACAATGCTGCAACCGCGACTAATGAAATTATCGTGATTCCTCCACTCAAAAGACCAGTAGTCCAACGCCGACGAAGTTTAGCTTGTTTTTCAGCTTTATCTCTGGCTTGGATACTGGCGTGAATAAACCTTTTACTGTTTCCAGAAAGTTCATCAGCATAATTAATATAAAGCTCTTCATAATTTTCTAATGCGCCTTTCCTCAGTAAAAAACCCTCTCGCTTACTATATTGCCTCCACTCGTTTGCTTTCTGTTTAAGTTCTTTGATTAAACGATATTTATCCCGATTATCTTCTAACCATTCTTCTAGGGTTTCCCAATCGCGAAATAAAATTTCGTGAGCGACTTCTACCGTAACTTTATCTTTGTTTTGATTGTTGATAGTTTCTTCTTCAACGTAAGTAACTACAGATAAATCACTTTTTTGCTGATTCTCCTTATCATCGGAATTATCAAGCTGTCCTTTATCATTAGCTATTGATAACTTATTACCTTCCGCACTTACCACAATCAATCGCGCTTGAATCAATGCTTGTAATGTGGAATTTAAAACGTATTTATACTTGTCAACCAGTAATTCAGATATTGGTAAGCGACGGCGGGTGTTTTTATTGCTATCGTCTTCTTTGGCTAAAAAGACTAGAGACAGAAAAATTGACTGGGCGCATTCTTTTTGAGCTTCACTCAATTTATTATAAGTTTCTTGGGCTTTACTGCTGAGAAATTTACCCAATTTACCAATATGTTGCTGATAATCTTTAACAGTTAACTTTCCTCGGCTGCGCTTCTGCCATAATTCTTCTAAAGCATACTGTAGTAAAGGTAAACTCCCCTCTTTCAATTCTCCCAGAAGAATAGCTATTAAACCATCTTCTACTTCCAAACCAACTTTCTGTGCAGGTTGGGCAATAATTTGACGATATTGTTTGTTTTCAAGACGGCAAGATGGAACTAGTACCTCAGATTTTGAAATTAATGGAGCTAATTCACTCATTCCCAAGCATTCATCAAGAAAATCACTTCTGAGAGTAATAATTACTTTGAAAATATTCCGAGTTTTTTTTATTACACCTAAAAGAAGATTGAGGAAATCAAGACGTTCTGTTTCTGATGTTAAAGTAAATAACTCTTCAAATTGGTCAATTACTAACACCGATATTTCTAATGGTTGTTGATGCAACCATTCCACGAAATAATCAACTCCTAAATGTAAAACCCGTTCTAAAAAATCTGGGTTATTTGGTGCTAATGCTTTTGCTAAAGCAGCTATAGGATTATCCCCTGGAAGCATCACCCAAGATTGACAGGATTGAAATTTTTCTGATTCAGAATCAAATAACCCTTTTGTTAGTAATTGAGGTATAACTCCCGCTTTAACTACAGAAGATTTACCGCTACCGGAAGCTCCTACAACGGCTAAGAAAGAAGTAGATTGTAATTCCTCAATAACTTCTGCAATTAACTCTTCTCTACCATGAAAAAAGTAAGCATCATCTTGAGTAAAAGATTCTAAACTCTTATAAGGACAAACATCGATTTCAAATATTTCATTATAAGAACGTTGTACTTCTACTGATAAAATTTCCATCACTTCAGTAGAACCCGATAACCAAAGTTTTAAATTAATATCAGGTTGGGAATTTCGCCATTTCTGTAATTGAGTAATTAACTCAGAAACCCAAAATTCTCTTTCCGATTTTCCTGCGGTTTCTAAAATATTTACTAATTGATGGAGAAACTTTTTACTATTAGGTATAGAAGTACTGGCTGTAATCAAACATAGAGATTTATCTTGATTGGGTTGCAAGATTTCAATTAAACTTTTATTTATTCCGCTTGTATCTAAAATATCGGCAATAATAATAATTTCTTGAGCGGGAGAATCCTGGAACTGCTGACGAAGCCAATTAAGGTTGATTCGGGTTTCTTGATTACAAACTAACTCGTATGTTTCTGGGTTAGTAGATTCAATTGTTCCTGCTAAATATAACAGTACAGTTTTATTACTTTCTGGCTGCAAACAACTACTAATTTTTTGCTGAATATCTAGCCGATGCTTATCTCGAATGAAATAGTAATTAACTGCAAAATTTCCTTTTGCTTGCAGTATTCTACATAGGCTAATATCAGCTTCCGAAGCAGATAAATTATCAACAATCAAAGCCCTTCTATTAGTAGAAGAGGTAGCCAATCCAATAATTAATTCCCCACTACCTTTAACAATACGTCTAGGAGTTTGAAAAGCATTAAAAGGGAGTCGCTTAACTTTTGGAATATTACGTTTAGAAGGATTAATAACTAATCCTTTAGAAAAGTTGTTTTCATCTAGAGGCTTTTTCTTATATTCAATAAATTTATTACTACTGCGTTCTACATACTTAAACAAACTATCTGCATCAATCTTACCTTCAGCGTTAGCTGCTTTCCCCCGTAAACCTTCAATAAGACAGTAGGTAAATAAGCCATGTTTTAATTCCGGAATTTCCCAAGAGCGTTCTGTCTTATCGCAGGAAAGCATAGCATAAAAATCATGGCTTTGTTCTGCTTGCTGTTCCAAAACTGCTAACAGTTGACCAGTAGTATTTTGTCTAATTCTGTTATCTTGCTGTTCTTCTTGACAAGCATCTAACCAAACAAGTTGACGTTGCGCTTTACATTTTCTGAGTTCATTTAACAGAATATCTATCTTTAATCCCGTTCCTGCTAAATCTTCTAAATTAGTATCTGCAACACATAAAACAGGTCGGTTGTTAGAGTCTAGATAACCATGTCCTGAAAAATAAAATAAAACCGTATCTTCTGGTTTAGCCAAACGAAACTGTTGAATACTGGCAATAATTTCTGATAATTCAGGAGGTTTTTCTCCACTATCATGAAGAGCGATAATTTCTCTTTCCTGAAACTGTTGAGTAGCTATGGTTAAAGTTTCTGCTAATTGCTTACAGTCATTAGCACAGTATCTAAGGTTGGGAATTTGATTATCTTGGTAATAGTTTACTCCCACTAAAACCATCCAGAGTTTAACCTGACCTTGTTTTAACTGTTGTGTTCTAGGATTACTTGCTGTTGCTAACATCTAAAACCTTCAATCCTTAAGTTAATTATTTAAAAATAAAGATTTCCTGACGAGAGTTTTTAGCTCTCGGCTCAATTCTCCGCCATCAAAACTGTTTCAGACGTTTAGGTCATATGCATACAAGATGTATACGTGAATTTGCAAAACTCTTTAACTTAAGTTAACTTCATCTTAAAAAACATATAACCTTACGAGGTGTATCAATATTATTTTTCTTTTTTAAAATGTATTGATGACTTTTACTAATTACTAAAATACTACGATTTTATATATTTTCACTAAAAAATAATGGCTCTTCAGTTGTGAGTATGCAAAATTATCCTAAAACAATTACTGAAACACTTATTGTGTAAAGACTTTAAGCCTTTTAATACAGCATTATTTGCGTATATAGTCTTTTTTCTCCTACTGCCTACAGCCGACAGCAAAGCTACCTTTATAAATACGGGAGCAGGTTAGCATACCAAGAACTGAAGAGCCAAAATAATCTACCTAAATAAAACTATTTTAATCCGATTTTATTTTTGAAAAATAGGTAGGAAAGGCAAGAAACGGCGTGGATTTTATTTCCGCTTTATTACCGTTGTGTTACCAGAATTGTAACGCACCCTACAAAATTTAATTCTGTAAAAAATCTGGTTCAGTCCTAATTTATAAATAAAAATAAATTTAAATAAACGTCATATACTTTCTGAAGTTACTTTAAAATAACAATAAAATACTCATGATTGATAAAAATGGCATTCTTAGAAAGAGAATATCTGGACTACATAAGCAAACTAATTTTCCCTGGCAATGTACCTGCCGAGCTTCATTATAGGACTTTTCTCTAACGTTT
>ERZ1740062.1374-NODE-1374-length-10130-cov-8.774094_pt1 | contig 10130 bp, 10 predicted proteins | sample MGYA00581741_ERZ1740062 | MGnify/ENA primary metagenome ERZ1740062 (study PRJEB43018, sample SAMN04849747) | marine metagenome | isolation source: floating plastic debris | place: Pacific Ocean | collected 2008-09-01 | study: EMG produced TPA metagenomics... | reverse complement strand
ACACCCTTTTATATTATTTTATCAGAGTTAAATTATTTCTCGGAGATGTCTAATACCTGAGTAGTAATTTTTGATGAATTTATCAGCTTTGGTCATGAATTGTTCGAGGTTTGTGACGAATACCTGTTCTGTATCAATTGCCTGAATCATTATTTTCCCCTATTAACTATATGAAGCGCTTTAGTACTCGTTTGGAAGCATTAGAACTTTTTCAACCAGATAAAGTTTGATATGGCTCAGTGGAAAATCTGTATATTCAATTTCTTGGCGTAATACTTCTTGATTTGTGTCCCATTCACAAATCAAAACACCAGAATTTTCTTCAACTCGTAAATGCCAAATTTGAAATTCTCGTAATTGTGGATTTGATAGTAATTCCTGAGTTTGATGTGAAGCTATGGCATCTAACAACCAGTAGCAATTTGCTTCTTGAGCTAGGTATTGGATACCTTCTGTATATTTCAAGCCCAGGTAGTATTTATAAAGAATGCTTGAGCCACAAAAGGCATTCATTTCTTCTGCTATTTTCATCTCAATTCCCTCTAAGGTCTTCACAAATTAAATGGCGTTAGCCATGGGGAATTTAGGAACTTCCGGAAAATAAATTGTTCAATTTCCAATACCTTTGCTAAGAAAGGGTTCAATCAAATATAGACCTGCACAGCGAGCACCTTACCCAAAATTACCCTGTATTTCTACTAATTTTGGCTTGGTTTGCGGGGGTATTTTATACAAATGACTTATTTCCTCAACGCGTTAAACCCCCGCGCCGCAAAGGCTGGGCACTTTTGTCCAGATTTTCGGTAGGGCAGTCAGTAGTATAAATACTTTTCAAATGGTGAATAAGGCACGGAGTAAACATCCTAGACAAGAGCTACTATATGACGTTAACTCCGATACTCAGTAATCAGTCTATCCTGGGATAGAGTAATGAGTTTGTGTGTCATACACAGAGAATAAGTATTATTTTTTTATTCAACTTAAGTGTAAACAGGTAATTATTTGAATTTTCAATTTAAAAAATAATACAGAAAATAGAAAAATAGTACGAGTAAATGCGTGTTAATACGTAATAATTATTTTATTAAGTTATAAAAATGCATATAATTTAATCGTAGAAAAAAATAATTTTTTTTTATTTCGGTAGGACGATTAAAGTGCGGTTTATTTCGAGGTATCACTACAGATATAGAAATACGGGAGATGTAATTGTTTTCTATGTGTTTAAAACTCAGAGATGATTTCAATTATCAAAGACATTATTTGTTTGTTGTACCAATATCTTCAAGGAGATTGATAATTTCTGCATTTGGGATAACGGTATTCAATAGTATCGTCAATAGCAACTTTATGAATATTAGTGCGTTAATGCTGGGGGTTTTAGGATACTCCTTAATAGGATGTAAAGATAGACTGAATGGACTTTTTAGTAAGACTAGATTCTATAAAATAGGCAAGATAGTAATTGCTATTTTAGGTGCATTGATAGTATTAAATGCTTTTGGAACTCCAGCACAAGCACAATTTTATCAGAATGCAGAAACTTGGATGACTGGTCAATTCGGGGGTGCAGGTGAGGCGATTCCTTTAGTATTTAATGTGTTAAGAGGGTTATTTTTAATTTATTTGGGAATATCTTTAGTAAAAGTGGTTCAAGCAGCTCGGGAAAATGAAGATTGGCAAAATTTGGCTAGAACTCCTATGATTATACTGATTGCAATGACTGTAGGGGATATATTAGCAAACGTAATAACTGGGGGGGGTACAAATGCTGGAGGTGGAAATGCCGGAGGTTAAAAAGTATCGTAGTGTTAATGGGACTCTAGGAAAACAACCGAATATCGGTCCATTCCCAGCAGAGCAATTAATACCTTGGGCAGTAATAGCAGGAAGTTCATATTTTCTAGGTCACAGTTTATTGCGGTTGAATTGGGTTTGGGTGATAGCTTTAGGGGCTTCGGGAATTTCCACATGGTGGATATTAACTGCTTCGGGAGGATGGCGAATTTTATCAAAGTTTATTGTTACTCCTAATTGGACGAGAGGGTATCGGAAGTATAAGGCAGTGCGCTCTAAGAGTAATGAATAATGAGTGATGAATGATTAAATCAAGAGTAGTTAAAAACGGAGAAAAAAAAGTAAAACTAACCCCCTTAGAAGATGGGCTAGCGTTAGCAACAATGTTGCAAATCAATCTGCAAGGACGTAGAGTTGGCGCATATGTTTTGCGGAAGGGGGGTGATAAATTTCTGATTAGATTTGGATTTGAGTGCAAGGGTATTCACTCAATAATTCGCAAGGAACAAATAGATGCAATTTTTGATTCAATTGAATCGGGTCTAAAAGATTTACCAGATGGAGAGCGTCTAACAATTCATTTAAGTTCCTTTACTGATGATAAGGCTCGGCAGGAGGAACTGAAAAATTTAAGCTTAAAAGCACCAAATAAAGAGCTGCAATATCTGTTGATGGGAGAACGTCGTCGCACTCAAGAATTAACACAGTCGGGAATTCGCAAGCCCAAAAAATTACACCTATATTGCACCTATACGATTGCAGACAGTAGTATGGGGGCATCAGATGCAATAGAAAAAATGCTCTCTAAGCTTGAAAAAGACTGGAAGAGTTTTACTGGAGAAATTAACGAATTACAATTTAATCGTATTGAAGGTTTGATGAAAGCTTCTTTTACAGAGGGGTTCTGTTTGTGGGAGCAAATCATCAGTAATAAAATGGGTTTAGATATTCGCCCCCTCGATGCAGAAGAACTTTGGGGAAATTTGTGGCAACGATTTAACAATACACCAGCGCGAGAAATTCCCCAATTATTAATTCTTGATGAAAAAGGTCTGCGAGAAGAAATTTATTCAGATGTTGGGGCAACATCTTTTCTGATGGAATCCGAATTCTCTGTTCCTGTTGCAGATAGGCGTTGGGTGCATCTGAAAGAAAAGTACATCGGTGCGATGACTTTTGTCTCTAAACCAGGGGGGTGGATAAATAAAGAACAACAACTTCGGTATTTATGGGAAGTTTTGTCGAGAGAGCGAGTTTATGATACTGAAATTTTTTGCGAGTTGATGCGCGCCTCGGAAGCTTTAGTCAAAACTAATATGCAACGTATGACCAAACAGGCAAATACATCTGCAACAATAGCTGAAGAAAAAAATTCAGTTGATGTCCAGTCTTTGCTGAATATTAAAAAATCCATAGCAGCTCAAGAAGAGCTTTATGAAGGGGCTGTGCCAATACATACAGCAACAGTATTTCTGGTGCATCGTAAAAATCGTAAACAACTTGACGGAGCTTGTAAATATTTAGAGTCATGTTTCCTGCGCCCAGCATGGGTAGTTAGAGAAACTGAATATCCTTGGCGAATTTGGTTACAAACTTTACCCATTACCTGGGAACGATTGATGACAACTCCTTTTAATCGACGTTTGGTTTATTTGAGTGGAGAAGTCCCAGGGCTAATACCATTGTTGAAAACAAAAGCTGGGGATAAAAGCGGCTTAGAATTAATTGCAAACGAAGGAGGAACACCAGTATTTCTTGATTTATATAATCAACATAAAAGTTTAGGATTGTTTGCTACCACTCGTGCCGGAAAGAGCGTACTGGCATCAGGTATTATCACTCAGGCTTTAGGACATGGGATACCAGTAGTAGCAATGGACTATCCCAAGCCTGATGGGACTAGTACTTTTACAGATTACACTCAATTTATGGGTGAAGATGGGGCTTATTTTGACATTACCAAAGAATCAAGCAATTTATTTGAACTGCCTAATTTAGGAGATTTACCATCATCAGTACAGCAGGAAAGGTTTTCAGATTATAAGGACTTTCTTGCAAATGCATTAATGGTAATGGTTGTGGGTACAAAAACAGAGAAAAATGCTCAGCAGCAAATACTGAGTGATGCAATACATTCTATTATTGCATTAGCTCTGAAGGCATTTTTTAGTGATGATTTAATACGAGACCGTTACGCTGCAGCATATGTGAACGGTTTTGATTCAACTGAATGGAAGACAATGCCGACGCTACGTGATTTTCTGAGTTTTTGTTCCTATGAACGTTTAAGATTAGATTCAGGTGGTGAAGATATAAAAGCAGCTTTAGAAACTATAAGATTGAGATTAAGATTTTGGCTCTCTACTAGGGTAGGTCAAGCTTTGGGGCAACCTTCTAGCTTCCGTAGTGATGCACTGCTACTGATATTTGCGCTGCGAAATTTATCAAATGATGAAGATGCAGCAATTTTGAGTTTGAGTGCTTATAGTGCAGCATTACGTAGGGCGTATTCTGTAAAAGCAAGTGTATTTTTTATTGATGAAAGCCCAATTCTATTTGAATATGACTCGATAGCAGCATTAGTTGGCAGACTCTGTGCAAACGGCGCAAAAGCAGGAATTAGAGTGGTTTTATCTGCTCAAGACCCAGATACCATCGCTAAATCTCCAGCAGGAGCAAAGATTTTTCAAAACTTAACTACTCGTTTAATCGGAAGAATTCAGCCCACTGCAATTGATAGTTTTGTCAGTATTTTGAAATACCCCCAAGAGATTATTTCTAAGAATACAATGGAGAAATTTTTCCCAAACAAGGAGGAATTTTACTCTCAGTGGTTGCTTGATGATAATGGCATTTTTACGAGCTGCCGTTATTACCCTTCACGTAATTTATTTGCAGTGGTCGCGAATAACCCAGATGAACAAGAGCAAAGGACATTAGCAATGTCGAAATATACCGATAAGTTTGTTGCAATTACGGAGTTTTCTAAGCAGTTAGTGGATAGTAGGCAGTCGGATGAGTAATGAGTAATGAAAAAAATAAACAAATTGACTTTTAGCTTAATTGTAATTAGCGTGATATCAACGATTAGCATCGGGAGCAGTGCTAGTGCTTATGCTCTAGGAATACAGAACCCCCTAACTGGATTCTTAGAGCAATGGCAAAAACAGTTAAGCTCTATCAACAAATATGTACAGGGTACAGTTTCTAGTAAATTGAATGATTTATCAGAATCTTTACAAGGTGATTTGCAAGCAGTAATTAACGAATCAGTTGGAGCATTTGGATTACCGGATGCAACGGAAACTAGAAAAAAAGTTGAGGAAATAGTTGACTCAGGTGTAAATAGTGTTGACAAGGTAACTAATGAAATTGACCGCCAGATTACCCGCGCTTCTTCAAATACAACTTTAAGTAAAGAAGGGCAAGAAGTTGTTAAAGAGCAAATTGAGGAAACCGAATCATCCCTAACGAGAGTAAAAGTTTTTGAACAAGCAGCACAAAATGATGTAGTCACACAGAATGTGATGAAGCGAATTTCTCAGCAAAATACTGAAATTGTCCAAATTTTAGGTGCAATGAAAAATGAAGATTTAAAATCAAAACAATCTCAAGATTTGGCTAATCTCAACTTGACTAATATTTCCCGTTCCATCGACGGGCAGAACCAAGCACGTCAAAGAGAATTATTAGGGCAAAGTAATAACAATCTACTACGTAGTGTTTCACAAGCAAGACTCTTTTAGAAATTAGCCCAATGCAAGTGTGAACTGTTGTTTTTAGGGCACAGATTGAAGAGTTCATCGATATTCAATATTCATATATTTTGTATGAACTAACTCGGAGTCCGTGTCTTTTACTTAAAAATATCAAGAGCAGGTTCAAAAATGTTTTCTGTTATAGGCTTATATGCTCAAGTTCGAGTGCCAAGAGAAGGTCTGCCCGCCTCTGGTATTATCGAAAATGGCGAGGCGACAAGCGCTGCTGCTGCTAACGCGATAGAAGAATTGTGGAATGATGTATTATTTGATGGTAGCTTGTATGGAGCAATTGCAAATCTTGGAGTTTTCTTTGCTTTAGGAACCTTATTAATCTTTATCGTTCAATGGACGCGAGAAATGATTGATGGTGATGTCTCCAAAAGTTTTTCAGATTTGATTTGGCCAGTTCTTGTGATTGTATTACTTGCTAATAACGCTAAGCCACTGGCATATGCAACGAAGGGCTTGAGAGAAATAATCAACCAGACAAATCAGGCAGTTCTAACTTCTACATCAGCTTCAATACAGCTTCAAGAAGCTTATCAAAAAGTCATGCTCAGAACTGGAGAAAAAGATTTTATTCAAGGAAAAATGAGTCAGTGTGATGGAATTGCTGACCCAACTCAAGAAACAAACTGCTTACAACAGGTTTCTCAAGAAGCGGAGGAAAGAGTAGAGAAACTAGATACAGATTGGCGACCTGATTGGCTTAAGGGTGCTAGTAATTTTTTGAATACTAATATTTTTGAGTTAGTACTGCGTGCTTTTTTAATGGCATCAGCTCATGCCTTCCAGTGGATAATTGAAATCTGCCTATTACTAACTGCATTAATGGGACCACTTGCAGTGGGAGGTTCTTTACTTCCGGTTGGTTCAAGAGCTATTTTTGCGTGGTTGACAGGTTTTTTCTCAGTAGGAATGATAAAGCTTAGTTTCAATATTATTGTAGGTTTGATTGCGACGATGGTTTTAAAAGCTCGTAATGAGGATTCATTAATGTTCGCAGTCACGATTGGTTTTTTAGCTCCAATTTTGTCTATAGGATTAGGTGCAGGTGGAGGGATGGCAGTGTTTAATAGTTTTGCTAGTATGGCAAGTTTTGGATTTCGTACCTTAATTAAGAAGGCAATTAATGTATAGTTTATCTCTTTTTTGAACAGAAAATTACAGTTTTCATATCAATATTTATAGGTAAAAAATATGAGCGAATATACTCCAGAAATAAAAAAATTACGATTTTTGAATCGTAATAAAAAACTATCAACTGGAGATGCTTTTGGTTTATTTACTGTTATTACTTTTGGGCTACATATTATTACCTTTTTTATTCTGTTACTTCTCTATAGTTCTTATTCACAGTTAAATAAAAAGCCTTCTCCTTCTTTAGTGCAATTAGAAACAGGAAAGTCAATAAAAGTAGTAGCAATAGGTAGTAAAGAGCGCTCTCCAAGAGTAGTTTCCCGCTTTGTATCTGATACCATGATATTAATGATGAATGCAAATGGCACTTTACCTATAACTACTTTAGAAGAAGCACAGCAGCCTAAAAAAGATTCTGGAATTGAGATACGTAATTCCAGAAAGGGAGGAGGTAAAATAACAACAGCTGCATGGCAAGCTTCAACTACTTTTTCAGAAGATTTTAGAAAAGAATTTTTAGAACTACTGGCTCAAATGACTCCCCATGGTGTTTTTGAAGAAAAAACTCAAATGACCCTAACTCCACTTTCTATTCAATCACCAGTAAAGATTTCTGAGGGTAAGTGGAAAGTAAAAATGGTTGCAAACCTGACAATTTTTAGTATGGGAAATAATTTAGGTGAGGTTATTCCATTCAATAAAGAGATTTTTGTTCAAGCAGTTGAAGCTCCCGACCCACCAGTAAAAATGACGGGACTAACAGCAGTTATTTATTCCATGCGCAGTTCTGGTTTAGAAATTGTAGGCATTCGAGACATGGATAAGGAGAATTTATAATGTATTCTGATCAGGCAGTGGGCAGTGGGCAGTTGGCAGTCGGGGAAGAGAAAGATGAGGAGGTAAGGACAAAGGACTCTTGGAATGAAGAAAGTTTTGCATCACTGCTTGATTTTAAAGATGAAAATCACAGCAATAATCAAGAGAATCAGTCGGAAGAAATAAATAATCAACTCTCAACAAATGCAGTTGAGGTAAGCGAACTATTTGACGACCCGCAACAAAACAAAACCCAAACCAAATTTTATAGCAATCCCCTCTCAAAAATTGGTTTAGTTGGATTAATTATGGTAGGTATTTTTGGTACTGCTGCAACGGTTGTAAATAGTATTGTCAACCATCGCTCAGACATTAAAATAGCTAACAATAGATTAAATAAGCCCAAATTAGAAAAAAAAGAAAATATTCAAAAAATTAATGAAACAGGAAAATTAAAAGCACAATTAGCTTTATCATCTCAAGCTAAAAAAATAAAATCTCTCGAAGATGCGAGAAAAAAACCTAAAAAGGATAGTGTAGAGAATAAACAGGGGGCTGAAAAAAAACCTCCTCCAAGCAGAACATCGGAGAAAGTTGCTTATACTCCAAGAGTAGAAAGATATACTCCAAGAGCGCCAAGATATAATTCAAGAGTAGAAAGATATACTCCAAAGATTGCTTCTGCTCAACGCTTTCAAGAAGTTGTAAAGCCTAAGCCTAAACCCCTTTATAAAGAGTCTGCATTAGCATCAGATCCAATGGAAGAATGGTCTAAAATTAACCGTTTGGGGAGCTATGGCAGTGTAACAATTGCAATACAAAAAAGAACACAAAATAATCACAAGAATTTGAATGCTGCAACCTTATATACATCCTCAAAAGATGTAACAATTCCTAGGGCGCAGATGGTATCAGTACCTGTACAATCAAATGATTCTGAATTGGAGCCATTGCATACTGAAGAGGCAGCAATTATTAACATTAATAGAGTTCGGACTCGAAGAAATTTACCAGTTTCACAAGTTGAATTCGTAAAACGGCTCACGGTAGGCGCATATGCTGCGGGGAAATTTGCTACTCCTTTAATTTGGAGCAGAAATAATGATGACTCGAAGTCTACACAAAAACAAAAATTTATTATTCGATTATCTGAATCTCTAACTACTACTCAAGGTTATGTAGTTATACCAAAAAACTCTCAAATAATCGCGAATATTACTGATATTGTTCCTGGAGGACTTGTTCAGATGGAAGCAACACAGGTTGTAATTGCTGAAAAAGAATATATCCTCCCAAATGGTGCAATTAAAATTCTTGGAAAATCTGGTCAGGCTTTAATTGCATCAAAACGGAACACGAAACGTGCAGATATAGCTAGACGAGATATAGAGACTTTTGGGGCTGGCTCTTTAGCCAAAGTTGGTAGAGTTCTCAATCAACCTTCAGAAGAACAGCTATCTACAAACAGTGGTATAGGTGGTACAAACACCTTTTCATCAATTAGAAGAAATCGCTCCAATGTTTTAGGAGCGATTTTAGAGGGAGGATTTGAACCACTGACCCAACAAATTCTTCAAAGAAATCAGCGAGCAATTAAAAAAATTCAACAACAGCAGGAAGTCTGGTATCTCAAATCTGGTACTTCGGTACGAGTATTTGTGAATCAATCTTTTCAATTTTAGTTGAGGTTATAGATAATGGTTGGTAGTTTTTGGAAAAATATCCGAAGTTTTATAGTAATTTGCTCTATATTACCCTTGATTAGTTTACGACCAGTATTGGCTGGTGTAAGACAAATTACACAGGAAATAGCTACTGGTCATAGTAGCAATAAAATACCCAAAATAGAACTTTCACCAGGACATGGAGTCAACATATCGTTTATTCAAGTCAAAGAAATCGTTGAAAAAGTATGGTTGGATAATCCTGGGATCGCTTCTTTGGATGTTGATGGTTGTTTATCAGGTTTAAGGCAAGAATGTAATTCTCAAGGGGCGACAGTTATACATTTAAGACGGATAAATCCGTTGAAAATAACTCAGCTACCTTCAAGCAATGCAAGTTTGTTGAGTGTTGTTACGAGGGGTAAAAATGGGCGAAAAATATATGTATTTCGTGTAGCTATGGGAAAAAGCCCCAATTATCATACTCTTGAAATAACGCCTGATACCAACAGAATCAACGGACAGAAAAAAATTAGATTCTCAAATATTAATAACACTGTAAAGATGCAGCGAATAAGTCAGGGGTTACGCATTGTCCAGAAACGGGGCTTAATTTCATATAAATCTTCTTTGTGGAGAAGAATTGAGAATTTTTTCACCTTTTTGAGAATGGGAGAATCAATAAATAAGGCTGCTTTTAAGAGTGGAATTTCTTTACAGTTAGTTAATAGATTGATGGAATTAGGCAGTGGGTAGTTATGAGTAATGAGTAATGAGTGATGAGTAATGAATAATGAATAATGAATCACTATTTTTTACTTGTAATTAATCATGATAAAGATATTCAAGAAAGAACAGAAAATTTTGAAATAAGAATTACCAAAGTTTATTCTGAGCCAGGGTAAACGCAAGAAAATTTAGATGTTATTTCAGCTAGAATGTAAGGGGATCG
>ERZ1740062.1373-NODE-1373-length-10138-cov-3.730140_pt1 | contig 10138 bp, 10 predicted proteins | sample MGYA00581741_ERZ1740062 | MGnify/ENA primary metagenome ERZ1740062 (study PRJEB43018, sample SAMN04849747) | marine metagenome | isolation source: floating plastic debris | place: Pacific Ocean | collected 2008-09-01 | study: EMG produced TPA metagenomics... | reverse complement strand
TGCGGCCGGGGCTGGGGCCTTGGTAAAACCGTCGGATCTGGGCGTCCAATGCGCCCTGCGCTTGGGGCAGGCGTTCTCTGATGCAGGACTGGACGATGTCATCCGCATCCTTCCAATCGCCGAACATGAGCGCATTGCGCAGCTGGTCACTGCGCCCGAGATCGGGACGGTCAGCTTTACCGGCTCTACCCGCGTTGGCCTGCATCTGGCCGCGATCGCTGGCGGCGCGGGGAAAGCCTTTGTGGGCGAGCTTGGTGGCACAAATCCCTTCGTGCTTCTGGCCGACGCGGATTTGGACCGCGCAATCCCGGATCTGGTGACGCGCAAGATCAAAGCCGCCGGGCAGGCCTGTTCAGCGCAGAATATCGTTTACGCGGATGCTTCCATTTTGGAAGAGGTCAGCGCGCGGGTGAGCGCCGCGTTGAAGACAGTAAGCTATGGGCCGGCGCAAGACGGTGTCCAGATGGGCCCATTGCGCACGCCGGCGGGCGTCAAACGGCTGAGCGAGATCGAGAGCAAGCTCGCCGCCGAAGGTGCCACGCGCCTCGCAGGGGGGGTGTCACCGGTAAAGGCGGGCGCTCCCATCTTGGTGGCGCCCACCGCCTACCGGGTCGCGCAGCCCGGAGAGTTGTCGGACGTCGAACTCTTCGGCCCGATGATGGGCATTTGCGGCTTCGCCGACATAGAGCGCTTGCGCGCCCGCCTCAAAGCCAACCGCCAGCCGTTGGTCCTTTATGTCTATGGCCAGGATCCGAAGCGGGTGGAGCACGTCGTGCAAGGGTTGCGCTATGGCTCCATCGGGGTGAACAGCACTGCAATCCAGGGCGCAGATGTGCCCACTGGCGGGTTCGGACAGGCCGGGATCGGGCGCGAAGGCGGCCGGTGGGGGCTGGCCGAATTCCTAACGACACTCAATCGGCGCGAGGGCTAGACTGATGCGCGAGATCCTCTCCAGCAGGCGGGCACCTGGATCCACCTCGCCTGTGTCGCAGGCAACGCGGGGGGCTGGGTTGATCTTTGTCGGGGGACAAATGCCGCGGGACATGACCAGCGGCGAAATCGTTTCGGGCGCGGCAGCCCAAGCGCGGCTGTCCTTGGCGCATTGCCTGGCAATCTTGGAAGACGCCGGGTCGGGGCCGGAAAAGGTGCTGCGGGCTGACGTTTTTCTGACGGACCTCGCGGCGAAGAACGCGGTGAATGCGGCCTTTCAGGAGGTGTTTGGCGCCGCCCCGCCCGCCCGCAATCTTGTAGAGGTCTCTGATATTGGCGAGGGCGCCATAGTCGAGATCGGGCTCATCGCGCTGGAATGACCGCGCCGCGCCGTTCAAAGCTCACTGGGCGCAACCTCGGCATATGTCGCGACCGCCCGGTCCACATTCTCAAGGATGTGCTGTCGGGTCTCGGCAATTGCTGCCCCGATCTTATCCGTCGCCAGCAGGTCTACAATCCGTTCATGGTAGCTGAGCGAGCGCCGCGACGGCAGGGCATCACCCATCACGCGATACCGCACCGGCAGCGAGACCTCGTTCACATATTCCAGCACCTCCGAGAGAATGCGGTTGTCCGCAAACTGGATGATCTCGCCATGAAAGCGGGCATTCTCTTTGAAATAGCCTTGCAAGTCGTTCGCTTCAAAAAGCGCAGTCATTTTGGCGCAGATCTTGCGCAGCGCGGTCACCAGCGGCGCCAGGTTGCGGCCCTCCAGCCCGGCAATCACCTGTGCCTCAAGCTCGGCGCGCAGGGCATAGATGTGACGGATCTCTTCTGGCGTGTAGTCGCGGACTTTGAAACCCCGGCGCGGTTGATGCTCCACCAGGCCGGTTTGCAGCAAAAGCCGCAAGCTTTCGCGAATGGGCCCCCGGGACGAGCCGTGCTGCTCGCGGATCTCCTCTTCGCGCAGGGCCTTGCCCGGTTGCAGCTCTCCTTCGATGATCTTGCGCCGAAGGATGCGAAAGATGTGGGTTGAGATCGTGGCAGGAAGATCCGCTTCGAGCATTGTGATGTTATGTGTCCTGTTAGGGTGGCGCCAGTCTAACCGCAGAGCCCCTTGGACCGGAACACCCTGATGACCTCGGCAAGCGCAAAATCAATCACCCTAAAGGCGGTCACAAAGCGGTTTGGACCCGTGAACGCGGTGAACGCGGGCGACTTGCATGTCAGGCCGGGCGAGTTCCTGACGCTTCTGGGGCCGTCCGGCTGTGGCAAGACCACGCTCTTGCGGATGTTGGCCGGTCTTGAATCCGTCAGTTCCGGCAAGGTCTTCTACGGCGAGGATGAGATCACCACCCTGCCGCCGCAGCGCCGCGATCTTGCGATCATGTTCCAGGACTACGCTCTCTTTCCCCATATGAGCCTGCGGGACAATGTGGCCTATGGCCTGAAGATGGCAGGGCGGTCCCTGGCAGAGCGGCATCGAGAGGCGGATCAGTGGCTCGAACGGTTTGAGCTGTCCACGATGGCGGATCGCCGGCCGGATGCCCTTTCCGGGGGGCAGCGGCAAAGGGTGGCGCTGGCGCGCGCATTGATCACCAACCCAGGCGTTTTGCTGTTGGACGAGCCGCTTTCAGCGCTGGATGCCAATCTTCGCGTGCATCTGCGCGCAGAGTTGCGCCGCATCCACAAAGAAGAGGGCCGGACCTTCATTTGTGTCACCCATGACCAGGAAGAGGCGATGGTGCTGAGCGATCGCATCGCCGTCTTGCGGGATGGCCAGCTTGAGCAGCTTGGCTCCCCCGACATGCTCTATGATGCGCCTGCCAACGCCTTCGTTGCGAGCTTTTTCGGGCGCTGCGCCCTCTGGCCCGCGCGGGTCATCGGTGGGCGCGCTGTGTTGGAGGCGGGAAAATCCGTTGCCTTGCTTGGCGATTGGCCCGAGGGCGCGCAGGTCGCGCTGGTGATCCGCCCCGAGGCGATTGAGATCGATGACGCGGGCGTGTTCTCGGCCTTGGTGCAGGATGTGCAGACGCGCGGCGCGATGGCCGATATTGCTTTGACCAATGGCACATATAGCTGCATCGCCGAGGTGCAGCGCCGGGATGTCATTCCGGCCGCTGGCGCATCGGTTGGTTTCAACGTCGCCGGCCCTGTGCCCGCAGTTCCGGCTGTGTGACCGATGGACCCTGTTGAGGCCACGCGACACTGGGAATCCACCGCCACGAATACATTTCGCCTGTCCCAAAACCCGCCTCTCTTCGTGCGGGGCGATGGACCCTTTCTCTATACAGCAGAAGGCACGCAGTACCTCGATCTGGTGGGTGGGTCGTCCACCTCTTTGCTGGGGCATGGTCATCCAGCGCACGAGGCCGCTATTTCCGAAGTCCTGGCCAGCGGCATTCTGCATACCGGGACGCGACTGCCGTCGCCGAACCGTGCCGCGCTTTATGAAACCTTAGGCGCTGTTCTGCCACCACATTTGACGCGCCTGCATCTCGCCAATTCCGGGGCGGAGGCCGTTGAAACCGCACTGAAAGCCGCGATCAACCACACGGGGCGGCGGCGCGTCATTGCCTTTGAGGGCGGCTATCACGGGCGCACGCTTGGCGCTTTGGCGGTGACGCATGGGCACGCTTTGCGCGCGCCGTTTGAGCCTTGGTCGGATCCCTGGGTCGCGTTTGCCCCTTATGCGGTTTCCGAGAGTAAGATCGATGCAGCGCTGTCCGCCTTGGAGGCCGCGCTGCGAACCGTTCCAACGGCTGCTGTGATCATTGAGGCGGTCCAAGGGGTTTCCGGCGTCTTGGGCCCGGTTCCTAGGTTTTTGCGCGGCGTGCAAGACCTTGCGCGCTCCTATAGCGCGCTGCTGATCGCCGATGAAATCTGGTCCGGTTTTGGGCGGGCGGGGCGCTGGTTCTCATTTCAACACGCGGATCTCGCCCCGGACCTGGTGACAATGGGCAAGGGGCTGTCGGCGAGCTTGCCCTTGTCTGCCGTCGCCGGGCGCGAGGCAATCCTTTCGGGCTGGAAACCGGGCAGCCACACCAGCACGTTTCAGGGCAACCCGCTGGCAGCAGCGGCAGCCACGGCGACACTGCGCACTTTGACACAGGAAAACCTCATTGATCGCGCGCGCGACGTGATTGCGCCTGCGATGGCCAACGCCCTTCAAGGGCTCGATGCGCGCGTGGTCGGCGCGCAAGCCGCGATCGAGATGGGGACGCGCGACGGGGCAGAGGCGCTGCAACGCCGGGCCTTGGATGCAAAGATGCTGGTCTATGGCGGCGGGACAGCGGGGCAATGCGCCATGCTTTTGCCGCCCCTGAACATCGATGTCGACGTTCTGGTCACGGCAATTGGCCGGCTGCGTGGGCTTATGTAAGGGCGTCGGCCAGGATTTCGGCCGCGCGCTGGATCTGATGCTTTTCCACGATCAGCGGGGGCACAAGGCCGACGCCGTTTCCATCCTCGCCACATTCCCATGTCAACAGCCCTGCGTCGAGTGCGCGACGCCGAACCTGCTGGGTTCCCTCGGCATCTGCGAGCGCAAGAACCCAGAACGCGCCAATCCCGCGCAAAGCGGCGACTTTGGGATGTGACGCCAAGGGACCAAATGCCTGAGAGCACCAGGTTCCAATCTCCACAGCGCGCCGGGGGAGGTCGCCCCGGATCAGAACCTGAAGGAAGGCCAGGGCCGCGGCGGCCGACTACGGATGCTGTTGAAAGGTCGAGGTCAGCGTCCCCTGCGGCCAGGTGCCGAGCAAGGCCTCGCGTCCGGCGACCAGCCCCGCTGGCTGTCCCCCGCCGAAGGATTTGGCTAGGATCACAAGGTCCGGCTCCAGATCGTAGTGTTGAAAGCCAAACAGACGCCCGGTCCGCCCGAAGCCCGTGAACACCTCGTCCACGATCAGCGGAACGCCGTGGGCCTTTGCGGCCTTGGCAAGCGCGGCGATCCCGGCCGCATCAGCCAACCGCAAACCAGCGGTGGCCTGAATGGGCTCGATTACGATGCCTGCCAGATCCTCAGACACGCGCCTTGCAGCGTCCTGTCCCGCCTTTGGGGTATCCGGGAACGGTAGGATCTCTGCGTGTGGTGCGAAGGGGGCGAGGCTTTCGTTTTTCCCCCGCGCGCCCGAGACCGACAGGGCCCCGAATGTGCGCCCGTGATAGCCGCCCTCAAAGGCCAAGAAGCGCTTGCATCCGGTGGCGTGCATCGCGGCCTTGAGCGCGACCTCTGTGGCTTCGCTGCCGCCCACGGCTGGGTGGAGGCGCACGAGATGTCTTGGCAACATGTCCGCCAGCGCGGTGTAGAGCTTGGCCTGCACGGGTGCATGGAAATGCGGACCGAGATGCGTGACGCCGCTGTCGATCTGCCCGCGCAATGCACGCGTGATCTCGGCATGGCCATGGCCCAATGCCGTCGTGCCGGACCCGCAAGCGAAGTCGAGGTAAGGCCGACCGCGCTCGTCGATAAGATACGCTCCGGCCCCCGAGACGAAGACGGGCGGCTCGGGGGACACCGCGAAGCTTTTGGTCCCGGTGGATTGCTGTGCGGCGATGTGTTTCGCGGCGCGTGTTGGAGCAGGTCGAAACAGGCGCCCGAGGCCCGGCCGCGCAGGCCCGACCCCCAGGGCCAGCGCCGCTGCCCAGACCAAAGCCCCGGGCGCGGTGACAACCGGCACGCCCGTTTCGGCCTCAAAGCCCTCGATTGCGGCGGCGAAACACATGCCGCCCCCCGCCACCAGCACTGCGTCCGGTCTTTCGGGTGCGGCTTGCACCAGGGTTTTAAGCGTTGCGCGCCAGCTTTGAGCAGGGCGGGTGCCGATGTCTTCCTCGTGTTCTGCTCCGGCGATACTTTGCGCGCAAATCGTAAGGTTGGCCGCTTCCAATGAGGCGACAAGAGCCGTGCTTACATCCGGGGTGTAGGGCGAAAACAGCGCAATCTTGCGTGCTTTCAACGTGGCGAGGGCCTGTTGCGTTGCCTGCGCGATAGTGATGCAAGGGACATTCAGCGTGGCCGTTACAGCGTCGGCCATCGCACGCGCCCCCCGGTTGCCGGCCATAAAGGCGGCGGCGTGATCCCCGCAGACAACGATGTTTGGAGAGACCGCCCGCACCCCCTCGGCCGCGCGCGCCAGAACCGCCGGATCCGCATAGGCCTTTAGCGTCTCAACCGTGAGCTCCTCGGGCTCTGTCCCCGCATCATAGCGCGCCGTGTGCCAAGTCACGCCCTCGGGCAGATAGGCCAGGAACTCCGCATCGTTGAGCCCATCGGCGGGCCAGAGGAACCCGATCTTCATGCCAGCCGCGCCTCCAGCCAACGCGAGACGGCCATCAGAACACCAATGATCAGAAGGTACAGCGCGGTGAGCTGGATCAGCACTTCGATCACCACGAAATGAACAAAAATCAGGTCATTGGCCACTTTGGTCAGCTCATTGACCGAGATCACCGACAAGAGCGACGAGGCCTTCACCACATTCGCCAATTCGTTGGTCAGCGGGGGGAGGCTGCGGCGGGTGGCCTGCGGCAGCAGCACCAGGAAGAAGCCCTGTAAGGGAGAGAGGCCAAGCGCGCGCGACGCGTCGGACTGGCCCTCGGGTATGCTCTCGATTGCGCCGCGGAAGATCTCCACGGTGTAGCCCGCGCCGACCATCGACAGCGCCACAACACCGGTCCAGAACTCGCTGAGCAGCAGACCGAATTGTGGCAGCAAGAAATAGACGATGGAGATATGCACCAGCGGCGGGGCCCCCCGCGTGAACTCCACAAAGACCACAACCGCATAGCGCGCCCAACGCCCCCCGAGCATGCGCGCGGCGGTCAAAAGCGCGCCAACCAGGATCGACAAGACGACGGCCAGCAGGCTGATCCGCGCCGTCATCCAAAGCGCAGCGGCCATCTTTGGCGCGATCTCGGCCATGAAAGCCAGGTCCAGCATCAGCGATTGGCCAGCCCGACGGAGGTTTTCAGCCCCGCCCGGCGTTCCAGCCAGACCGCAAGCTGCGTCAGCACCACCACGAAGGCCACGTAAAGCACCGCCTGCGCGGCCAGCATTTCCAGGAACTTGTAGCTTTGCGAAATCACTGCATTGGCCGCTTTGTGCAGCTCAAACACCGCGATGACCGACAGAACCGAGGAGGCCTTCACCAGGTTGGACGCCTCATTGGCCAGCGCGGGAAGCATCCGGGGCCAAGCCTGGGGCAGCAGAACCTTGCGCAAGACGAGGTCGTCGGTCAGACCAAGCGCCCGCGCGCCCTCCCGTTGACCCGTTTCCAAAGACTGCAGAGCGGCACGCGCGATCTCGATCTGGTACCCGGCGCTGTTGAACACAAGCGCCACGATCCCCGTCCAGAACGGGCTCAGCGTCAACCCTATCATCGGCAGCAGGAAATAGGCCGCATAGACCTGCACCAGGATGGGTGTGCCGCGCACCACGAAGACGTAGCCATCAATAAGCCATGTCGTCGGGCGGCTACTTGTTTCGCTTCGCAGAACCCCAAGCGGCAGACCAATCAAAGCGGCGAGCCCGAGCCCCAGAAGGCTCAGCTGCACTGTCAGCCAAAGCCCCGGCAAAAGCCGGGGCAAGGCCTCAATCAGAAAGGCGACGTCCAAGTTTTGCCTTTCGGCAGGTTTACTGCATTCAGCCTACCAAGTGGGAGCCTCGTTGGGGAGAATATCGACAAAGCTCTGCCCGAACCATTTCGCCTGCAGCGCGCCCAGGGTCCCGTCCTCTTTCATCGCGGCGATGATGGCGTTGATCTCACTGCGGAAGGCTTCGTCCTCCTTGCGGAAGGCCATCGCCGTGAACTCCTGCGACCACTTGGAGGAGGTGAACGGGATCACGGTCACGCCTTCAACCTCCTGCGCCAGCGCCAAAAGGCTCACCAAGGTGGAGGCATAGGCCTCAATCCGACCTGCCTTCATCGCCGCCACGGCGACGGTGTCATCGTCATAGGTCTTGATGTCGCCGCTATAGCTTATGCCATGCTCTTCCGCGGCCAACTCCAACTGGTTGATCTGCGGCGTACCGGCACCGGCAGCAACGCTTTTGCCGTCCATGTCCGCGGGCGAGGCGATGCCAGAGCCGGTGGTGACAAGCAAACCCGAACTGGCGTCCATATAGGGGTAGGAGAAGTTGACCCGCTTGTAGCGCTCCTCCGTCGCGGTCATGCCGCCCAGGATCAAATCAAAATCGCCATTGTTCAGCGACTGGATCACCGTGGACCAGTTGGTGTCGACCGGGGCCGGGACGACACCACCAAGGCGCTTGCCGATCTCGGTGGCAACGTCGATGTCATAGCCGATGATCTCATTGTTTTCGTCGCGGAATTCGAACGGCTTGTACTGGGCCTCAAGCCCAAAGATGATTTCGCCTCGCTCTTTGACGGTGGCGAGTGTGTCGGCCAGCGCAGGGGCAGCGGCGAGAGCCGCGGGGATAAGGAAAGCAAACAAACGCATGGTTCAGGTCTCCGTGTTGGCAGATAGGATGAGCCCGGCGATGTCGGGCCGTGGTTGGCCGAGGTCTGTGTCCCCGGAAAAAGCGGTCTCAAGGGTGTGGGCGACGTCCAACAGCCAGCCGTCGCGCAGATGCGGGCCGACAAGCTGCAGGCCGAAGGGCAGGCCCAGGGCGCGTCCGCAAGGGATCACGACCGCAGGGCACTGGGTAAGCGTGATGCCCCAGGCGATGGCCTCCCAGATCAGGTAGCCCTCCAGTGCATCGCCGTCGATCTGGCTGGGATAGACATCATCATGCGGGAAGGGCGGCACGGAAGCCGCCGGCGTGATCAGCAGATCGTAGGTGTCGAAAAAGTCGATGGCACCGCGATAGACGGTGGTGTGCGCCTTCATCGCGGCACCGATCTGCTCAGCCCCGAGGCCTCGTGCGCGGCTCAATTCGTCCAGCACGACGGGGCCAAGCCGCTCCCCAAACTCGGCTTCCATCGGCCCGAAATCGGCGACAAAGCCGACACCGCGCAGGGTCATGAAGGTGCGTTCGGCATCCCCCAGATCCGGCGTGGCGTGGGTCACCGAAGCAAAGAGCCTCTCGAACTGGCCCAGCTTTTCAAGGAACGCGTCCCGATAGGCGCGGCACATCGGAGCAAAGCCAATGTCCTCGGAGACCGCCACCCGCAGACCGTTCAAAGGCACGGTTTGCGGCGGCTGAAGCAAAGCCGCATCCGGTCGCGCTGTCAGCGGATCCCCCCGGTCAGCCCGGGACATCGCCGCCAGCAGCCGCTTGCAATCGGCGGCGGTGCGGGCCATGGGGCCTTCCACGTCAAAGCTGCTCCAGGCCATGGACCGTCGCCGCGTCCCCACCACGCCATTCGATGGGCGGATGCCGGCAATCCCGCAAAACGCTGCGGGCGTGCGCAGCGAACCGGCGAAGTCGGACCCCGAGGCATAGGTGGCCATGCCGGTGGCCACCGCCACCGCGCAGCCTCCTGTAGAAGCACCCGCGCAGAGGCCCGGGTCGAACGGGTTGCCGCTCGCGCCGAACAAAGGGCTGGTGGTCGTCGCGCCAAAGCCATGTTCGGGCACATTCGTCTTACCCAAAGCGATCCCGCCCGATGCCCGAACCGCCGCCGTGACATCATCGTCCTCCGCAGGTTTGTTGTCCGCGAACAGTGGCGAGCCGTAAGTGGTCGGCAGTCCGGCCACATCGTTTAGGTCCTTGATCGCGACGGGCAGGCCCCAGAGAACGGCTGCACCCGTTGGTTCTTCCATGTCTCGGGCTTCGCCCAACGCCTCGTCGAAACGGGTCGCCACCCATGCCGTCAGATGCGGATTGAGCGCCTCGCTGCGCTTGATACTGGCCACAATCAGCTCACGCGCACCGAGTTGGCCAGTTGATCGCAACCTGCGCTGTTCCTCACCACAAAGATCGACCACGTCCGTCATGCAGAAAACGCTGAGTGCCACGCATGTCAACTGTCAACAAAATACGCGTGATGTTACGCAGAGCACCGGCTGGCTCGCCCAAAATATGACCACCTGCACACGACAAGAGCTGATCTAAGGAGTCATTCGGGACTTCATTATAAGGCTGCGGCCGTTGTTGAGTGGGCGGGCAGGTAATTTGAGATATCGAGTGTCTGCAGTCTTCGATCCCGCTTCAAAAGTTCATGAAACATGGCAGTCGGTTGCGAGGCGTCTGTTCATGATCTCGATGCTTGAGATGTAGCCCCAGGCTGCTGAGCTTTCGATG
>ERZ1740062.1372-NODE-1372-length-10139-cov-4.824871_pt1 | contig 10139 bp, 8 predicted proteins | sample MGYA00581741_ERZ1740062 | MGnify/ENA primary metagenome ERZ1740062 (study PRJEB43018, sample SAMN04849747) | marine metagenome | isolation source: floating plastic debris | place: Pacific Ocean | collected 2008-09-01 | study: EMG produced TPA metagenomics... | reverse complement strand
TGCTAGTTTGACTAATTTGACTAGACTCGATTTTTACTCAAATCAAATAAGTGATGTAAAATCACTTTCTAATTTAAAAAAATTGACTTTCCTTCGTCTTGGTTCTAATGGAATAGTTGATGTAAAACAATTTGCTAGCTTCACTAATTTGACTGAGCTTTGGCTTGAAGAAAATAAAATCAGCGATGTCAGACCGCTTTCTAGTTTGAATAATTTGACCAAACTCAACCTTACGGAAAATCAAATAAGTGATATCACACCAATTGCTAGTTTAAATAATTTAAATTCTCTAGACCTTGATAGAAATCAAATAAGTAATATACAACCGCTATCTAATTTAACTAAATTGACTAGCCTTGGTGTTGGTAGAAATCAGATTAGTGATATCAAGTCGCTTTCTAATTTAACCAAATTGAGATGGCTTTTTCTTCGTAAAAATCAGATAAGCAACATCAAGGTAATTTCTAACTTAACTAATTTGAGATGGCTTGACCTTAGCTATAACAAAATCAGCGATACAAAACCGCTTGATAATTTAACTAAGTTGACTACACTTAACATTAAGGAAAATCCAACTCTTATTAAAAGTTGCTCCGGACGAAGTACTAAATGCGGTTCTACAAAGCGAAAAAATAGAACATTTCGTCACGGGATTTTTTAAGCATTATTGAAATAGTTAATAATTGTGCGATAACTTCAGAATATCGCACCATATAATCTACAATCAATCAGATTTTATAAATCAAAAATACAAACCTATCAATAGTAATTTTATAAATGATTATATCTATCAATCATCAAATAAATATCACAATCATTTGTGCTTTAATTGCTCTCACTGGATGTACAAAAGAAGAACAAACTATCGCAACCTCGCAAGCACAATCACAAATATCTTTCAACAGCTTTATAGAGTGGTGCGAACAAAAATCGACATTACCAAAAGAAATGAAACATACAGTAGAAGTGCTGTTGAAAGAAGCTGATACTCAAGATTGTCAACAAGCGAATCAGAAACTTAGCAGTTTGACCGAACTAGATATTATGGGGAGTGGAATAAGCAACATCAAACCGCTTTCTGGATTTACGAATCTGACTAGACTTTACCTTCATAGCAATAAAATCAGTGACTTAAAGCCGCTTTCTAATTTAACTAATTTAACTTCTCTCAGACTTGAACAAAATCAGATTAACGATATCAAATCGCTTGCTAACTTAACTAAATTGACTTGGCTTGAAATTCACAGAAATAAAATAAGCGACCTCAAACCGCTCGCAAATTTAACTAATTTGACTGAACTAAATCTTGAAGAAAATAAAATAAGTGACTTGAAACCACTTACAAATTTAACTAATTTAACTCAATTAAGGCTTAATAAAAATCAAATAAATGATTTGAAAACACTTGCGAATCTAACTAATTTAACTGGATTGAGTCTCGGAGAAAATAAAATAAGTGACATAAAACCACTTTCTAGTTTAACTAGATTAAATTACCTTTATTTAGGAAGAAATAGAATAAGTGATTTAAAACCGATTGCGGACTTAACTAATTTAACTAGCCTTTACCTTTGGAATAATAAAATAAATGATATTAAACCGCTTATTAATTTGACTAATTTGACTCGACTTACTGTTTCTAACAATCAAATAAGCGATATAAGCCCTATAGTTTCTTTTACTAAATTGAATTCATTGGCAATTGGAAGCAATAGAATAAGTGATATTAAACCGCTATCGACCTTGAATAAATTGATTTCTCTGGAAATTCACAACAATCAAATAAATGACCTAAAACCGCTGACTAATTTAACTAAATTGTATGTATTGGTAATTGGAAGCAATCAAATAAGTGACCTCAAACCACTGACTAATTTAACAACCTTGACTGAACTTAGACTTAAAAATAATCAGATAGAAGACTTAAAACCGCTCTCTTCTTTAACTAATCTGGAAAGTCTTAGTCTTAGCCAAAATCAAATAAGTAACCTCAAACCGCTTAGTAATTTAACTAAGTTACGAACCCTATATTTGCAAGCAAATAAAATAAGTGACCTGAAACCACTTTCTAATTTAACCAATTTAGAGCGCCTTTTCCTTGAAATGAATCAAATAAGTGACTTAAAACCGCTCTCTTCACTGACTAGTTTGACTGGTCTTCATCTTAAGAAAAACCAAATCAGCAACGTAGAACCGCTCTCCTCGTTGACTAAATTGACTTGGCTTAATCTTAATTACAATCAAATCAGTGATGTAAAACCCCTTTCCTCACTGACTAATTTAAATTCACTTTACCTTCAAGACAATAAATTCTCTTTCTTTTCCAAACACTGTCCTGTAAAAGGTTTGTCATGCGAATTTTAGCGATTACTTTTTTATTTATTCGCTATTATCGCCAATCAACATATAAAAATTTATACGTTATCCGAAGCACTTGAAACACTCCCTCAACTATGTCCACATCAAATCTTTAATCCAACCCGCGTTGACAAGTTACGAAATTAATATTGTGTGTTATGAAGTATGTACTAATCATTTAAATGCTTTATTTAATACATTATATGCGTATAAACACTGTATCTAAAACAATCCTATTTATTAGCGCTTTATTTGCTCTAAATCATGGAAAAGCAATAGCAAATCCAATAACTCAGCAAAATAACATCAAAAGTTTTACAGAATGGTGTCAGCAGAAATCAACCTTACCAGAATCAACAAAACATACCGTTGAAGTCTTACTAGAAAAAGCTGGTACTCAAAACTGTCAGCAAGCGAATCGGAAATTAACAAGTTTGACCGAACTTAAACTTGTTCAAAAGCAAATCAGTAACTTGCAACCACTTGCGAATTTAACTAATCTGACTAACCTTGACCTTAGTCATAACAATGTAAGTGATTTAAAGCCGCTTACGAATTTAACTAATTTGGTCAAGCTGAAGCTTTGGAGTAATAAAGTAAGTGATGTAACACCCCTTGCAAATTTAACTAATCTAACCAACCTAGAGCTTAGCTATAATCAATTCAGCAATTTAAAGCCCCTTGCTAACTTAACTAATCTAACCGAATTGGGGCTTTGGAATAATCAAATAAGTAATTTGCAACCACTTGCTAATTTAACTAGATTAACCAACCTTGGTCTTGGGTTTAATAAAGTCAGTGACTTAAAACCCCTTGCGAATTTAACTAATTTGACCGACCTAGTGCTTAGGGGTAATAAAATAATTAACTTACAGCCCCTTGCGAATTTAACTAATCTAACCAACCTGGAGCTTTGGACAAATAAAATCAGTGATTTAACACCCCTTGCGAATTTAAATAAATTAAGTGAACTCGACTTGGGAGGGAATCAAATTAGCAACCTAAGACCTCTTGCGAATTTAACTGACCTAAGCGACCTGAACCTCGGAGCAAATAAAATAAATAACTTGCAGGGGCTTGAGAATTTAACTAATCTAACCAAACTGAACCTTGGCTATAACAAAATAAATAATTTAAAACCGCTTTCAGAGCTAATAAATCTGACTCAGTTACAACTTGGAGGAAATCAAATAAGTAACTTACAGGGGCTTGAGAATTTAACTAATCTAACTCAGGTGCAACTTGAAGGAAATCAAATAAGTAATTTGCAACCTCTTGCTAATTTAACTAATTTAGATGGTCTCAAACTTACACAAAATCGAATAAGTAACTTGCAACCTCTTGCTAATTTAACTAATTTAGAAGTTCTCGAATTTAGACTAAATCAAATAAGTAACTTGCAACCTCTTGCTAATTTAACTAAATTAACCATCCTGGGACTTCGGGATAATCAAATAAGTAACTTGCAGGGGCTTGAAAATTTAACCAATTTGGCTAGCCTTAATCTTGCTGAGAATAAAATCATAGATGTAAAACCCCTTGCTAATCTAACTAAGCTAAAACATCTTGCACTAAGCTTTAATAAAATCAGCGATATCAAACCGCTTGCGAATTTGACTAACTTAGGCCAACTATTTTTAGAAAACAATCAAATTAAGGATATCAAATCTGTTTCCGGTATGTCTAAATTGTTTGCTATTGCGCTAACCTCTAATAAAATCAGCGATATTAAACCGCTTTCTAATTTAAATAAGTTATTTTCTATTATTGCAGATGACAATCAAATTAGCGATTTAAAACCGATTTCAGAAGTGATTAAATTGACCAACATTAATCTTAATCAAAATCAAATTAGTGATATCAAACCGCTTTCTCAGTTAACTAATTTGACTAATCTTAGTCTTAATAAAAATAAAATTAATGATATAAAGCCAGTTTCTCAGTTAACTAATTTAGTTCAACTTCATCTTAATCAAAATAAAATTAGCAATATCAAACCGATTTCTAAATTAGCTAATTTAACTTGGCTTAGTTTGGATGAGAATAAAGTAAGCAGTGTCAAACCGCTTTCTAATTTAACTGAATTAACTTGGCTTGAACTGCGTACAAATCAAATCATAAATATCAAACCACTTTCTAATTTAACTAGTTTGACTAATCTGTTCCTCAATGGAAACAAAATCAGCGATATCAAACCGCTTTCTAATTTAAATAATTTGACTGAACTGCGACTTAATGAAAATGAAATCAGCGATATTACACCGCTTTCTAATTTAACTGATTTGACTATTCTGCATCTTAGTGAAAACAAAATCAGCGATATCAAACCACTTTCTAATTTAAATAATTTGTTTGCTATCAACCTTCAAGAAAATCCTATCAAAAATAAAACTTGTCCTATTAAAAAAGATGATGTTTGTAGATTTTAGCTATTAATAGACTACAAGCTTATTTAACTCTATCCATTTCCTAGCTAGTAATCTAATTTCAAGCTAGGATATTTTATTGCTTATTTTCCCATCACCCACACCACACATTCTTCGATTTACAATGGTTCTGGCTCCGCGAATCCAATTATTTCTCCCATGCTCAATTCCCAAAACTTGCAAAAAACCACCATTAAATACCGCCGATATCTCTTTGAATTCCTTGGAAGCGAACGTTATTCCCGTCCCTATCGTCGCGGTGTCGGGAAAATCATCGAAAAATATTTATCTCAAAATGGCTTTTTTATTGAAGTTGGAGCAAATAACGGTTTCTTAGAAAGCAATACCTATTATCTCGAACGTTTCCGAAACTGGAAGGGAATCTTAATCGAACCAATTCCCCATCTTTACCAAGAATGCGTCAATGAAAGACCAAAATCAAAAGTTTTCAACTGCGCTTTAGTCTCTCAAGATTTCCCAGATAGCGAAATAGAAATGATGTACGGTCATTTAATGTCCCTGGTCAAAGGTGCTTTCAATGATGATAATGTCGAATCCGAACGTGTGGCCATAGCTGGAAGAAAGTTGGGTTTCACTCCTTATACAGTCAAGGTTCGAGCCAGAACTTTAACTTCTATCCTTAATGAAGCAAATGTACAAAAAATAGATTTTTTCTCTCTCGATGTTGAAGGTTTTGAATTAAATGCTTTACAAGGATTAGATTTTGAAAAATATCGACCCGAATTTATGTTAATTGAATGTCTCGACGAAAATTCTTTTCAAGAAATCAATTCTTATATTGGTGATTACTACAATTTATTTGAACGAGCTTCTCAAGTGGATTATTTATTTAAAAGTAAGGTAACGGTAGAATGAATATACATCTTGAACTCTATTTATAGAGCTTAAATTCATAAGGTTGGTTCAGCGCTTCGTAATGCAATTGCATCGTGATTTAGCTATATTGCATTACACAATAGCTGAAATTTTTATTGTGGTTATATAATGCAATCATGGTATTGCATTGCAATTGTAAAAAGTATGAAATACAGCGAACAGATAACATTCCGAACAACCGAAGAAATATCAAACATAGTAGAGAAGTTATCAAAGGAAAAGAAAGTATCCAAAGCTCAAATAATTAATGAAATATTAGAAAATGCATTGGGAATTGGTTCTGAACCAACTCCCAATCTTTACGAAGAATTAGAAAAAAAGCTTTCTCAGAAGCTAGAGGAAAGAATACAGGAGATAAAAATAGAAATAGAACAAGCAGTAAAAAAATAAAAAGCCTGAGAGACGAAAATCAATCTCTCAGGCATCGACATCACAAAGCCTTAATGATACTTAAGGAAGACCCGCCTCCGTCACCAGACAAGGCGGGTTAACTTTATAAGCAATATATATTGCATTATAAGTTGCAATGCAATATAATTTGTGGTGTCAATTGTTTAAAGCTAAGTAACTTACAGAACCACGAAAATAAAATAGAGGGGAATGCAGCCAACAGTTGAGCAGTTAAAAGAACTTTACCGAGTCAGTGTAGAGCTAACAGCTATGTACTTATCCATTTAGTTTGAGTAATTGTTTTAGCTGGTGATGGAATAGAAGTGTACATTTATCCCGATGGTGAGGTGAAAATTACATGAGTGAACCAAATTTTTCAATAATGTCTGATAAAGACCTAAGAGCTTATATTTTAGCAAACAAAGATGACCAAAAAGCATTTCATGCTTATTGCGATAGAATTTATGCCAAGCAGGGCGTAAAGGTTACTTCCATGGAGAAATTTAATCAGTTAATCCAAGAAAAAGAAGGAATTAACCGATAACATTCCACAATGCTGGAACATTTTTAGGAATTACTTCAACAGGTTTTCTAGCTTAAGACAACACCTCAGTGCAGTAATTCCTAAATTTCTCATCAAATTTACTTTTTAGCTATTTTTCTCTGAAGATAGTTAATTAGACCAGATAATTGCAAATACTGAATTTATTAGAAAACGTCGTGCTTTTTTTAGTTACGACGTTTCAATTTTTAAAGGGGAAGAAACATGATTTTCTACAAATTACCGACTATAACCAAAAAAATTCAGAGACTTTATGGAAGATTGAAAACCTTGACCAAATTAGCTTCCTATAAATCTAGATATATTATTCAAATCCTCGATATCGAAGAAAAAATTGCTATTTTCCAACAGCTGCTTCAGAAACGAGAAAAAGAGAATTCATCGCAGAAGGATACACAAAAAATTTGGAATCAGCGAGAGTATCTCAAAATTTTGGAAAAAGAAATGATTGGAAATTTAGCACGAGTTGATATTAAGCTTATTTTGAGCGAAATTATCGACGATAGCTTATCGATGCTTACAGATAAAGGTCTTATACAGCGAAATTTAGATGGCTGGTATGTTAAGTTGAGAAATGGGGTAAGTGCGACAATTAAATATATGGATGTTGCAATCGAAAGTTTGATTACACAGAAGATTGTTAGTTACTCAGAATAATTGAAGGTAATTCTCTACATCAAAATCTGAAATTATAAAAAATCTGTAGCGCTATAGTTTTTCTCTTTTACCTGGGTGGTTTTCACCATCAACTCAAATTTATCAGATTTTGAAAGCTTTTATTCGTAAATTAATTCCAAATCTGTCTCAAGCAAACTTCGATTGTAAAAATACAAAAAATAATTTTATAAATCAAATTTAATTAAATAAAAATTTGCAGGTTAAACCCTTTGAGTTGTCTATTCAAACTCAATTCAATCAAAAATAAGTATTCAATTTAAGAAATCAACTTTTAATATTTCAAGCAGCAACTGCTTCACTCATATCGGCAAAGATAAATGGCAAAACTTTTGCATCCGGGTCAGCTTCGACCCAAACTTGAGCGCCGCAACCGAGGGGATTATTTGGACGATAAATTACGCGACAATTCCCAATAATTTCAAACTCATGGCAATAAGTTATCTGAGAACCTTGCTGAACTCGAAGTACGGGTTCATTCTTTTTATCTTTTTTATTGCTCTTAATTTTGTGAGAATTAACGCAAACTTTTGTCGCTACTTCAGTTGCTCGTTTTCTCCAAGTACCTTTAGGACCTCTAGTACCATCTTCGGTAATTTTGGGCATCCCGTTGAATAAAGGAATCTGCCAAAACCTACCTTCCTTCTTCGCTCCTATAATTCTTCCTTCACCGAGCAAACTTCTAACTCTTTGCGAGCAAAGTTTCAATAAACGAGCCGCTTCTACTGTTCCAACTTTCATAATTAGCACCCTTTATATATAGCCGTACAGCTTTCAGCAGAATATTATTCTAAAGAATAAAAATCAAGAGTTTGGATACAAAAATTGAAAGTGGGAATTTTGATTTTTTACTTGAAATTTTTTGTTGTGGATTATATACAATTTGCAGGTAGTCAATGTGAAAATTCCGTAAACAGATACCTGTAACTTGATAAATACTGTAATTATATTCACAAAAAACATAAAAAATTATGGTTTCCACTAAAAATAGAGTTAGTCCAAGATTTGAAGGCTTTTATATAGAAATGGTGATGCCCGACCAGCAGGATAGGTGTCAGGAAGTTGTTTCACAGATACTTGGTGAAGATTGGGATATTAAAGCAATTGGCGATAATTTTACCGAATTTGAAGTGTTGCTTGAAGATGATGCGCTATCGGTAAAACAAGCTTGGGATAAGACTTACCAATTGCGATCGCAACCTGGTGTGATTGATGTGGAGCCGTTATTTGCGGTTCCGGTAAGGGAGGTAAAGAGAACAGGGAGCAGGGAGCAGCAAGTAAGTGGGGGAGAAGAATCGAAATCTCTTTGGGATGCGATTTTATCTTTTATCAGTACATTATTAGATTTGTTTTCTGGTGGAGGGGGAGTAGAAACCGGACTTTCGACTAATGATGTAGATTGGGTTTTGAAAGAATTAAAAGTTTTGCAAGCTTGGGAGAAGTATTTTCCCGATGCGAATAAATTGCCGGGACAAGGGGTAATAATTGCTCATCCCGATACCGGATATACGACACATCCAGAAATTGAAGGTAATTTACTTTTAGAGCAAGGTTACGATTTCGTGGATGGGGACAAAGATGAAACTGACCCTTTGGAAAAGTCGGATGAGGAATTGGTAAATAATCCCGGTCACGGTACTTTAGCTGCAAGCGTTATGGTAAGTCCCCGGAAAGCACAGGGTGATTATCAAAATAATAAGTACGTTACGGGTGTAGCTCCCGGTGCAAAATTGGTACCGTTAAGAATCACTTATTCGGTGGTTCTTTGGAGCAATCATAATTTAGCTGCTTCCATTGAGTATGCAGCAGATAAAGGTTTTCATATAATTTCTATATCTTTGGTAGCGGCTTTCTATAGTAAACGACTGCGGACTGCAATATTGTACGCTCAAAAACGGGGTGTTATAATCATTGCTGCATCGGGTACCTGGACACCTTTCGTAGTATTTCCCGCTGCTTATGATGAAGTAATAGCAGTTGGTGGGAGTACGGTTAACCGTAAGATTTGGTTCGGTTCTCCACGCGGTAGAAAAGTTGATGTTCTAGCACCGGGGAAAGGTGTATGGTATGCGAGAACTGTGAAGGAGAACGGGGAATTAATATATAAGATTCAGCAGGGTGCTGGAACTTCGTTATCTACACCATTAGTTGCGGGAGTGGCAGCATTATGGTTGTCTTACCACGGTAGAGATAATTTAATTCGTCGTTATGGTGCTGAAAAAATTCCGTTTATATTTAATCAGTTATTGCGAGAAACTTGTGATGTTCCTCCGAATTGGAAGCCTTGGAGATATGGGGCTGGGATTGTAAATGCAGAAAGGTTGTTAGATGCAGCTTTACCAGATAACGTAAATCGGTCGGTGATTCCTCCAGCTTTTGCATTACAGCAACATACAGCGGTAGAAAGTGGGGAAATCGAGACTTTTGCTTATATGTTTGAATCGGAAGATTTGGATATTAATTCTTTAAATTCAAATCTTGCTGAGTTATTAAAAACTAACCAAACGGAATTACCCAAGAAGTTGAAGGAAGTCGGACAGGAATTAGCTTTTTGTTTTGCTACGAACGGGGAATTATACGATAAATTTGCAGCATCTTTGACTCGGGATAAGGATAATAAGAATCAAAATCAGCCGCAAACCAGACAATTTCAAACTTTAACAACTCAAAGTGTCGATTCTAAAAGTGAAATGCGAGAAATGTTGTTAAAATGCGGTATTTCGGAAACCTTGAATAAGAGATTAGGGAATTAAAAATTTTAACTAATGTAGAGACGTACAGCATATTTCATCTTCATAAGGTACATTCTAACGGGCAGGGATGCCCCGTTC
>ERZ1740062.1371-NODE-1371-length-10141-cov-3.940512_pt1 | contig 10141 bp, 7 predicted proteins | sample MGYA00581741_ERZ1740062 | MGnify/ENA primary metagenome ERZ1740062 (study PRJEB43018, sample SAMN04849747) | marine metagenome | isolation source: floating plastic debris | place: Pacific Ocean | collected 2008-09-01 | study: EMG produced TPA metagenomics... | reverse complement strand
GCCTACTCATGCGATCCAGCCAAAAGTTGACGAACCACATGCACATGCACGCGCGGCCCCGGCCGGATGGCGACGGTCGCGCTCGGTGACGCGAATGTTAGGGGTCAAGCCGTGCATAGCGACTGCGCTCGTAGGTGTGCTATTCGATGCTTAGTGTACCGAAGCGTTTGCTGCTGTTGGGGCTCATTCACTGTTTGACCGGTTGTTACTATTGGCAAGCAGCCCAGGGCCAGTGGTCGCTTTCCCGCTCGAAAGAGCCGATTGCCGAAGTGCTGGCCGCCGAAGCGGTAGACCCTGAGGTGCAGCGCAAGCTCGCACTGGTGCAGGAGGCCGTCGCCTTCGCGCATGACACGCTTCAGTTGCCGGACAACGGCAGTTATCGCCACTACGTGGATCTGCAGCGTGGCTATGTGGTCGTTAACGTGTTCGCGGCGCCCGAGTTTTCGTTGCAACCCGAGACCTGGTGTTATCCGTTTGCCGGCTGTCTTGCCTATCGCGGCTATTTCGACGCGGCCGACGCAAACCGCAAAGCGGAGGCGCTTTCCGAGCGTGGGTTCGACGTCACCACGCGCCGTGTGCCGGCCTACTCGACCCTCGGCAAACTGCGCGATCCGGTCGTTAGCACGATGTTGACGCGAAGCGACGCCGGTCTGGTCAGCCTGATCTTTCATGAGCTCGCGCATCAGGTGATTTATGTCGGTGATGACACGGCGTTCAATGAGTCCTTTGCGACCGCCGTCGCAGAAATCGGGTTGGACCGCTGGCGTCAGTCGGGTAGAGACGCGGGCGAGCCGGTAGCCACCAGCAATCGTGTGCTGCGGCAGCGCTTGTTGGCGCTCATTAGCGGTTTGCGTGCGGACCTCAAAACGCTGTACGCCACCGAATTGAGCGAGGCAGAAAAGCGCGAGCGCAAGCACACATTGTTCGCGACACTCGCGGAAAACTGGCGAGAAGCCGGCGCTCGATCCCGCCCACCGCATAACAATGCGGCGCTGGTTCCGGTCTCGTTGTACAACGACCTCACGCCGGCCTTCGTGGCGCTATACAGGCAACACGGCAGCGACATGGCGGCATTTTTCAATGCCGTCAAACGACTGGGTGACATGGACCGGAAAGCGCGCGACGCCGCACTGGTCGCGCTGATGCCAGGCGACTAGCGGCCAGCGCTTTTTCGTAGCTGGTCGAAATGCGCGTTGCGTCCACCGCGTGTCAGGTAGGTTGGGGCGATCACTTCGAGCGGTGTGGCATCGATGCCGAGTTCGGCCAGGCCATCGGTATCGCAGATACTGTGTACCGTCAGCGAGCGAAAGTTGTCCATCGAGAAAGGCTTGCCGGGGACCATGCCAAAGATGCGCGCTTGTAATCGCGCCAGCGCGTCCGGCAGCCCGATGATCGGCCGCTTCAGTCCTAGCAATTGACGGACGTAGGCCACCAGTTCACGCAACGAATAGACCTTCGGGCCACCGATTTGATAGGTCTTGCCGATCGTGTCCGGGTTGTCCAGCGCGGCCACAAAGGCGGCTGCGACGTCGTTGACATATACCGGTGCAAAGCGGGCGTTGGGCCGCGCCAATGGCATGAAAGGCGCAATTTTAAGCAAGCCAGCGAAACGATTCATAAAGCCATCGTCAGGCCCGAAAATGACCGACGGCTGAAAGATCGTCCAGCCGGGCAACCCTTTACCGATGGCGCGAATCGCATCTTCCGCTTCGCCCTTACTCTTTAAGTAGTCGGAAGGGCCGTTCTTGCTGCTCGCTTTCAGCGCACTCATTTGCAGCAGGCGGGGCACGGCGAGCTGCTGGCAGACATCGATAACGGTTTTTGTCAGGTCACGATGAGCGACGTAAAAGCCGCGACCACGATGGTGGCCTTCTTCGTTGAGAATACCAACGAGGTTGATGACGACGCCCGCATCGCCGATCACGGAAGCGAGCGACTCCTGGTTGTGCACGTCCGCCGCCGCCAGCTTGACCTGCGGGTTCACGTACAACTCTTGCGCCTGTTCGCAATTCCGCGTCGGGATCGTGATCGAATAGCCGCGCGCGCTTAATTGATTGACAATCTCACGGCCTACAAAGCCGGTGCCGCCGAGTACGACACAGTGTTTCGAATTTCGCATTGGGCGGATTATAAGCCAGTCAGGCTGGCGACGGCGCGTTGTTTTGCCGCCACGGGGGACAGGATGTCCGACAGGCGCTGTTGTGGTGCATTGGTGCGCCAGCGAAACACCGATTGAGCCGCCAGCACCCGTTGCACATAGGCGCGGGTTTCATCGTAGGCGATCGTCTCGATCCAGATATCGGCTGGCACGCTGCCGGCTTGTGGCAGCCAACGCTCCACGCGATGCGGACCGGCATTGTAGGCGGCCGCAGCCAGTGCCGGCTGCCCGAATCGATCGAGCAGTCCGGCCAGGTAGTGCGTGCCAAGCGTGATGTTATCGGCCGGTGTTTTAAGGGTTTCAATGCCGCGCCAGCGCAGCCCGGTTTGCCGTGCGACGCGGCGTCCTGTCGCCGGCATGATCTGCATCAGGCCCCACGCGCCGGCAGACGATCGTGCCTCGTGATCGTAGAGGCTTTCGCTGCGCAGGATGCCGAGCGCTAGGCTCGCCGAGATACCGACTGCTTCACTGCGTTGCTCGACCGTCTTGGCGAAGGCCAAAGGATAGCGCATGTCGAGATCGTCCCAGGCTTTCAGTTCACCGAGCAGCGCGATGGCCTCGCGGTGCCATTGCCAGCGATGCGCCAACATGGCGGCGGCGCGTTTTTCGTCAGTGCTGCGTGTGCGCACTGCGCGGCGCCACTCTTCCGCGCCTCGCTTTAGTTGACCGACAGCGCGCAGCTCGCGCGCGCGAATAATCGAGGGTTCGGCGGCGAGTGCATCAAGCGTTGTCTGATCGATGTTCAGCGGCTGATGATCAAAGGCGTAGTCGAGCCCGAGTGCATCGGCGGCAAGAAAACCGTGGTAACTGCGTTCCGTCGCGAGACTGCTGAGGAGTCCGCGGGCGGCGTCTGTCTGTCCGCTGGCCTGCAAAGCACGGGCTTCCCAGTAACGCCAACGATCCGTCGATTGCGCTGACATCGGCATGCTGGCGACCAGCCGCAACACGTCGCGCCAGCGATCTTCGCGCATGGCCGTGCGGGTCTGCCACTCCATGACTCGCACATCGCGATGCGAGTCGGGTACAGCGGCCAGCAATTCAGCGGCTGTTAGCTCGTTGTCTTGCGCCGATGCGATGCCGATCGTGCGCAACACAGCGCCACGCTGTTCATCGTCAAAGTCGATAGCGCGCGCCGCATTGGCAAAGCCACGCGACGCGGCGGGTGCATCGCGCAGGGCGAGCTTGCGTGCGGCGGCGGTCAGTTGCTGACTGCTGTAACGCCTAGGGTCGGCAAGCGCCTGCTGCGGGTTGCCGAGCGCTCGCTGCCAACGTGCGACGGCGTCCGCGGCAGCTGAGTCCAGCATGCCCGCAAGATAGCTCGCGAGACCAAACTGCCGCGCGTCGATCGCGAGATGTAAGCGTTCGCGTATCAGCGCTTCTGTGAAAAACCCACGTTGTTTCAATGTGGCAAACGCCGGGTCACAGAAATCGTGCTGCGAGCGACCGACCAACCACAAGCGCCTGCCAAGCGCGTCTGCGGACTGACCAGTCGCGATGTGGGCGCGTAGTGCGAGGCAATCGAGCGGCGGCAAATCTGACTGCGCGTAATGCGTGTTGTAGTGTTTGAGGAAGCGTTGCCACTGTGCGCTGCGCCCCAGGTGACTGACATAGCGATAACGCAGTCGCCGGATTGGCGCGAGCGCCGCGTGCTGCTGCATGAATTGTTCGATTTCCGCGGATGGTGTCGTAGCGAGTGTCGCGCTGTAGACGGCCGCTTGCAGGTCGGGCCAGAGCGGGTACGTTTTTAGCAGTCGCCGCTGCTCGCGGTCGGTCGGGAGACCTCCGTCAAGTGCCACCGGCCAGGCGTCGATGAACGCCTGACGTTGTGCGTCGATATCCGACGCAAAAGCGGCGCTGGCAGCGAGCAAGGCCACCAGCGCCGCGACTAAGTTCAGGCTGCAGGGCTGTGGTCGCAGCGGACTAGCCCACGAACTTCAACAACAACCGACGACCGTTGCGCTCGACCTCAATGAACAGCACGCCGGTGCTGTTAGCTGTCGCGATGGATTGCATGTCATCCACGCTACTGACGCGTTGGCGATTGATGCTGATTACGCGATCGCCCTGGCGCAGACCGAAACTCGCCGCCGGTGATTCGGGTGTGACCGAACTGGCGACCACCGTGCCCTGTACATCACCATTGGCAAATGACGCGCCGGCGAGACCGGGGTGCAGTTCGGAGGCATTCGCGATCTGGCCGTTGTTGAGTTCGTCCAGCGTGGCCTTGTACGTCGCGACACTGCCGTCGCGTAACGCCGTGATTTCGACGCTGTCGCCACTGCGTTTCAAGCCGATCGCGTTGCGTAGCTCGGCAGCAGAATCGACTTTCTCGCCGTCGACGGCCGTGATGATGTCCATGACTTCGAGGCCGGCACGCTCCGCGGCTGAGCCGGGGTTGATGGAACGCACAACTGCGCCGGTAACGTTCTTAACGCCAAGCGCGTCTTGCTCATCAACACTGACCGTGTCTATCGACACGCCTAGCAGGCCGCGCTTGACCTCGCCATAGTCGAGCAGCTGGCTCATGATGCTGCTCGCCATGTTCGACGGGATCGCGAAACCGATGCCGACGTTGCCGCCGTTACCGCTGATAATCGCCGAGTTGATACCGACCAGCTCGCCGCGCAGGTTGACGAGCGCACCGCCCGAGTTGCCCGGGTTGATTGAGGCATCTGTCTGGATGAAATCTTCGTAACCGCCGCGGCTGATACCGCTGCGTCCAAGGGCACTAACGATGCCCGATGTGACGGTATGGCTCAGGCCAAAAGGGTTGCCGATGGCGATCACAAAGTCGCCGACTTGCGTGGTGTCCGAGTCACCGATCGAGATTTCTATCAGATCCTGTTCGTCGACTTTGATGACCGCGACATCGGTGCCTTCGTCGGAGCCGATGATTTCGGCTTGCAACTCGCGATCGTCAAATAACGTGACTTTGATGTCGGTCGCGTTGGCGACGACGTGATGGTTGGTCAGGATGTAACCGTTTTTCGCATCGACGATCACACCGGAACCGGCGGAACGCATTTCGCGCGGCGAGCGCGGCGAGGGCATTCCAAAGAAATCGCGGAACGGATCACGCCGTGAGGAGGGTGCTGTTGCACTGACCTGAATATTGACGACTGCCGGTGAGACCTCCTGCACGAGCGGTGCGAGGCTCGGTAACGGCTGTCCGCTCAGACTCTCTGGCAAAGCGGCCTGACTGCCGGCAGCTGCGATGAGCAAAAACAGACTCGAGAATAATCGGGTGAATTTCATAAGGGGGTTCCTGTCACTGTCTGGTTGCCGACGTCGGTCGCGGGCAAACCGGTTATGCAATTAAAGATACCGTGATTAAGACCGGCTGTGGGCCAAAACGGTTCCAAAGTTGGCCATAAAACTGTGTGTGGGCACCAAATCTGCCGTTTTCAAGCAGGAATTCGGCAGAAAACCGTAATCAGATCAGCAGGTCACTGATTTTTCGTACATTTTGGCTAAACACTATATGTTGTGTCTAAGGTGTTATGTCGCCTGTCACAAAAATTTAACGTTTTCCTCATCTGGTCTGAAAAGTAGAATTTGTAAGTGTTTGAAAAAAATTGAAAAGTACGTTTTAGACAAAACGGGAATCACCCTTGACAGCGGCCCCTCCGAGGCATAATCTTACCCCACGCTCGCACAACATCTTGTGTGTAGCGAACATCGAAATTGATAAGGATGCCGGTGACGGCATGCTGGTCGGGGTTTGTCTGACTGGCAGGGAAGCTATTCGCTGCGATTAGTGCCTTCGGGTGCTATTCAAGTTAGGGATTTGAACATCGCGGCGCGGTCAACAAAAAGCGTTTCGGGCACACAAGTGTCACGCGATATTTATCAGGGGTAGAAAAAACGCATGAGCATAGCCACAGATTCCGGGGCGGGTAACGTCATGGTGGTAGAGAAAGTGCAGGACATTCCACTGCAGGAAACGTCCGAAGATATCTGGCAAACCAAATATCGGTTGTCGGCAAAGTCGGGTGAAATCATCGACAAAACAGTCGATGACACCTTTAAACGTGTGGCGAAAGCGCTCGCGGATGTCGAGACCGACCCGTCAGCCTGGTACGAGCGTTTTTTGTGGGCGCTGCGTTCCGGTGCGATCCCGGCGGGCCGGATTACTTCCAATGCCGGCGCACAGGCACACAAGCCTGCGACATCTACGATCAACTGCACCGTGTCCGGCACCATTGCCGATTCTATGGACAACATCCTCGGCAAAGTGCATGAGGCTGGTCTGACCCTGAAAGCCGGCTGTGGCATCGGCTACGAGTTCTCCACGTTGCGTCCGAAAGGCGCTTACGTGTCGGGTGCCGGCGCTTACACGTCCGGGCCGCTGTCGTTCATGGATATCTACGACAAAATGTGTTTCACCGTGTCGTCGGCCGGTGGTCGTCGTGGCGCGCAGATGGGTACCTTTGATGTGGGCCACCCGGACGCCGTCGATTTCATCAAGGCGAAACGTGAAGACGGGCGCCTTCGTCAGTTCAATCTGTCGCTGTTGATCACCGACGGCTTCATGAAGGCGGTCAAGAACGATGATTCATGGCAGCTCGCGTTCCCGGTGACGGTGAAAGAGCTGACCCAGGACGGCATCGCTGCCGACGCCATACTCGAAGGCCAGCACGCCGATGAGTATGTCTGGCGCGAATGGCCGGGCGAGGGCGACTTCCTGAAAGACGCCGGTGGCCTGGTCGCGTGCAAGATCTACAAGACGATGCCAGCGCGTCGCTTGTGGGACATGATCATGACCTCGACCTACGATTTCGCGGAGCCAGGCTTCGTGTTGATCGACGCGGTTAACGAGATGAACAATAACTGGTGGACGGAAAATATCCGTGCGACCAACCCGTGTGGCGAGCAACCCCTGCCGCCGTATGGTTCGTGCCTGCTCGGCTCGGTCAATCTGACGCGGTTCGTCATCGAGGCATTCAGCGAAGACGCGCGCTTCGACTGGGATGGCTTCCGTGAGGTCGTCAAAGTCTTCACCCGGATGCTCGATAACGTTGTGGAGATCAACGGTTTGCCGTTGCCGCAGCAACGCAACGAGATCACGCGCAAACGGCGTCACGGCATGGGCATCCTGGGCTTGGGCTCAACGATCACGATGTTACGCATGGCTTATGGCAGCGAAGATTCCGTCGCGTTCACCGACAAGGTCGCGCGCGAGTTGGCGATCGCGGGCTGGGAAGCCGGTCTTGAGTTGGCGCACGAGAAAGGCCCGGCGCCGATTATGACGGAAGACTTCGAAGTCACCGCCGAGATGATGCGCAAGCGTCCGGAAATGGCGAAAGACGGATACCAGGTCGGCGATCGTGTGCCCGGCCGTATCCTGCATTCGCGTTACAGCCGTTACATGCAGCGCATCGCTGAGGTCGCGCCCGATCTGGTGGCGGAACTCGAGCGCGTCGGCGCACGCTTCACGCACCACAGCTCGATTGCACCGACCGGTACGATCTCACTGTCACTCGCGAACAATGCGTCGAACGGCATCGAGCCGAGCTTCGCACACCACTACTTCCGCAACGTGATCCGCGAAGGCAAGAAGACGAAAGAGAAAGTGGATGTCTTTTCGTTCGAATTGCTGGCGTATCGCGCGTTGGTGAACCCGAATGCGATGCCATTCTCCGATAACCCGGAAGAAGCATTGCCGGAGTACTTCATCGCAGCTGACGATGTATCGCCGAAACAGCACGATGATATTCAGGCGGCGGCACAGCGTTGGGTCGACTCTTCGATTTCTAAGACGGCGAACGTGCCGACGGACTACCCGTACGAAGACTTCAAAGACATTTATCTCTATGCCTATGACCAGGGACTGAAAGGATGCACCACGTTCCGCTTTAACCCGGAGGCCTTCCAGGGCGTACTCGTCAAAGAGGACGACCTTAAGAACACGACCTATGTGTTCGAGCTCGAAGACGGCAGCCAGGTTGAAGTGCAGGGCGACGAGCAGATCGAGTACGACGGTGAAATGCACACCGCTGCCAATCTGTTCGACGCGTTGAAAGAAGGTTATTACGGAAAATTCTGATGAAAATTGACAAAAAAATTGTGGGCTATGCGGTCAAGAAGCCGGAAGCCGAGGACGCGCCGAAAGCGGCACCTGTTAAACGCGACAGCGATGCCGATAACGTTATTCGCATGCACGAGAAGCTCGAGCGTCCGGAGATGCTCATCGGCTCGACGTACAAAGTGAAGACGCCGGTTGCTGACCACGCGATGTATGTCACGAGCAACGACATCCTGTTGAACGAAGGCACGCCGCACGAGCAGCGTCGTCCGTTTGAGATCTTCATTAACTCGAAGAACCTCGATCATTACCAGTGGATCGTTGCACTCACCCGAATCATATCGGCGGTCTTCCGCAAGGGTGGGGATGTGACATTCCTCGTCGATGAGCTGAAGGCGGTCTTCGATCCGCGCGGTGGCTACTGGCAGCCAGGTGGCAAATTCATGCCGTCGATCATTGCTGAGCTCGGTTACATCGTCGAGAAGCATCTGCAGATGATCGGTCTGCTGAAAGGTCAGCAACTCGATGAGCACCAGCAAAAGCTCGTTGACGAAAAGCGTGCCGAATACGAGCAAGCGAACGCGCAGCAGGATGCATTCGCCCAGGATGGTGGCTATCCGGAAGGTGCGCAGCTCTGTGCGAAGTGTTCAACGGCCGCGGTCGTGATGATGGACGGTTGCATGACCTGCCTCGCGTGTGGTGATTCGAAGTGCGGGTGAGGTGATCCTCAGATAGTGGACTGTCACTGAGATGACTATGACAGCAACGTGAGTTGCCGATCATTAAGCATCGAAGCCCGAAGCTGCCTGTGACGAACATAGGCGTTTCGGGCTTTTTTCGTTTCACAGCAATATACGATTGAAGGCTCGGCTAGAGCAGTTTGGCCGGTACTCGTGCTGTCCACCGCTCTGGCCCAAGAGGTGCGAGTATCATCGAGAAGTCGACAAACAAAACCATCGCAAAAGGGAATGCACAAATGAGTCAGGAGTACGTACACGGTTATCAGCCAACCGAGGCCGTTCGTTTACAAGATCAGGCGCGAACACTCGTTGAGCTGTTGCATTCTGATACCCACTACGCGTCGGGCAGTGTGGTTCTGGAAGCGGGCTGTGGGGTTGGTGCACAAACGGTAACGCTCGCCAATAACAGCCCTGAAGCGAACATCGTCTCGATTGATATTTCATCGGAATCCATCGCGCGTGCGGAAGAAAATATCGCGGCTCAAGGTATTGCCAATGTGGCGTTTCAACAGGCGGATATCTTCTCTCTACCGTTTGAGCCTGAAACGTTCGATCACATTTTTCTATGCTTTGTTCTCGAGCAGCTGTCGAACCCCGCGGACGCGCTCGTGAGTCTCCGGTCTGTATTGAAACCCGGTGGAACGATCACCGTTATCGAAGGCGATCACGGGTCCACGTACTTCCATCCCGAAAGTCCTGCGGCCACTGCTGCGATTCATTGTCAGGTTGAGTTGCAGCGTCGAGCAGGTGGCAACGCCCACATTGGTCGGCAGTTGTATCCGTTGATCGCAGGGGCTGGCTATGCGCCGGTGCGTGTATCTCCCAGGATGGTCTATGTTGATGCCAGCAAGCCGCATCTTGTTGAAGGTTTCACCAAGAGAACGTTCACGGCAATGATTGAGGGCATTCGAGAATCCGCGCTCGATGCGGGCATCATTGATCCGTCATCCTTCGATGAGGGCATAAAGGCGTTGTACAGGACGGCTGAAGTAGATGGCACTTTCGCCTACACCTTTTTCAAGGCAGTTGGCCATAAGTCGCAGTCAGTCTGACGCTGCATCGGGTTGTTTTACCGCATCGACGCCTACGTCGACAGCGCTACGTGTTTTACGCTTGGATTACGTGATCCAGTTCAAAGTATGCCGGTGTGCCGTTCGATCCGCATTAGCGCGACATTATTAGACTTGCCGTATCGTATCCCCACGACTTAGCGGAGTG
>ERZ1740062.1370-NODE-1370-length-10146-cov-4.006640_pt1 | contig 10146 bp, 11 predicted proteins | sample MGYA00581741_ERZ1740062 | MGnify/ENA primary metagenome ERZ1740062 (study PRJEB43018, sample SAMN04849747) | marine metagenome | isolation source: floating plastic debris | place: Pacific Ocean | collected 2008-09-01 | study: EMG produced TPA metagenomics... | reverse complement strand
TACAAACTTGATAAATCTGATTTAAAATCAAAATTATAAAATCATAAATAAAAATGAATTATTCAGAACAGCCGATAATTTTAATTGTTGATGACAATCCCACTAATATTAAAGTTTTATCTGGAGCAATCGCCGATTCTGGATGGGAAATATTAGTAGCGATCGATTGTGAAAGTGCCATTGAACAAGCTGAATATGCGAAACCAGATTTAATCTTATTAGATGTAATGATGCCGGGAGTTAATGGATTTGAAACTTGCAATAAACTCAAACAAAATTCCGCAACTCATGAAATCCCCATAATTTTTATGACAGCACTTACCGATACAGTAGACAAAGTAAAAGGGCTTTCTCTAGGTGCTGTAGATTATATTACTAAACCATTTCAGACAGAAGAAGTATTAGCGCGAGTTAATGTACATCTAAAAATGCACTTTTTGCACAAACAATTAGCAGAACAAAAAAATAATTTAGAAAAACGAGTAGAAGAACGTACAGAAGAATTACAAACGGCACTTAAGGAATTACAAGAATCACAATTACAGCTAGTACAAACAGAAAAAATGTCAGCTTTAGGTGAGTTAGTAGCTGGAGTTGCTCACGAAATCAACAATCCTATTAGTTTTATTGATGGTAATCTGGAATTTATGGAAGAAAATATCTCTGATATCATCAAGCATTTTCATCTTTATCAAAAGGACTATCCTAATCCAGAATTAGATATATCAAAAAACGCTGAAAATATAGAATTAGATATATTAATCAAAGAAATACCTCAAATGATTTCTTCGATGAAAATAGGAGTAGAGCGCATTGGTAATATTAGTACCAGCTTGAGAAATTTTTCTCGTTCTGATAATCAATCAAAAGTAGCTTATGATATTCATGAAGGGATTGACAGCACTTTATTAATTCTTAAATATCGCTTGCAGGGCAATAATAAACGACCGCAAATTGAAGTAATTAAAAATTATGGTAATTTACCTTTAATTGATTGCTATTCCAGTCAAATTAATCAAGTATTCATGAATATTATTTCTAATTCTATAGATGCTTTAGATGATGATAATAGTCAATTTTCCTATAAAGAGAAAAAGAAAAATCCCGGTCGGATTTTTATTAATACAGAATTTAATGACAAAAATCAGAAAATAACTATATCATTTAAAGATAATGGTTCTGGAATCCCAGATGATATATTAAAAAATATATTTGAACAATTTTTCACGACAAAAAATGTTGGGAAAGGAACTGGATTAGGATTATCGATCAGCAAACAGATAATAGAAGAAAAACATCAAGGTAAGTTAATTTGCAATTCCCTGCTGGGAGAAGGAACAGAACTTTCCATCGAACTTCCAGTAGAATGAATTTGGTTATAATTGGCAATAAATATAATTTCTCTCTTTATTTAAAATTTCAATATCACTAATTGCTAAAAAAGTATCATTTGCCCCCAGTTCCCAATTCTGGGAGAGAAAATAATTAAGTTGTTGACAATTAGAACGAAGCCTTTTAGAAGGAAATATTGGGAGCATCCCAATGCCGGAACAAATATTTTACCCCACACCCTCGAAGGGTGGGCTTTGTAGATGTAGCCCCAGGCTTTTAGTCTGTGGGCTTTTTGACTGCATTGGGATGCTCCCGAAATATTGGTAATTGCAAATTGCATTGACAGTGAATGTCTCACTCTTTAACAAACTTACTCCGTGCTTGCTTAGTTGATTGCAAAATTTGATCTAAACTCACCCAATCTTCTCGTTCAATTAAATTAACCAATTCATCCAAATTTGAACGATATTTTTGCAGCGACATTAATAAAGCTTCTCGATTATATTTTGCCATCATCAATCCTAATTCTGGATTCCCCCCACCGACGCGAGATGTATCGCGAAAGCCTGAACTGGCAAACTTTTGAGCGAGTTGATGAACTTGAGAATTCGATTCTCTTTCGCAAGTTGAAATTAAAGAACCACTCACCATAACTGGTAAATGAGAAATTAAGCTTACTGCTTTATCGTGTTCCTCTGGGGAACAGTAATGAATATTAACGCCAAGCTGACTAATCAGATTTTCAATAATTGTAACTGCTTTTGTAGGAGTTGTATTTATAGGTGTAAGTACATAAGGCTTATCACTAAATAAATTTGAACGTGCAGCTTCTATGCCCGATTCGGTACTACCCGCCATTGGATGCCCTCCGACAAAATTTTGCCACACTGGTGAAATCCCTCTCACAATAGGGGTTTTCACCGAACCAACATCAGTTATTACACAAGAACTTGGTAAATGAGCAATCAATTGCTCAAGTGTGGGAATAATAAATTCCAGAGGCGTACAAATAAATACTACTTCTGCATCCGATAGCAAGCTCATATTAACGGACGCTGTCGAAACAACACCAAGAGAAATTGCTCTTTGAATAGCTAATTCGCGGCGACTGATTCCTAAAACGTGATGTCCTTGCTTTTTTAAGTCTAAACCTAAAGAACCACCTATCAATCCAAGACCAACAATGCCAATTATCATACTTAATTTTTATTTACGAAGCAGAAGGGAGATAGGAAGAAAGATAGATAGGGAGATGGGGAGGTAATTCTTAACTCCTAACTCCTCACTTTTATTTCCCATGCCCATTCTTTATTCCGAATTAGATATTACTTAATTTCTGGATAATTTACCAACTATTTAAGATACTCAGAGGTAGCATCGATGAATATAGATCAATTATTAGAAAAATATACCCTTGGATTTACAGATTTTAGTGGTATTGAACTTGCTGAAGCTAACTTATGTGGAGTAAAACTCAGCGGTGCGGATTTTTGTCATGCTAATTTAAGCGTAGCCAATCTCAGTGGTGCAAATCTAACTAAAACTAATTTTAGTCACGCTCAACTTAATGTCGCAAGGCTTAGTGGCGCTCATCTTGAAGATGCAAATCTGAGCGAAGCGAGTTTGAATGTTTCTAATTTAATTCGAGCTAATTTAAGTAATGCAAAATTAATTAAAGCTTCTTTGATAAGAGCCGAATTAATTCGTGCTGATTTTAGCCGCGCTAATTTATCAGAAGCTAATTTAAATAATGCTGACTTGCGCGAAGCAACATTACGTCATGCTGTTTTACGAGGTGCAAACTTAAATCAAGCTTGTTTTAGAGGTGCGTCTTTAGTTGCGGCTAATTTAGAACAAGCAACTTTAAATAATACTGATTTGGTTCGTGCTGATTTAAGTGGTGCCAACTTGCGAGAAGCCGAACTTCGTCAGGTAAATCTATTCCGTGCTAATCTCAGTGGCGCAAATCTGGGCGATGCAAATCTCCGCTGGGCTGATTTAAGGGGTGCAAATCTTTCCTGGGCTGATTTAAGCGGTGCAAAATTAAGCGGTGCAAATTTGGCTGGTGCGGATTTAAGCAATGCTAATTTGACTAATACAAGTTTTGTACATGCCGATTTAACTGAAGCAAAATTAATCCAAGCTGAATGGGTAGGCGCAGATTTAACTGGAGCAACTTTAACTGGAGCAAAACTCTATGGTACTTCCCGATTTGGCTTGAAGACCGATATGCTGGTTTGCGAATGGGTAGATTTGAGCGAAAAAGGCGATCGCTCAATTATTCATAACTTAAATGCTGAAGATTCGGGAGAATTTTTCAACGAAACTCCACCAACTATTCGTATTATTATTGATAGACCTTTAGATCCAGAAGCAAATTTTGCTTTAGCTGGCGCATATTTTCAAATAACCCAAAAATATCGGGGATTAAAACAACCTCCTAGTATGGAAATTGGTCGCCGTCGTACCGTTTTTACTTTCCGTGCCGACAGCGATGAAAGTCTATTTCCCGTTGCTTATATGGCAATTCTTCCCTTTCGAGATGCTGCTGCTACCCAAAAAAGTATATACGCGGCGATAGAAATGATTGCCAGCCACGATAAAAATGGGCAGTTAATCACAATTCAACAAATGCAGGAATTAACTAGCTTATTAGAACAAGCAATGGGAAATGTAAATACTATCAAAAAAAACACAAAAGTTTTAGGAATTGCCGCACAATTGAATTTTTTCCAGGCACCAACGCAAACAATTATCACAAATTCTAGTGCCAAAAATTTGACAATTTATGATAATCCACATTTTGGTAAAAGATTAATCGACCATCCTCAAATCGAAGCTGATTTATATGACGATGAATTTAGCGAGCTTTCTAAATCTAGGCAACCTTCTTTAAATACGATGATCGATTTTTTTAAAGGTTTTCACTATCTTAAATAGAGCATAGTAATACCATTTCTTTATTCAATATTCGCCGAATTTAGCCCACACAGGTGGGCTTTGTATAAGTAGCTCCAGTCTTATAGAGTGAGAACGATTAAGTGCAACCTCATACAGAATTAGTATAAGTATAATTTGTATTCAGCGAACAAATATAGGATTATTACTCCCTTTCCGCTCTAAGATTACCGCAAAATTGTAGAGCTTAGGAGTAGGCTGCTGTCACGGCAGACTTTGCTTCTTAGATATATAAATAAAAGTTATTGTATCAAACAGATATTATAATCAAACATTGGAAAGACGATAGAGGAAAGTTGATGCATCAAGACTTGTCGTCTGGTTCAGTCATCGAATTATATTCTCATCATATACCGTCCGAGCCAGCCAGATGTGGGGTTTGGAGACATGGGGTAAAGGTTAGCCGAAATAGAGAAATTGATTGAATTTCTTTTTAAACGATACTATTTGGCTGTATGTAATTATCAATATTTGATTGGTTTGCTAGGGTTTAAGGCACTTAATTCGACGATTGCTATTGTAACGAATTAACAATAACTGCACTAATAAGTAGATAGCAAGAATACAGCAAGTATGAAAAATTTACTAGGGCAACTATTTGATAAATTAGGCGCTCCGAACGAGCAAAAGAGCGAAACACTTGCATTAGCCATCGTTTCTTCTATGTTTTTAAGCTTTATGACAGTCAACTTACTGAGCTTTATCTCGATAGTGGAATTGGGCAAACCCGAACATCTGTCTTCAGAAGTTTGCACCCAAAGCAATTTCACATCTCAATTATTCAGTCTAGACAAATTATGAATTTTTATAAACTTGATTCTGGTTGATGAGTAACAAACACTGCCCACATTCACAAATCAATAGTCACAAAACAATTATTAAATTTTGGTACGGAGGATTTGTGAAGGAAGAATACATGCAAAAGTCTTTACTTCAAGCATACGATAACTACAAGCAAATATTGCACGATTATCACAAGCTAATTTCTAAAGTGGAGTTAAGAAATGAAGAAGCAGAACGTATGGATAAAATACTTGAACAAGCAGAGTCGGATGAGATTTTAAACTTCTTAGTCGCAGAAGTAAATTACATAGTAGGTAAAAAGAATGGTTTATTTAATAATGAAAATGTCTACGAATATAAAAACCAGCAGTCATATTTACGAGAATATTTAGAGCATATACCTCGATGTCTTAACAAACACCGCGAACTGCAATATGAATTAAGAATAAGAGGTTTTTATAGCGGACCAATTGATGGTATTTTCGGTCAAGATAGTAGAACAGCGGTGAAAAGTTTCCAAAAAAATAGCAACCTTCAAGTTTCGGGGATTGTCGATCCTGAAACTTATCAAAAGCTTACGCATCGAAACTCAAAATCGCAACAGCTCGGAGAGTAACATGAATGAAGAATCGCGTAAAAAGTTCGATCTAGCAGTACAGGCATTGTTAGACTCTGATAGTCCCGATACTCATTCACTTTACGTCTTCATTAAAATTACTTTGGGTCAGTTTCGTCTCAGTAAAGCCTATGAAGTAAAAGATATTATTATTGAGGCTTATACCCGTGGAATAAAAAAACTACAATCTGGAGAAGCAATCAACATTCCATTAGCTTGGATACGAAGAACGGCTTATAATGTTATTAGAGAACTACGACGAGAAGCAGACAAAATCGGATATCTTGACCTTGATTGCGTGCCAGTTCAAAACGAAATCAACCCACTATCGAAGATTGAATTTAATGGCGATCTGAAAGCAATGAAAATTGCTTTCAACAAATTGACTTTGGAAGAACAAAATATTTTAAGACTTCGAGTAATCGATCAACTTTCTTGGCAAGAAGTGGGTAAATGTTTAGTAATTGTTAAAGAGCCAGTTCAAAGTGAAGGTAATCTGCGGCAGCGCGGATATCGCACACTGAAAAAACTGCGGAAAATTTACGATCGGCTTAGGGAGGATATGCCAGACAATTGATCTTAATTAATCCAATCAATTGTCGCGGACTTTTCCTTTCTTGTTGTATGGTACCATCCACGCTCCAGCTAGATCGACTACGTTGGAGTTTTTTATCTTAGAAATAAGCAAAAACTATTATCCTTTACAAATCTAACGCTCCTATCGGAAAACCCCATTGCCCATTGTGTAATCCCAATCATAATAGTATTGATTCGAGCAAATACCGGTATAGGAGCAAAAACAATGTTTAATAATATGATGGGTCGTACTCGATATGTTGTGTGTCGGATAATGCTACATCTAAGCGGTTCGGAAGCAGCACCTATTTTGGGAGTTTTAAACCGTAGCGCTAGAGAAGCAATTGATGCTGAAGGAGAAATGGAGGTTTTAGGAGAAGAATTAGTTACAATCTGCGAAACTCTGTTGCAATACGATGAATACTGGATGTCTGCGGCTAATGAAGGTGATGTCTTTTGGAATGAAGCAGAAGCGGGAGACTACGTTCAAGAATTATTTACCGACTCCGCACAACGTAATTTGAGCCAGCCACTGGAAAACTATTCTGACTCCGATGAATCTTTTTCCGTTCCCGTAACGCGCAATATAGTCGTTATGATTACGGTAGCTTATGAAGGAGAAGTACCGCAATTAGAAGATGATTTATCAAATATTGCTGCTTTGCAAGAAGGTTTGAAAGCTTTAATTGATTTAAATTACAAAAAGAAATTACGAGCAGTTCAAGTACATTTCTCACCAGCACAATTAGGTGATGAACTGACTAATGACCAATTATTACAGCATTATACGGACTTAATTCCGTTGTAATCTTTTATCAGATATAGAGAAGGCTGTAAGTCGGTTGGGTTAGAGACGAAAACAAAATTTTATTGTTAATTAGAATCTACATCATCGTGCCATAACCCAACATTTCCACTACGCTGCCAATATATAAAAACTTGAATTAAATAAAGAAAGCCAAGTAAGCCACCGCCATAAATCAACCACAAAGAAAGCCACGAATTAAAAGTATAATCTGGATGATTTTCAAGCAACTTGTGCAGCCCGCTATGAATGATTAAGAATGCTGCAAGTGCAATCCGCGAAAAAGTTTTAATTGATTGAGATTCATTATTCGTTAACCATAAAAGCGCCGCAATCAGTGGTATGTGAATAACAACAAAAGCTGAAGAGGCGATTTGCTCGGGTAGGCTTCGCAGTATAAACAAAAGTTTCCATTCCGATTGCGTCATCGCATCAAGCTCATGGGTGATAAGTGTCGCAAAACCTAAGTAGAAAAGTATATTTTTCATTCTCTATTAAAATTTTTATTAATAATGTAGGGTGTCCTGCGGTAAGAAATATGTAATACCAAATATTTATAAAGATGCGCCGAATTAAGCCCACCTTACGGTGGGCTTTGTTTGGGTAGCCCTACTCTTCCAGAGTAAGGGCGATTAAGCATAGCCTCCGCCCAGAATTGGTATAACCATAAATATCATAAATATGAAAATGCCGTAACGCACCATTCAATAATTATGCTATTACTGTTTATTTTCCAAAACTCCTTCACGGAAATATAAAAACAGCGGTAATCCACAACTTAAACCAATTCCCAAAGTTGCAATAACATAAATAAATAACCGACTACGAGATAAACCCAGTCGCTTCAATTCAAAAAACGCAAAGCACAAGAAAACTAATGCACTAATAAGTAAGTCACTGAAAGAAGTTGCAGCTGCATAATTTGCATATTCATTCTGAAAAAATAAACCTATAGAAAAACCATTTTGAATCAAAAATTTAACAGTAAAACTCCAAGGTGCAATACTTCCAATAATTACCAAAAATAGATAAAGCGATTTAACAGAGAAAAATTTACCGAATGCTTGATTTTGAGAAATTGTATTGGACATAACTTTTAGTCTCCGATTTAAGTTGTTGTTTTGATTATCATTGCTGTATCGGAGAGAAACAATTACCTTGCAGGTAATTAAAATATAGAGACGTAGCAATGCTACGTCTCCATAAATTTGCGGGTTAACGAAATGTCTGACATCGCACTAAATTATCGGTATAAATCAAAATTCGGGGAGACGTTACACTGTAACGTCTCTACATCAGTTATATTTATCATCAAAATATTGCAATGCAATCTACTTCAAACCAAGAAACAACCTTCGGTAATCTACTGAAACACTGGCGAAAAAAAAGAAACTTCAGTCAACTCGATTTAGCATCAGCCAGCGAAGTCTCTCAAAGACACATTAGTTTTCTCGAATCAGGTAGAGCAAATCCCAGTCAGGGGATAATATTACAACTTGCTAGCGTACTAGATATTCCTTTGCGCGAACAAAATATCATGCTGACAACTGCTGGATTTGCGCCAATTTATTCCGAAAGCGATTTATCATCTCCGGAATTTGAACCTATTCGCAAAGCTTTGGATTTTATTTTGCTTTCTCAAACCCATTCGCCTGTATTAGTCATGGATAGATATTGGAATCTAATTCAAAGCAATCGGGTTTCGCAAAAGTTAATGAACTGGTTGATTAATTCAGAAGATTTGCAAAATCGTTTTTATATTGACGGGGAAATCAACTTGATGCGATTGATGTTACATCCCCAAGGTTTAAAACCATTTGTGGTAAATTGGCAAGAAATCGGCAGTCATTCAGTCAAAAGAGTCTATCGAGAAGCACTCGCAAACGATAGCAGCGAAAAAGGTATGAAGCTTTATCAAGAATTGCTGACATATCCAGATATTCCGCAGTTGTGGAAACATTCTCATTCACACACCTGGCAATTACCGCTATTAACCGTGAAATTTGCCAAAAACGGATTAAATTTGAACTTTTTTTTAGCGATCGCAACTTTAGGTACTCCCCACGACATCACGTTACAGGAATTGCGAATTGAAACCTTCTTCCCAGCAGATGAAGCGACGCAAATCAATTTGACTAAGTTAAATTAATCACCAATGTTATTTGTTAGTTATTAGTTTTGATGAGTTACCCTAATCCTTCAGCGACAAGCCTTCAATCTATCTTTCTCAGCAATCCAATACTCAGATACCCAAAACTTATCGATATTCATCATAATTGCCACGGGTGCAAAAGCATCGAATTCTTTCCCAGATAAATGTTGCGGTGGCAGTAAGCCAAACAATTCATTATATACCGTAATCTCCGTAATAATGTCATTGAATTCCGCTTCTATCTCTGATAGTAAAACACAGTGGATTCCCCCATCATCATCGTAATATTCCTCCTCATATGGTTCCCATATCGGGGGTACGAGTTCGTGTTGCAAATATTCGAGGCGGTGAAATTCTTTAATGGGGATTATCGCCGCAACTTCTTTGCCAGCTTGTTGCAAAACTATCCGTCTTCCCGCTAAAACTACTATTTTCAAGGCTTCGAGTAAATTAGCTTTAAATTCCTCTATACTCCAACGGACAAAGCCTTGATCTTGATTCATATACTCTTTTATCATTTTAAATTCAATTAAATAGTTCCTAAAGTCTAGAAATCCGAGAAAATAATAAATTAAGGCTAACTTAAATTTTTGTTTAATTTTATGGCTCATCCATTTTTGGAACATCTTCAAAGCCCCAAACGCCCCGTATTAGTGTTTGATGGGGCAATGGGTACTAATTTACAAGTTCAAGAACTCACCGCCGAAGACTTTGGTGGTGCAGAATACGAAGGTTGTAATGAATATCTGGTTCACACCAAACCGGAAGCTGTAGCAACTGTACACCGTGGTTTCTTGGCTGCTGGTGCGGATGTAATTGAAACGGATACCTTTGGCGGTACCTCAATTGTACTTGCCGAGTATGACTTAGCAGACCAAGCTTATTACCTAAATAAAACTGCTGCGGAATTAGCGAAGAAAGTCG
>ERZ1740062.1369-NODE-1369-length-10146-cov-4.361312_pt1 | contig 10146 bp, 7 predicted proteins | sample MGYA00581741_ERZ1740062 | MGnify/ENA primary metagenome ERZ1740062 (study PRJEB43018, sample SAMN04849747) | marine metagenome | isolation source: floating plastic debris | place: Pacific Ocean | collected 2008-09-01 | study: EMG produced TPA metagenomics... | reverse complement strand
CCCGCTAAAACGGTTTATCGCCTCCGAAAAATGACCTTTATTCAGAAAGAAGCGGCCAACCTCAAACTCTTTCCCCGCAAGATGGACTAGAGCTAGGTCAAACTTCACCTCCGCCGATTTGGTGTAATCGCTGTCGGGATACCGTTCGATGGTTTCGCGCAATTCCTGCAGCGCATCGAAGGTTGTGGCCTGGTCGCGGCCCACATCGACGATCTGATCGTAGTAGCTGAGCGCGATCAGATATTGCGCGTAAGCCGCGTCCTGATCGGCGGGAAAGAAATCGAGATACCGTTCGGCGGCGGCGCGGCTGTCTTCGAACCGGCTGGCGTCGTAATAGGCGAAGGCCGACATCATCATCGCCCGCTTAGCCCATTCGGAATAGGGGTAAAGCCGCTCAAACTCATCGAACATGCGTGCAGCGCGGAGGGGGCGCCCCTCTTCCAAATCGAACTCAGCCGCCAAAAAAAGCTCCTCGGCTGAGCGGCTTTCGATCGCGATCTCCGTTTCACCGCCAAAGCCGAGCCGTGCGCAGCCCGCGGGTACCATCAGAAGAACGCCCAACAGCGCGGGGGCAAGCAGGCGGCTCTTTCCGATCATGGCGGCGTCGTCCCAAATTTCATGCGTCGCGCGGCGAGACCCCCGCGATACCCTTGTTTACCATAGCTTTGGCGAGGGACGAAAGGGGCCGTGGACGCATCCGGCGCTTGCATGGCTTTCGGGCAAGCCTGTGCGTCTCCGACCCCAAAAAGCATCGCCCAGGATCGGCGCATGGCTGATCCTGGGCGGTGCTGGTTCAAAGATCGGGTGGTCTTGGCGGCCTGGCCCTAGCCAACCTTGGCCAGATCGGCGGGGCACAGCCCCGCCCCCGGAAGGCCGCGGGCCGTCTCGGGCGTGCAGGTTTCGATCCGGTAGGCTTCGGGCCGGTCAAACAGTGTCCGCAGCATCCGGTTCGTCGGCCCGTGACCGGCCCGCACCCCCTGATAATGGCCAAGGATCGGCATCCCCACCAGGCTGATATCGCCGAGAACGTCCAGGATCTTATGGCGCACACACTCATCAACCCGGCGGAACCCTTCGGGGTTCAGAACGGTCGCGCCTTCGACGACGACTGCGTTTTCCAGCGTGCCGCCAAGGCCGAGACCAGCGGCTTGCATCGCCTCGACATCCTGACGGCGGCAGAAAGTGCGGCAATCGGCAAGCTCCCGCGCGAAGGTGCCGTTCGACATGTCAAAGCTTGCCGTCTGGCGCCCAATCGCGGCCTCGTCGAACGCGATTTCGAACGAGATCTTCAGGCCGTTATAGGGGCTCAGCCGGACCTCTGCGTCGCCTTCGCGGTGCACAATATCCGACACGATCCGCATCACTTGCAACGGTGCCGCCTGGGCCACCAGGCCGGCCTCCAGGATATCGCGAAGAAACCGGCGCGCGCTGCCATCCATGATCGGGACTTCGGGTCCGTCGATGTCGACGGTCACATTGTAAAGGCCGGCCCCGGCAAACGCCGCCATCAGATGTTCGACTGTGCTGACGGTCACGCCGGCCGCATTGCTCAGCCGCGTGTTCAGCCGGGTGTCCGACACAGCGTCGAAGCGTGCCGGCACAACGCCGTCGCGATCCCGCACATCGACGCGGCGAAACCGGATCCCAGATCCGGCGGCCGCCGGTTTCAGCGTCAGTCGCACAGGGCGCCCGGAATGCAGGCCCATGCCGACAAATTGAACGGATCTTGCAAGTGTGGTCTGCACGGTAAGCCTCGTTCTCGTTCTTATCTGTTGCCGAGCGCGGGCCCGGGTCATTGTGTATCGGAGGTTTTGAGTTGACCGGTCCGTCGGATCCCTAACCCGACACGCCACGCAAAAACCCCTCCTACACATTGTGTTAGGCGGTGGCGTTGGAGTGCTCAAATCAAGCTTTGTGTCGGTATCTTTCAGCGGTGTAACAGGCGTCGGCGGGCCGGCCGCAGGCCGGGCACGCCGGCCCTCGCCTCTGTTTAATAGCGCAAGTTTTAGGTGTATTTTCAGATATTTACGGGAATTTTCCAGGGCGCCCTGCCGTTGGGCGGCGCCGGAACGGCACGATTTTGCTGTGATCCAGCCCGTGACGGATCGGCAACAATCGACCCCGCCCGGTGATCGGGCGGGGTCGGGGTCAGTTCGCTTGGCGGCGCAAAAAGGCGGGGATTTCCGACCTATCCCGGGCGTCCGGCGCGGGCACATCCTGGTCGTGATGGCCCGGCGCGGTGCTTGGCGGTGTTACGCTGCGCGGTTGCACGGTGCGTTCCTCCCCCCGGGCGGCGTTGCCGGGCATCCGATGGATCAGGCTGTTGATCGCAAAGCGTCCGCTGTCCTCGACGGCTGGACGGGGCGCATGTTGCGGTGCAGTCGGCGCCCGCGCCTCCGGCACTTTCGCGACGGCGGCTTGCAGCCGTGCCAGCGCCTCGGGCGAGGGTTCGCCGGGCCTGCGCGGACGCTCGGGCTGCGGCGGCGGCATGTCTGCGACGGCGGCGGTTTCGGGCACGGCGGTTTCGGGCACGGCGGGTTGCGGCGTTTCAGCAGCCCGCGGACGGCTGTCGACAAAGCTCGCGGCCGGCAGCGGCTCAGGCTCGGCGGCCGGCAAAGGCTCCACTTCGGGCGCTGGCGTCTCGGCCACGGGGTGCGCCATGGGCGCCACCTCAATCGGGTCCCGGCGCGGTGTTGCGCCCGGCCGCTCCCCCTCGATCACATCGATGCCGGTCGCGACCACCGACACACGCAGACGCCCCTCCATATCCGGATCGAGCGTTGAGCCGACAATGATGTTCGCCTCTGGATCCACTTCCGAGCGGATACGGTTCGCCGCCTCGTCCAACTCAAACAGCGTCAGGTCCATGCCACCGGTGATGTTGATCAACACACCCTTCGCGCCCTTAAGGCTGAGCTCATCCAACAGCGGGTTGGCGATGGCCTTCTCGGCGGCCTGCACAGCGCGGGCTTCGCCCTCACCCTCACCCGTGCCCATCATCGCCTTACCCATCTCATCCATCACGGAACGGACATCGGCGAAATCGAGGTTGATGATCCCGGGGCGCACCATCAGATCGGTGACGCCTTTAACACCTTGGTAGAGCACGTCGTCGGCGAGGGAAAACGCCTCGGTAAACGTCGTCCGCTCATTGGCGAGGCGGAAGAGGTTTTGGTTGGGGATGATGATCAGCGTGTCGACGACGCGCTGCAACTCCTCCACCCCTTTTTCGGCCTGGCGCATCCGTTTGGCGCCTTCGAACTGAAAGGGCTTGGTGACCACGCCAACGGTCAAAACGCCCATCTCGCGGGCGGCCTGCGCGATGATCGGCGCGGCCCCGGTGCCGGTGCCGCCGCCCATGCCGGCGGTGATGAAACACATATGGGTGCCCACCAGATGGTCGACGATGGTCTCGATGCTTTCTTCGGCTGCGGCGGCGCCGACCTCGGGCCGCGCACCGGCGCCCAGCCCTTCGGTCACCTTCACACCAAGCTGCAGCTTCGCGCTCGCCTCCGACTGCGCCAAGGCTTGGGCGTCCGTGTTCGCAACCACGAACTCCGCCCCCTCAAGCGCCTTTTCGATCATGTTGTTGACAGCGTTGCCGCCCGCGCCACCCACGCCGAAAACTGTGATGCGGGGGCGCAAATCATGCTGCTCTGGCATGCTGAGGTTCAAAGCCATTTTATCCGCCTGTATCTTTGACCGGCCAGGCTTTTGCGCCCGGCTCACATATGCTCGTTGCACTATACACGGTATTGTAAAAGCCCGAGCGCGTCACGCACTTTGTTGTGCGCCGGCCTGCTCTCGGCCAGAAAGGCGCGCCTTGACGCTTCTTGGCGGCACCTCTATGCGCAAGGCAGCTGCGTTTTGGATATGCTGATGGCCAATCTTCTTCTGTCCGACCCTGATCTAATCCTCCTGCACCTGCCCAAAACCGGCGGCACATCTATCCAAAACCTTTGCGGCAAGCGCGCGGCCATGGCGTTCGGTTTTGTCCCAAAACGCTGGCCCGCCGTGGCCAGGCTTGCGGTGACACGCAATCCCAAAAGCCGGTTTTTGTCGGCGGTGCGGATGTTCAAATTTGGCGACACGCACGAAGCCGGGCGGTATTCTGAGCCGACGCTTCCCGACCTGACGGTGACCCAGGCGCTGGACGTCCTAGAAGATCCAGAGATCCCGTTCGACCGGCTGATACGAGAGCCGTTGGGCAACCTAAAACACCACATCCTGCCGCAGACGCATCCTTTTAACTGTCTTCACCTGGCAACCGACATTCTGTGTTTTGAGCGGCTGAGCGCTGAGTATGAGGCCTTCGCCGCGCACCATGCGTTGCCCGCGCAATTGCCGCATTTGCGTCGGACGACCGACCGGCCGCGCGTGACCATGACGGACGCGGAGGAGGCGCGCATGCGGCGCCTTTTTGCAGAGGATTACCGGCTTTTAGGCTATGAGGGCGATGGAGAGCCTGTCCGACCGCGGGCGCCCCTGCCATCCCCCCCGCAACAAATCTACGATCTTTGGCCAGCGCTTTTTTCAGACAATAAATCCCGCATTCCCGGCGGGTTACGCGCATTGCCGTCGCGCAAAGCCGACCTTGCCCTGTTTCGCAGCACACCGATCCCTGGCACGCCCGGTCGCACCTGGCCGGGGCGAAAACCGGTGTTGGGCCAGCACTTTCGTGCCCTGGCACCAGAGTTCAAAGGGTCAAGCTTCCTTGCGCTTTTGCTGGCCTCCAGCATCGTCGTGACACGGCGTGCGCGCGACGATGCTGTCCGACGCGGGGCGCTGCAGTTGTTTTTTCGCTGTGTTGAGGACGATCCCGCGGCGCTTTACCGCCAGCTCAATCTCCGCTGGCTGACATCGGTTGCGGATACCTTCGCCGACCACGGCAAAACGCCGGGCGCGCGCGCGCTGGGGCTTTTGGCATCGACGATGGCCAATTTCGCCAAACTGGCGGAAAGCGAGGTGCGGCTCTACCGGCCGGCGGTGCCTTGGCCACCGAAACACCGGTTCTCGAAGGGCGGGCCGCTGTTTGACGGCGTGATTACGTATTGGGTGGAGCAGGGCGATCTGATCGACAACCTCGCAAAGCGCCTTGCCAAAAATGCCGATGGCGACGCGCTGGTCGGGCCGCTTTGCAATGAGGTGTTTTTGCGCCTGAAAGCAAACGATACGTTCATCGCCAGGTTGGAAGAGATGAAATCCAGACCCGTTCCGCCGCTGCGCTCGGCCTCGCGTGGGCGGTTTGGTCTCTAAGACACGCCTTGCCCCTGCCCGCAAACCGATCCGCCGTCGTGCAGACATCGGGCGGTTGAGGGAAGAAATTTCCGTTCAATTTTAGGCAAAAATGCCGGTTCGAGGCTTCCGAACCGACACTCTTAAACGCTTTCATTCGGTGTTGGGGACAGATGCTGACCGCGGAACCCCGCGCGGACGGCGGTGTTGCCCAGGGGCGCCCACGGGCGGTAGAGCCCCGCCTGCGGGCGTATTCGGCGCGCCCCGCATCGGCGGGCGGGCGCCGAAACCTGTGACCGGCTACCAGTTTTGCCGGATCCAGCGGATCGCACGGCGCATCCGGCGGCTGCCGATGCGGTCGGCGGGCATCTCGAAATCCCAACATTCATCTTGGGGATGCGAGGAAAACAGCGCCAGGCCGACTGCGGCGGCAAAGGCTGTGCCGGTGGCGGCCTGCGGCAGGCCCTGCACGCGCAAAGGTTTGCCGATGCGCACATTGCGTCCCAGGATCCGCGCGGCCAGCGTTTCCAGCCCCGGAACCTGCGCGCCACCGCCGGTCAAAACCACGCGCTGTCCCGGCAAACACTCAAACCCCGAGGCGTCGAGCCGCGCGCGCACCTCCTCTAAGATTTCCTCCATCCGCGGGCGCATGACGCCGATCAATTCGGCGCGGGTGATCTGACGGCGCTCCGCCTCCTCCTCGAAGGCGGAGGGGATTTCGATGAAATCGCGGTCATCGGCGCCCGTGGCGACGACGCCGCCATGCAGCGTTTTGATCCGCTCGGCGGTGGCATAGGGCATCTCCAACCCCTGGCAGATGTCCGAGGTCAGGTGATGCCCGCCCATCGCCACGCAATCGGCGAAAATCATCTGGCGTTTGGCAAAAATCGACAACCCGGTGGTGCCGCCGCCGATATCGACACAGGCAGCACCCAACTCCTGCTCATCCTCGACCAGCGCCGAAAGCCCCGCGGCGTAGGATGAGACGGCCAGTCCCGCAAGCTCCATATCGCAGCGCCGGATACAATGCAGAAGGTTGTGAACGGGGATGCCATCGACCGTCAGAAGATGCATGTCGACCGTCAGCCGCGCGCCGATCTGGCCGCGCGGATCGGACAGCCCAGACCGGTCGTCGAGCGCGAAATTGACTGGCAGCGCGTGCAGCGCCTCGCGGTCGGCGCCATAGTCCGGCACATCGCAGGCGGTCAGCACATGGCCGATATCGGGCTCGGCCACCTCGCCGTTTTCAACCCGAACCGACCCCGTCAACCCGTAGGAGCGGGGCGCCCCGCCCGAAAGGCACGCAATGGCGTGATCGACCCGCAGCCCGGCCATCTTTTGGGCCGCTTGGACCGCGGTGCGAATCGCACGCTCGGTCTCCTCCATCGCGGTGATCTCACCATAACGCACCCCGCGAGAACGTGTGGTCGCAGCCCCGACAACGCGAAACGCGCCATGCGTCAGGCTGGTCCGGCGCGCCGGGTCGGCGCGGTCGGGGGCGAATTGCAGCACCAGGCAGGCGATCTTGGTGGAGCCGATGTCCAAGATCGCGACCAGGCCGCGGCGCAGCGCTGCCTCCCGCCGTTGCCGCATCGCGCGCTGGCTTTCGAACAAGACTGAACTCATAACGCACCCTCCTCGGGCGGGATGTCGGTGCCAAGAACCGCGGCCAGCCCGCCAGGGCTTAGCCGCACAACCGGCCGCGCGGGATCGCGGAGCTCGCCCGCGACAAGATCGCGGTCGAGCAACGCCTTCGCCGCCTGCAGCGCCATCAGGCGGCGAAGCGCGGCTTCAGGCGCGTTTTCGGGCAAAAGCACGGTCAGGTCCGGCGCCAGGACCAGGTTCCAGCGCCGGGTGCCAACCCGGACAAGGCCGCGGATCCGGCGCTTGACGGGGGCGGCAAGCGCCAGCAGCCGCTTGGCCTCCGCCACATGCAAGCCAGCATCCACACCCGCCAAAAGCGGCAGATCGGGCCGCGCCAAGCGATGCGGGATCGTTCCGGTCCGCACGCCGCCCGGGTCAATCAGGTCGAACCGATCCGGCCCTTTCAGGATCGCCACCGGAACACGCTCTTTAACCACAACAGTCAGCCGGCCATCGGTGCCGTATCGCGCCTCGACATCCGCCACCGGTTCTAGCAACGCGATCGCCGCCCGAAGGCCTGTCAAATCCAAATCCAGCGCGCTTTGCGGAAGGTCGAGCGCGAGGCGGCGTTCGATCTCAGCGGCAAGCGGCGCGCTGGCGCCCTGAATGTCCAGCGCCGTGACCGTCAGGTCGGGATGCGCGGCCAGGGCCGTTGAAACGGCTGCGACCGCGGCGTCGACCTCCGCCTGCACCCGCGGATGGGCGATCGTCGCGCCCAAAAGCGCGGCAAGGGCCAGCAGCGGCAGGCCGGTGCGCACCGTGCGCCGGATCAAGGGGGTTAGCCACAAGCGTTCCAACCGGTATTTGATCCGGCTCGGCGCGGGATCGCGCCTTACCGGAAGCATGAGGCGTCCTCCACCATCCATCGCACCAGCGCGCCGAACGAGATGCCGCAATGCTGTGCTTGCTCGGGCGCCAGTGAGGTGGGCGTCATCCCGGGCTGGGTGTTGGTCTCGAGCAAAAACAGCCCTGCAAGGCCCTCTGCCGGGTCCCAGCGGAAATCGGTGCGGCTCACGCCCCGGCACCCCAGCGCGAGATGCGCCCGCCGGGCATAGTCGAGGCACGCAGCCTCAATCTCAGCCGGGATTGCGGCGGGCACGACGTGGCGAGAGCCGCCGGCGGCGTATTTCGCGTCGTAATCGTACCAGCCATCCGTGACGATATCAGTCACGGCCAACGCCCGATCACCCATCACGGTCACCGTCAACTCTCGCCCCGGCACGAACCGTTCCACCATCATCAGGTCCGGCACCGTATCGGGCAGCGCGGGCGGCCCATTTGCGCCCTCACCCACGATGGTGATGCCGACCGACGACCCCTCGTTATAAGGCTTCACGACATAGGGCGGCGCCAGCACATGCCGCGCGCGGATTTCGGCGGTCGGGGCGAGCAGGCTTTCGGTGATCGGCAGACCCGCGCGGGCAAAGGCGTCCTTGGCCTTCGGTTTATCCATCGCCAAGGCCGATGCCAGAACGCCGGAATGGGTGTAGGGGATCTTCAGCCATTCCAACAGGCCCTGGACACAGCCATCCTCGCCCCATCGGCCATGCAGCGCGTTAAAGACGACATCGGCGCGGGCATCGGCCAGGCGCGCGGGCAGGTCCGCGCCCGCGTCGATCTCTACAACCTCGAACCCCTCATCGCGCAGCGCCGACGCGCATTCCCGACCGCTGACGAGGCTGACCTCGCGCTCGGCCGAAATGCCGCCCAACAAGAGCGCCACGCGGGGGGATGTCCTGCTCGACATAGCCCGCCTCAAGTCTTCTGCCCGGGCCTTTGCGGCCTCGTTTTTGGATCAGCTTACAGCGGCAAGGCGTTCACCCACCCGCATAATTTCCCACTCTAGGCGGATGCCGGTCCTGGTCTGAACCTTTTTGCGAACACGCTCCCCCAATTCCTCCAGCTCTGTGGCCGTTGCGTCACCCCGGTTGATCAGAAAGTTGGCGTGTTTCTCGCTGATCTTGGCGCCGCCCAGCGTCGCGCCGCGCAGGCCGGCGTCCTCAATCAGTTTCCAGGCCTTCAAGTCATGCACATCGTCGGCCCGGCCGGTGGAGGAGTAGCCCGCCGGATTGCGAAAGGTCGACCCGCAGGAGCGTTCGTCGACGGGTTGGGAGGCCGCGCGCTGCGCAACGTTGTCGGCCATCCGCGCCGCGATCTCGGCCGGCGGGCGTCGCGGGCCGCGCAGCCGGGCTTCCAGCAGGATCAAATCTGGGCCCGCATCGCTGGACCGGTAGGCAAAACGCATGTCACGGTGCGTCAGCTGGACGGTCTGGCCGCCGCGGGTCATCGCAGTCGCCGTCTCGAAAACATCGGCCACATAGCAGCCATAACAGCCCGCGTTCATCTTCACCGCGCCGCCGATGGTGCCGGGGATCGTGCGCAAAAACGACAGATCGACCCCCGCCTTGGCCGCGGTCTCCGCGACACGGCGGTCGAGCGCGGCAGCACCGGCGCGCACCGCGCCATCGTCTTCGATGGCGATATCGCCGAATGCGCGGCCGAGCCGGACCACGATGCCCCGCAGCCCCCCGTCCCGGATGATAAGGTTAGAGCAAACGCCGATGGGGAAAACCGGCACATCCCGGGGCAGCGCGCTAAGAAACGCGCTAAGATCGGCGCGGTCAGCGGGCTGGAACAGAACCTCCGCCGGGCCGCCGACGCGCAGCCAGCTGAGCGATGCGAGATCCCGGTTGGGCGTCAAGCGCCCCCGCACCGGCGGCAAACGCTCTAATAGCGGCGTGGTCAAGTGGGGCCTCCCCGGCAAACGCCGCGCCACGGTGAAAGCGGCAGCGGGCGGCGTCAAGGGCGGTTCGCGCCCGGGCTGCAGGATTTGCGGTGGCGGCCGGGCGCGGCGCGCTGGGACCGGCCAGCGCAGAACCGATGCCCCAGCCAAAAGACAGCGCAATGCACCAAGCGGGCCGTTCTGGTGCGCCCAAAAAAAGAAGCGGCACGGCGGTCGCGATCAACGGGGTCGCCGCTGGCCAAGGCTTCCGCCCATGGCGTTTCGTGAGATGGCAGAGACGTCAATCACGCCACAACGCGTTGAAGTCTTTGATTTCACGCAGCGTTGCGTGATCCAGGTTTGTCCCGAAACGCTTTGGGCGACGGGATCAACGCCGCAAGATTGGCCAGGAGCGCCCAAAGGCGGGCGCGCCGAAACGACGTCACGGCGCAAGCCCGGCGCCGGGGTTCGGCCACGTCGTCCCCTCGGGTTCTAGAGCATTTTCCGTTCAAAGTGAGTCAGTCATGATCAGAAAACGCGTTCAA
>ERZ1740062.1368-NODE-1368-length-10148-cov-4.051025_pt1 | contig 10148 bp, 15 predicted proteins | sample MGYA00581741_ERZ1740062 | MGnify/ENA primary metagenome ERZ1740062 (study PRJEB43018, sample SAMN04849747) | marine metagenome | isolation source: floating plastic debris | place: Pacific Ocean | collected 2008-09-01 | study: EMG produced TPA metagenomics... | reverse complement strand
GCAATTATACAATTACCTACGCCAATGCGGCGATAGCCGGGGTCATCAACCTGATTATCGTGGGCGCGCTTTACTTTACCATCCGGCGGCGGCAGCCTCCGCTCGCCGTTGCAGCGGCCTGAAAAGTCACTTCGTGCCGATCTGATCGAGGGAGACTTTGCGGTTAAAGAGCTGTTCCGCCGTTTTATAGGCGATCTGCTCGGCGATATCGCGCGGCAGCAGGCTGAGCCATTGCCGGTTGAGCGCGATCAATTCGGAGTAATTATCCCACTGGCTGTTGACCCAGGTATCGGTGCCGACCATCAGCCGGTCGGAAAAGCGCGTGATCACCCGCATCCAGTCCGGATCGATCTTGTCGCTTGAGGCGAGGATATCCCGCTCCCGAAAGGACGTGTCCGCATAGAGCGTGGGGTAGGTGGCCAGCATTTCCTCGACCACGCCCGCAGGCTCGCTCATCCCCGCATGGGCCCAGATGATGGTGAGGGAGGGCTCCAGCTCATAGAGCAGATGCACCGGATCGGCGCCGGAATGGACATGGATGGGGATGGAGCGGGTCTTCGCCATCTGGGTCACTTTTTTAAGCAACGGCCGATCGGTCGGGTCGAGGTTATGGATATGAAATTCGCCGAGACCCTCATGTGGATATTTCGCGAGGCGTTCCTCCAGATACTCTTCCATCCCCGGTGCCTTCGTCCAGTTGCCGGAGCCGGCAGACCCGTGATAGGGGCGGAGCTCCGGCACGATGCGGTTCGGCGCATATTCCCACAGCATGATCGTCCCCTCATCGGGGGTGGAGGAAACAAGCCCCATGGCGACGCCGTTCCTGTCCATCAGCTCAATCACGCTCTTGACCGGGTAGGGCCCCCAGGCCGGCTCCTTATAATGGATATGCGCGTCAAAGAGCGGGACATCCTTGATTGCCTCCCCAATCGGGGCATGGTCCCCATCAGCACTCGCGGTCGTGGCGGTGAGCAGGGCAGCGGCAACAAGGCAAAGGCCAGATCGAAACAGGATCATGATATCTCCTCACGGGTTATGGCGCTTGCCGGAGTATAGCACATTCCCATTGCTTTCACGGTGCCTTTTAACGGTAATCCGGCGGCACCTCGATCGGCTCCGGCCCGCCAATCTGACGCACAGTTGGCGCATCCGGCATGTTCCAGTGAAAAAGGGTGATATGCCTAAGGCCGGGTGGTCGCCGTGAGGGATCGATCAGGCCCTTGTGTCCACTGCTGCGGATATGATCGGATGCCTGCCAGGAGGCAGGCTCCTCTCCCCGGGCGAGCACAGGTCGCCAGCTTTGACGGGCAAGTTCATAAATATCGCCGTTATTGGGATGACGTAGATCGAAGAGAGAGCAGGGGCTCACCTCATATCGCAGCAGGAAACGTGGCGGATCGCCGGGTTTTACATATTCACCAATTGCGACGCGGGCGCTTTCCGCATTGGGGCTGAGATAAAGCGCATTCTCACCCGGGCGGTTAAAGCGCGAGGCAGGGCGTTTCGCCAGCCCACGCGCCAGAAAAATATCCGCATCCTCGGCAAAAACAATTTTCACGAAGGTTCCCGTAATATCGGTTAGCACCGAAGCCTCCTTCAGGCGAATTAGAACAGAAGCCTCATAGCGCAGAAGGGTGGGTGCGCGCAACAGGACGGTTGCAGAGCGTGTCAGAGACGGATAAGTTGCACGGGAGTTTTCAAGGATAATGATCATGATAAGCGATTTGCATTTACCACTGATCCTGCTTGCGGCCTTGGTCGCGACGGCCAGCCCCGGACCGGCGATCCTCGCCATCTCCGGCCTGTCGATGAACTCCGGGCGACGCTATGGCCTGTCGATGGCAGCGGGCGTGACGACGGGATCGCTGATCTGGTCAGTTGCGGCGGCCTTCGGGCTGGGCGCGATTATGCTGGCGAATGCCTGGGCGTTTGAGGTTGTGCGGTATTTTGGCGCGGGCTACCTGCTCTATCTCGCCTACAAGTCCGGCCGGTCCGCGATGACGCGGGGGACGGTGGCACAGGCGAGCCTGTCCGCCAAGTCATATCGTGCGGCCTATGGCAAGGGGCTGGCGCTGCATCTGACCAACCCCAAGGCGATCTTGTTTTTTGGCTCGCTCTATTCCATTGGTGTGCCGCAGGATGCACCGATCTCGTCATTGGCGATTATCATTGGCGCCGTCGCCCTGCAGAGCGCGCTTGTTTTTCATGGATATGCGCTGCTCTTTTCCAGCGCGCCAATGGTGGCGGGATATGCCCGGCTTCGGCGCTGGTGCGAGGGTGCCTTTGCCATCGTCTTCGCCTTTGCCGGGATCAAGATCCTCACCGCGCGGATCACGGGGAACTAGCGCCGCCCCGTATTCCGCTTATTTCTTCTTCTTTGACTTGGCCTTTTTGGACGGCTTGGCGTCTTTTTTCGCCTTTACGTCCTTCTTGGCCTTCTTGTCTTTTTTCGGCTTTTCGGCCTTCTTGGATTTCTCGGCCTTCTTCGCCTTGGCGGGTTTGGCGTCCTTCTTCTTAACCTTCTTCGGCTTTTCCGCCTTCTTGGCCTTTTTCACCTTTTCTGCTTTCGCGGGATTTGCGGCCTCTTCGGTCTTTGCAGGAGTGGCCTTGGCCACAGGTTTTGGCGGCGTCGCCGATTTAGCAACTGTCCGGGCAGCCGGTTTCGGTGCGGCGGATTTCGCAGCCGCAGCGGGCTTCGGTGCAGCGACGGCAGCGGGCCGTGCGGCCGGGGCGGGTTTAACGGCCGGTGCGAGCGAGGCCTTCGCCGCCGCGATCAATACTTTCGCACGCGCTTCGCCAATGCCGGGGACGGCCAGAAGATCGGCAACCTCGGCCTTTGCGAGCTGCTCGGCAGTGGTAATTCCTTTTTCAGTAAGGCCCGTTCCCGTGGTTGGACCGACGCCTTTAACATCAAATATAGTCAGCATATTTGTTATCCTTTTCGCGCGGGTAAAAAGGCTGGCGCGCGGGCCAGCCTTTGTAGGATTCAATCGCCGTTAAGCGGCTTTCTTCAAAGCTTTTTTCGCTTTTTTCAGCTTACCTTCCTGCTTGGCAACCTTCGCCTTGCGGGACTTGACTTCTTTTTTCAGCTCTTTGATTTTCGCTTTTTTAGCCATGATCGTTTTTTCCTTGCTAGTGAAATTGGATTATGAAGGGCGGCTATTCCGATGGGGCGTGCTGCTTCAGAAAGTCACGGATAAATCGCCGGACCTCGCGGGCGGCGCTGGTATCCAGCTCGTCACATAGCTCGACAAACTGGTCTCGTTCCTTACCCTTGATGCGAATGATCAACTGGCTGTCTTTCCGTTCTTTTTTCTTCAGCTTTTTCTCTGCCGACATCGGTATATGTGCTCCTTGCATGGCTCGAAGTATATCGAACGCATATCACATGTATATACATTTTATGTTACAATATTGTGGCAGCGATGAAAAGCTGTTTTCGCGGGAGCAGGGGTTATTTGTAGATCAGCGTGCCGTCGTCCAGATCCGCCGTGACAAGGGTCTCCTTGTCGGCATAGTAATCCTGCGTATGCACCCAGGGATCCTTGTCGCCCTGCTTGGGCATTAACTTCAGCGCTCGGGTAAGATATCCGGCATTGAAATTCTCCGGATCGACGAAGGGTTTTTCGGGCATGCCCTTGTCTTCCTCACGGAGTTCCGGCACCACCATGCGCGCGCCTTTCTGCGCCATATGCTTCATCAGTCGGCAGACAAATTCCGCGACCATGTCCGAGCGCATGGTCCAGCTGGTGCGGAGATAGCCGAAGACCCAGGCCATGTTCGGAATACCGGAGAACATGATCGCCCGATGTGACCAGCAGTCGCCAAATTTGAGAGGCTTGCCGTCGATGGTGAAATCGATATCGCCGAGCACGCTCATGTTAAAGCCGGTGGCGGAGATGATGATATCGGCTTCGAGCTCTTTCCCGGATTTGAGGAGAATGCCGTTTTCCGTGAAATGATCGATATGATCAGTCACGACTGAGGCTTGGCCTTTTCTGATGGCCTGGAAGAGATCGCCGTCCGGCACGAAAGCGAGGCGCTGACGCCAGGGGCGGTATGTGGGCGTGAAATGCGGATCGACCGGGACACTGTCGCCAAGATACATCTCGGCCCCCTTGATCAATTCCTCACGCAGCTTCTCCGGTTCCTCGAAAGAACGGCGGGTGATTTCCTTCTGGTCATGAAGGACTTTCCGTCGCGCGATCTCATGCACCCATTCATCAGGCACGTTGAGTTCGCGCAAGGTGTCGGCCAGCTCGTCGCGGTTGGCGCGGGCAGAAAAATAGGTGGGGGAGCGTTGCAGCATGGTGACATGGCCCGCGTCTTCCGCCATCGCCGGGATCAGGGTCGCTGCCGTTGCGCCGGAGCCGATGCCGATCACCTTCTTACCCTTGTAGTAGAGCTCTTCGGGCCAGGTCTGCGGATGGACGATCTTGCCCTTGAAATCCTTCATCCCTGGATAATTGGGCATATAGCCTTCGCTATGGCGATAATATCCTTGGCACATCCAGAGGAAGTTGCAGGCGTAGCGCCGCATATCGCCGCTTTCCTTATCGAGCACTTCCAGCGTCCAGCGTTTTTCCTCGCTCGACCAGACGGCGGTTTTTACCTGATGGGAAAAGCGGATATGACGGCGAAGATCGTTTTCATCGAGGCTCTCGTCGAGATAGGTCAGGATTTCATCCGCCGTGGCGATGGGCACGCCTTTCCAGGGCTTCCATTTAAAGCCAAAGGTGAAGAGGTCGCTGTCAGAGCGGATGCCGGGATACTTATGGGTTGCCCACGTGCCGCCGAATGTATCCTGCGTCTCCAGCATGGTGAAGCTCTTGTTCGGGCAGAATTTCTGAAGATGATAGGCCGCATCAATGCCGGAGATCCCGGCACCGATAATCAGCACATCGAAATACTGGGTTTCACTTGCTGTTTCCTGAGTGTTCTCGACCGCTGCATCCATGGTCTTATCTCCTGATCGCCTTTAGCGTTGTTTGTTATTGAGGAAACAGAATAGTGATCTGACGGCGGCGCGCAATAGCCGAGTAGGGCCGGGCGGAAAAAAACGACCCTTCGGCCATCAGGACGGCCCATTGATTATGCGGAAAAGCGTTGGTATTCGCGGTGGAAATCGGTAATCTGTGGCGCATGAATGCCCGCCTTTCGAAAGCGCAGGACACCATGGTAAAACGGACGCAACTCGCCGGGGAAAGCGAGCTTCACGGTATCTTCAGACCCGGTGACTTTCTTGATTGCTACTCGGTTGCCATTTCGCCGACCGATCGTCCCCTTGAGGAAATCGCACAATATGTTCTGATTGCGATGCCGGAATGGGCGCGGACGCTGCTCCGTATCCGGGACAGGATCGTCAGTTTTTTCGGCATCAAGACAACGCGGGAACTGCCCCAGAATAACAGCTTTCGAAAATCCGTCGCTGTGGGAGATCATATCGGCTTTATGCAGGTACGGAGCATTTCTGAGCGCGAGATCATTCTTGGCGAAGACGATTCCCATCTTGATTTCAGGGTAGCGTTCCGGCGCGAACCGGGGGAGGCGGGCGTTGTTTCCCTCGCTACGCTCGTTCATCGGCATAACTTAATCGGGCGGCTGTAGCTTGGCCTGATCATGCCGTTTCATATCCTGATTGTGAAATCCCGCTTGGCCGCTGCGGCGCGCCATTTTGGAAATAAAGCTTAAAATTGGATCGCTAATAGTTGCAAAATGGGTAGTTTCTGCACAATATACAGAAGTCGGATTTAGACTGATACTTATTGACAGGGAGTATACAACATGGCTGGCAAATTTGAACTTTACAAAGACAAGGCAGGCGAATTTCGCTTCCGTCTCAAAGCGGGCAACGGCGAAGTCGTCGGCACGTCGGAAGGCTACAAGGCGAAGGCAAGCGCGGAGAATGGAATCGCATCCGTGATGAAAAATGCCGGGGAAGAGGGCCGGTATGAGTTCAAGGAAGGCAAGAACGGCAAGTGGTACTTCAACCTCAAGGCCTCCAACGGCCAGGTTATTCTCTCCAGTCAGGGCTATGCCGACGAAGGTGGGGCAAAAGCCGGAACCGGGGCCGTTGGCCGCGCTGCCGATGGCGCCAAGACCGACGACCAGACATAAGTCTTTATAATTGCTGATCTGGAGGCCGGGAGAGCAATTTCCCCGGCCTCTCTTTTTGGGTAAATAAGTGTCGCCTGCATCGGCGGGCAAACAGGCGGGGAGAGGAGCGGGTTAGATGGAACTCTCGGTATTTTTAATCGTGCTGATGGCGGCATTGCTTCATGCGTCGTGGAACGCCATCGTCAAGATGAATGGTGACCGGGTGTTGTTCATGGCAGTGATGATGGCGGGGAGTGGGCTGGTCGCCTTAATCGCCACCTTATTTCTGCCGTTCCCCGCGCCGGAAAGCTGGCCCTATATTGCAACCTCCGTCGGCCTGCATATCGGCTATCCGCTGTTCCTGTTGATGGCCTATAAGTTCGGCGATCTCAGCCATGTCTATCCGCTCGCGCGTGGGTCCGCTCCGTTGATCGTTGCGCTGGTCTCTGTCCTCTATATCGGGGAGACGCTGAGTTCGCAGGCGATGATCGCCGTTCTGATCATGGCCTTCGGGATCATGAGCCTGTCGCTTACACGCGGCGCGCAGGACCTCTGGAATCCGCAGGCCGTCTTCTTCGCCCTCGGCACCGGTCTTTTCATTGCCGCCTATACCTTGACTGATGGCATCGGCGCGCGCCTTGCAGGCAGCGCCCATAGCTATACCGCCTGGATGATGGGGCTGGAGGGGTTACCCTTTATCGCCTATATCCTGATAACGCGAAGGGCGCGGGCCCTGCCACAGATTGCCCGCGTCTGGAAAACCGCCGTGCTGATGGGGCTGATGAGCCTTGTCGCCTATTGGTCGGTGATCTGGGCGATGACGGTGGCGCCGATTGCCCTTGTCGCGGCGGTGCGCGAAACCAGCATTATTTTCGCGCTGCTCTTTGGGGTTTTCTTCCTGAAAGAGAAATTGAGCTTGCTGAAGCTCGCGTCCACCTTCATGACCCTGTTCGGCGTTGTGCTGCTCAAAATAAACCGAAGCTGATGTGCATGAAAATGCCGGACGGATTGTACTCCGTCCGGCATTCTCTCATGATCGGCTTATGCCGCAGGGGTTACATTTCGATTGCTTCGACGACTTCTATCGAGCCGTCATGATCGACAAAGGGGCAGCCCTTGGCGATGTCGATCGCCGTTTCCATGTCGGGCGCATTGACGAGGGTGTAACCGGAAAGCGGATTGCTGCCGCCATTATCGACAACCCCTGAACCGGTCACCGTCTTGGACATGCCGACGGGATTGCCCGGGTCGACCATGGCGTCTTTATGCGTTTCCATCCAGCTCTGCCAGGCGGCCATCATCTGCTGGCCTTCCGCCTCGCTTTCCGGTTTTTTTCCTCCGTGATAGGCAAATACGAATTTTGGCATCTTCTTATCCTCCTTCTGTCGTTAAAGGTTAGCTTGCTAGTCGTTCCAGTTTTCTCAAGGACGAGGTCCAGCCCTCATTATGGTTGGCGGCGCTTTCCTCGTCGGGCAGATCAGAATGGATCAGGCGGAAGACGGCTCCGCCCGTGTCGCTTGGCTCGATCTCGAAACGCACCCGGCTCTCATGGCCGCGTGCGTCATTTTCGTCATGCCAGCCCCAGGTAAATTCGACGGAGCGCGGCGGGTCGACCCGGGTCACTTCGCCGGTCACCTTGTGGCGGCCGCCTTCGGCATTGACCATCACCGACGACCAGGCGCCGACTTTCGAGAGGTCGAGGTTATGCTCAGGGACAGTCATGCCCTCCGGTCCCCACCATTTCAGAAGGTTTTTCGTTTGCGTCACAAAATCAAAGACGGTTTCGGGGGCGACGGGGAAGCTGCGTTCGAGTGTTAATGTGCTCATTTTTTCGTGCTCTCCTGTAGTAAGGCGGCCTCAAGTCGGTCGAGGCTCTTCTGCCAGAATTCGCGGTAGCTCATCGACCAGGCGCCGATGGCCTGCACCGCTTCGGGACGGACGGAATAGAGACGGCGCTGCGCATCGATACGCTGTTCGACGACGCCGGCTTTGCGCAGGACCTTCAGATGCCGCGAGATGGCGGGAGCGGAAATCTGCCCCACGGACTGAAGCTCACCGGCGGGAAGCTCGCCCTGTTGCAGAAGTCGCTCGACAATGGCGAAGCGGGTGGCGTCGCCTAGGGCGGCAAAGGTACTCGATAAGATTGACATGGGATCTCTTTAATTTAACAATTATGTTAATTAACATATTAGAAAAATAAAAAGAGTCAATGCGAAATGTTTTTTGCGTGCTCGACGATACTAAATTCCCTTATTTTTTCTATCTCTGGTTATTGTCTGACGATATAAAAGGACTAATCAATGGGAAGTTGAGGGGACGTAAATCATGTCGATGTACCGGGAATCATTCGCTCTGGCCTTAAGGCTGCACACTACCATCTTGCTTGCTATGGTTTTGGATATAGCGCTTCAGGTGCTGGTGGAAAAGGATATCCTTGGAGATAAGGCAGGCATTTCTGTAACAATTATTTGGTCACTTCCTGCGTTTTTTGCTCATTTACACATTCTTTTTCCGGAAAAGGCCGAACGCGATTTCAATGTGATAAAAATCTCCGGATTTTTCTTAAGAAATCTCGGTCTCATTATCTTGTCGATGCTCCCGGGCGTTCTTGTCGCAATCAGTATGCTTCAGGCAATCCAAGCCGAGGTCGGTGGTGATGAGGACCAAATGTATATACTGACGACTTTCTTCCTGATAATCCCCACAGCCATTACATTTCTTCTTGTGTTTGGAGTACTCGGTACCCTGCTGCCCGCTTATGTCACAGGTCGCGAAAGAGGCATTGGGAAAGCGCTATCGCGGGCGAAAGAATCTTTCTTTCCCATCATTGGCAGGACTATTATTGGTCCAGCTCCGATACTTTTGCTTTCTCTCTTTCTTGTGGGATTTCTTCCAGTGAGTTTGAATGTACCCCTAGTTTACTTAACGGATAATTGGATTATCAACACCCCATTTTTCCTTATCATGTTTGCAGCACTTCTTCTGCAGGGCTGGGCCATCGTGATGATGGCCTGGATCCTCTCGAAAGCTTTTTTGGCAACGGAAGGAAAGCAGAAAGGCAAGTGGCAAGAGGCAAATTGAGGAGGCAAAATTGTTGTTAATTTATTTTCCGGTCGGTTTCAGGCGGATGCGCATGGCGCCGCCTTTCGGCGTCTCGATATCAAAGGCGCCTGTTTTGCGCACGAGGTCGCTCAGCTTCGGGAAGCCATAGTTCCGGGAGTCGAAATCGGAGTTGAGATTGCTGAGCTGTTTGCCGACGCCGCTTAAGGTCACCCAACCATCATCACTTTCGAGTTCGGTGATGGCCTTTTTAATAAGGGGAATGACCTTATTTGGCGATTGCAGGGGCTTTTTCCGCGTTTTGGCACTGGGGGTGCTTTCCTCCGATCCCTCGCGCAGTATTTCCGTATAAATGAATTTACGGCAGGCATTGCGGAAGCTCTCGGGTGTCTTTTCTTCCCCAAAGCCATAGACATCCACGCCCTGTTCGCGGATGCGGGCGGCAAGGCGGGTGAAATCGCTATCCGAAGAGACAAGACAAAAGCCATCGAACAGTCCGCTGTGCAGGAGGTCCATGGCGTCGATTACCAGCGTGATATCAGATGCGTTCTTGCCTGTGGTGTAGGCAAACTGCTGCTGTGGAATGATGGCATGCTTGGAGAGGACCTCTGCCCAGCTCCTCGAGCGTGCATGCGAGAAGTCCCCATAAATCCGCCGCACGCTGGCCTCCCCAATCTTGGCGATTTCCTCGAACAGGCCGTCAGCGATCTTGGCCGAGGCGTTATCGGCATCAATCAGAACGGCGAGGCGGGGAGAGCGGGGTTCGGACATTGTCAGACCTTCTGGTAAGGGCAAGGAACTTCAGTCCTGACAATGTCGCATATGCTGCGAATATACAACCGCCTTCGCTCAAAAAAACGGCCGCCAGCGAGAGCCGGCAGCCGTTCCCCAGGAGTGAGTAATCAGGCCGCGAGAGCGCTTTTGGTCTTTACCGCGTACTGCGCGATACGTTCGCCATAGAGCCGTGCGGTTTCAAGGTCGCCCTTGCGCGG
>ERZ1740062.1367-NODE-1367-length-10153-cov-3.951277_pt1 | contig 10153 bp, 7 predicted proteins | sample MGYA00581741_ERZ1740062 | MGnify/ENA primary metagenome ERZ1740062 (study PRJEB43018, sample SAMN04849747) | marine metagenome | isolation source: floating plastic debris | place: Pacific Ocean | collected 2008-09-01 | study: EMG produced TPA metagenomics... | reverse complement strand
TCCCTCCCAAACAATAAGACAGCATACCTATACCAAATAGCAGCCAAACGTTTCTACCGCTGACAATTTGGCGACTGCGCCAATTTCTTAAACATAAAATTCCCGCGCTTAAGTAAGCTAGGGCTTCTAAAATATTTGTACCAATTACGTACCACTCGGCACGTTTTTCTATGCCCTGTGCATCCGGAACCTTGGCACTAAAAAGTAAAAAATACAATAACGCTAGAATACCCCAAGCAATATTAGCGAGAATAATATTTTGAGTGGTGAACCAGGATTTTGAACCGGATTTATTGTAAACGCTACTCATTGATAATTAATTTTCCGTGTTTATGCATTTAGCCGAGATTTTGCCTATAGATTGTGTACGCAAGATATACTCCACTTGAAGTAGAGTGTATTTTACTTGACAAACCTACACAATCTTAACTGCATAAAAATCCTTATGTGCTAATGCCACAGTTTACTCAGGGAAGAATTTTTGAGCCAATTCATAAACTGCGTTCGTTCCGCTACAGGCATATCTTGTAAAGTATCCATTACCTGATGGGCAAACTCAGAACTACCGAAATAAGCTTTACCCAGTCGATGTAATTCTTCCAAGAATACAACTACATAATCTTCTTCCCAGAAGGGAATTTTAATCGGTTCTATGGGATTTATACTCAATAAATAATCAATTGCATGGGGTGAAGAGGCTGCGTGGAATTGCCATCGATTCAAGATACGTGAAATCTCTTTCTTAAATAAATTTGCTTGCTTTGCGCCTAGAAATTCCTCAATATCCATATAAACTGCTTGCAACAGTAAAATACTTGCCACGGTTACAACTTTACTATTACCTTGGGTAGTCCCTTCCTCTCCAAGTTGATCTAAACGAATTTTACCCCAAACGCTGAAGCGGTTTTCTTCCTCCAACAACACGCAGGCTTTGCCTCGGTTATCTGTCAATTCTCGCCACAAAGCCCTAGCTTCTTCTTCTTGGCTAGCTTTAAATAAGCTAATCAAGCGAAAAGTTTGTCCTTGATAATGAAGAACGGGAACCTGTTGTTCGCGCTTAGGGTGTAGAACGCTTGATATTTCAACGTCTTGTCGTTTCAAAATAAACATGAAATTTTCAGATAGCTCCTCACGTCCGGCATTTTTTTATATAGGAGATATGTTAACTGTTAATTAACCTTGGTTTTTTTTAACTAAGGGATGCAGTAATAATTGACGGTGTTAACTACGACAAAACAATATACCTGAGTTATACCCCCTCTGTCCGGATTTTCATGTAACTTTATAGTCAATCAAATTACATTTTATCTTGACTTATCAAAAAAATCACGATTTATCATTGCATTTTATTCAGACTGCTGATATAATACACAAGTTAACTTTGTAAAAGTTAAACGTGTTATTTGGGCGCGTAGCTCAGCTGGATAGAGCAACTGCCTTCTAAGCAGTCGGTCGCAGGTTCGAGTCCTGCCGCGCCCGTTTTTTGATCGAAATAAAGATTAGCATAATCTAGTACTCTCACAAACCAAGATTATCGGGTGAGGTTAGTGAGTGCTGAATAGTAGGGTATTGCTCTTTTCCCCAGCTTTGTTTCCTTGGTGGAATACTAGAAGGCGAAACCAAATAATTCAATACGGGAAAGTCTTCAAAAGCTAACGACATAATTCAATCAAATTGTTATCTCACAGCATAAAGTATGTCTTTGGTAGGATGAATAGTTTTTATAGGCAACTTGGGTATCTTAAATAACAAGCTTAATACTCAGTTATCATGCCTGCAAATATCATTCAGCGTTTTTTCCCTCAAGCTGTTGTTCAAAGTTGCTTAAAATCAATCAATAAATCTTCTCTTACCAGAAAGATTTTTTGGAACATGGCTATACGAATAACGATTGTAGTCTTGATATCTACAATGGTTAGCTATTTTCACATCATGTCAAATTTAGAAATCCAAACAAAACAGCAGTTAGAAAAATATATTACTCAAAGAGGGCAGCGCGAAAGTTTTATTTTCCAGTTATCTCAAGATAATATAACTGTTCTATCACAACAAATTTTATCAGAAATAAATCGACCCATTAAAAAAGATTTAAATGCTGAATTTGAGCGCATTTATTTTCATTGGAATGATGGAACAATCAGATGCTTTCCTCAAAATAGACCCATAGAAGAATTTGATACCGTTCAATTTCCTAATTCTTTTATTGGTAAAAATATTAAAGTTGATGCCAGACATAAACAAATTTTACTTACTGCTTATAAATTAGTTAATAATTACGGTCATGCATGGAATAATCGTTTTATAGATACATATTTTATCACTCCCAATAACTCTCTCGTTGGCTATTGGAAAGAAATGCCTTGGGTGCTGCAAGCTAAGTCAGATTTAGATGTAAATCAAGAAGAATATTATTATGCTGCCGATGGGAAACATAACCCAGAAAGGAAATCAGTTTGGACTGGCTTATATTACGATGCTACTGCAAAAGCTTGGATGGTTTCTGCTTTAAATCCAGCTTATAATAGTAACAATAATCTTATCGGTGTTGCAGGTCAAGATATTGTTCTTTCCGATTTAATGAGGAATACAATCAATGATAAACTCCCAGGAACATATAATTTCATTTTTCAAAAAGATGGTCGTTTAATCGTCCATCCAGAATATATGAAAGAAATACAAAAAGCAAATGGGAGATTAAATATTCAGCAATTAAATGACCTAGGATTAAGCCGCAATTTTGAAATTATTAAACAACAAAATCAAGAATCTGATGTACTTGAAGATACAGAAGGGCATAGATATTTAGCATTTTCTCATCTTAAAAGTACGGATTGGTATTTTGTTACGGTTTATCCTAAATCACTACTTTCGAGTTTTGCGATCGAAACAGTTAAATTTGTGCTGATAGCTGCTTTATTAGCATTATTAATTGAAATTATTTTATTATTTTTAGTTATAACAAAAGAAGTTGCTACGCCTTTAAATGAATTAATTGTAGTTGCTGATGATATTTCAACAGGTAATTTTGATATTAATATAGAGGTAAAGCGAGAAGATGAAATTGGAAGACTTGCCAATTCCTTTAATGTCATGTCAACCCAGTTAAATACATCATTCAGTAAATTGGAGAATGCAAAAGCTGAGTTAGAAAATCGCGTTCAACAGCGTACCAAAGAACTACAAAATACTCTACAGAATTTGCAAAGCACTCAAACACAGATGTTACAAGCAGAAAAAATGTCTGCTTTGGGAAAAATGGTGGCAGGTGTCGCTCATGAAATAAATAATCCAGTCAATTTTATCCACGCAAATATTGAATATATTGAAACATATATCAAAGAGTTATTAGAATTAGTCGCTGATTACAAAGCATATTATCCTGAAGTACCAGAATTATTACAAGATAAAATAGAAGAAATAGATTTAGAATTTATTACGGAAGATTCAATCAAGATTCTTGAATCTATGAATATAGGTACCATCCGCATTCGTGAAATTGTCAAATCACTGCGAAACTTTTCACGTTTGGATGAAGCGGAATATAAGAAAGTTGATATTCATGAAGGGATTGATAATACTTTACTTATTTTGCAGCACCGCTTGAAAAATAATCAAACTCAATCTGCAATTCAAATAACTAAAGAATATGCTCAAGTGCCTTTAGTAGAATGTTATGCAGGCAAACTCAATCAAGTATTTATGAATATTTTTAGTAATGCTATTGATGCATTAGAAGAATTAACTATATCTAATAAGTCTGCTCATATTTATATTGCCACACAAGTGATTGATGAAAATTGGGTCAGAATTTCTATAGCCGATAATGGCATGGGAATTAAGCAAGAAGTTCGTGGGAATATATTTGACCCATTTTTTACTACTAAACCAGTAGGGAAAGGAACCGGATTGGGTTTATCTGTTAGTTATCAAATTATTGTAGATACTCATAAAGGAAAGATTTTTTGCGATTCTGAATTAGGGAAAGGCACTAAGTTTATAATTGAAATTCCCATACATCAGGGATTATAAGTTAGATTCTTATCGCTTTATCCAAATAATCTTCCTCCCAAACGCCCATCTCAATCAATTTAGACGCTTTTAACATTCTGGATAATTCATATCAACTCAAAATACTGATGTTGGGTTACGACGCAATATAAATTAATTGATTAATAATTCAATTTTTTCGTACGTCTAACCCAACCTAAGATTTATCAGATACTAGCCTATTGACAAATAGTTTATTTAGATATAGAAAGTATTATGTTTTGCTATAAAATCCTGAAACGCTAATCCCCCATACCTTTGAACTTAATCCCCATAAAAATGAGGAAATCCCTTTTTATGAGTACCTCGATTTTATAGCAGAAAATAGGGGTTTTAAAGCTTATTTCTTATTCGGGGAGAGGTTGAAAGTAAATTTATATTGAATCTCCGAGGTAAATGTATTGCAACTTCTTATTTTTTTGGTTGTAGCTGTTTTGGTTTGGGCTATTTCCAAAACTCCTATTAACCCATTATTTAATTCAATTTTGATACATACAGTCATATCATTAGGAGCGAGCATTACTATTATTCGTTTTATACTAGATTACCTAAGTAAAAAACCACCTGCCCCTGGTTTTGGTCTTGGTGTTGTTGTGTTTGGATTACCTTTTACATTTGTTATTTGTATTCCTTTTTCGATATTGGTAGTTAAAATTTTTAAGTTAATTATAAAAAATTTCATTACTTGAGTAAGTTAGTGCGATCGCACTATTGTTTGCAGGATAAATTATTCAGTACTTACGCGATTGTTACAAACACAAGACAGTACGTGCAACCATAAGCCTGATTATTTTACTCAAATTTTCCAGACTCGTGCCTAATTTTTGATTAAAACTGGGTACATTAAACTCACAGCATCATACCGAGCAAACCATTAGAGAGATGAAATCGGGAATCTTTGCAGTTGTCAATATTGGTGAATTTAAACTTTATGTTGGTGAAACACATCATCTTCATACAAGATGGCGAGCAATGATAATGCTATTTAACAACGGAAAATTCCCTCATTCCCAACTCCAAGTAGCTTGGAATCAAAAAGGAGAGCAGCGTCGGTTTACGTTTCATAGGGCTGATGAAATTGTTGACAATCGCGAAATCCTGGGAAGAAAGCAATTTTTTGCTGATATTGAAATATCTACCTAATTAAAACTTTGAATTTAACATTTGCATCATGAATTTAAAACATCTACCTATCAAAAGTCATCTATTACAACATCGTTTATCTATCATCCAGGGTGATTTAATTACTCAACCTGTGGATGCGATTGTTAATCCTACTAATAATGTTCTGAATGTAGCGGGATTGTGTAGTAATATTCATCGTGCCGCAGGGGAAAATTTACGCAGAGCTGTTAGCGGAGTCAAATGGTTGGATGTCAGTGAAGCTATGATTACTCCTGGTTTTCGTCTCCTAGCATCCCATGTGATTCATACTTGCGCTCCCGTTTGGCAAAAAGAAAATAGCGAAGCATCGGGAGAAGAGCTACGGGTTTGTTATCGTAACTGCTTGCAAATCGCAGCAGAAAATAAAATTAATACCTTGGCATTTCCCTGTATTGGAACAAGATTTCGGGGATTTCCTAAGGATTGGGCTGCAAGGATTGCTCTCAAGGAAATTATTTTATATTTAACTGAAAATCCCTTACCGATGCGGGTAACGCTGGTTTGTTATCAATCGGAAGATTATCAAGAATATCAAGCTCAATTGAATCATCCTCAAATAGCTGAGTTGATCGAAAATTCATTCTCACCAATTCACAATGAAGTTAGTAATTTATCATCGAATCAATCAGCAAACTGCAAGTTTCAACGAATTGCTGGAGAATTATTAACTCAGATAACCGATGTTCCAAAATTAGCTGTAATTGGTAGCACATCATTTTGGGCAGGCAACAGCGAGGCTATTTGTCAGGCTGCGGGACGATATTTAGCAAAAATTGATAATTTAGTCATGTTAACTGGGGGAGTTTCAGGGATACCGGAAGCAGTTTCTCGCAATTTTTCGACTGAAAGAGTGTTTCACATTCAACCCTACGGTTTTCAGCCCTGGGATTATGGCTATAATCTTTATGGGGGTATTAGCTTATGGGAACGTCGAGAAATTTTAGCACGAATGGGGGACGTATATTTACTGATTGAAGGAGGCCCCGGTTCCGAACAGGAAGCGCGACGAGCATTAGAAATGGGTGCGGTGGTGATTCCTGTGGGAATAACTAGTGGTTTTGCAGAAAAACTCTATGTAGAGATGGATTTTCCCGATTATATCCCTTTGGAATTATGGCAAAAGTTGGGACGACGAGAAGAAAGTCCTGAAGAAGTAGGAATTGCGATCGCGCAAATTGTGGTGAAAGTTTTTGAATTCTTGGATGGAAAACAAGGATTCTCAAAACCAGGGGTATTAGTATATAAAACACCAGCAAGTATTTTAATTGTTGACGATTCAATTACAGTTCGAGAATTATTATCAATAAGTTTCAGCAAAGCTGGCTACCATGTTGAAACAGCCAGAGATGGGCGAGAAGCATTAGAAAAATTGCAACAAGGAATTAAATGCGATGCCATTTGGTGCGATATTGAAATGCCAAGAATGACTGGCTTTGAACTGCGCGAGCGATTAAAACAAGATTCTCGGTTGAAAGATATTCCTTTTGTCATCATGACTTCCAGAGGTGCTAATAGAAGAAGAAATGAATTTATAGACAATTTAGAAATTCAAGGATATTTTACCAAGCCTTATATTGAAGAAAAAATTTTAGAACACACGAAAATGTTATTGAGTCAGTCGGGTATTGTGACAATTGCGTAAGTTCTGTAGTATATGAAACACTACCAACTATTTTGATTATTGACAGTTCCATTACGGTTCGAGAGCTGTTATCGATAAGTTTTATCAAAGCTAGCTACCATGTTGAAACAGCCAGAGATTGGAGAGAAGCATTAGAAAAATTACAACAAGGAATAAAATACGATGCAATTTGGTGCGATATTATTATTCATTTATTAAGCAAAATCTATATTTTGGAGCATCCTGGGGTTTACATCTTTGCTGTACTTTTACTAATATTCCTAATTGATTGTCGTCTGCAGAATCGAATTTACGATCAAGAAATCTATCAAATTCAATAGTTCCCGTAGCACCTTGAGCGGAAAAATAGGGGCTATTTAATTGTTTGTACAAACCTTCGCGGGTGGGATTATTTTCCAGCTTCTGTAATGCTGTGACAATCGCTTGGCTTGCATCATAGGCTGTAGCAGCTCGCCAACCTACATATTGAGTCCCCCATAGTTGTATCGATTTGTTTCTAAAAGATTGTTCCGTGCGGTCAATATGAATTGGAACGGAAAGCACTAGATTGTCAGCTTGCTCACCAAATGTTGATGATATATTATCGGGATTATAAAGAGAATCACCACCCAGTAAAGGTTTATTGTTATTCCTATTCCCGGAAATAATTCTTCTAGCCTGCTTTGCTTCTTGACTACCGATAGATAACATCAATAAATTGACATTTTTATCTATCTGACAATCATTAATCCCATTAGCCAAATCGCACTCTTTCACCTCTCCTAAAGAAGCATACTTTTCCTCAAACGACTCTTTTAAAGAAGTACTATATGATTGATTCGAGTTATAAAAAATAGCGGCATTTCCAGGACCAATATTTTCTTTTGCATACTCAACTAAATCCGCAGCTGCAATCGCATCATTAGGGGTTGTACGGAAAATATAGCGGCTTAAATCAAATTTATATTTGGAATCAGCACTGGGTTGAGGTATTCTGACAGCGGTACTTGTAGGAGAAATCGCAACAAGTTTTTCTTTTTCATAAACTTCTGCTGCTGCTAAAGTAGCATCACTAGTGAAATGTCCTACTACACCTAATATATTTCCTTTGAATGCATCGTCGCCAGGAATCTGATTATTAGCCAACTGTTTTGCTACTTTTGGGGCTGCGCCTTCTATATTTCGGTCAGAGTTATTTTCATCTCTAGCGATGATAACTTGTAATAGTCTTCCTTCTATACCATTTTGATTATTTAATGTTTCCTGAACGGAGGCAACACCGCGCAGTATTTCTTTGGACATATTTGTATTTCGCTGTGTCCTTTTACCAGGAATCACGGCTGCGATTGTTACCGGGTTACCTTTAATGTTAGCTTTGGCGTTGTTAAGAAAAATAAGCGTTTCGGGGTCAACAGTACACTGTTTATTTTCTTGTCTAAATGAATTTATTGCTCTCTCAAAATTTTGTAGAGCATCCGCATATCTTTTATTTTTAAAGTCTGTCATGCCTTCTTGCTTTTCTTCCAAACCATCAAGGCATAATGTACTGTTGGAATTATTTTCTCTAAGTAAAGATTCTTCTCCTCTACTAAAAAAATTGTCTGCAATTAATGATGGTTCTTGACGTGAGATAAACGTGTATGCGACTGTACCTAGTAATAATGCACCAATACCTCCCACTAACCACCACAACTTTTTATTTATTTTGTTAACAGGATTTTTTCGAGAAGTTAGTTCAGAAGAAACTATTGGTTGCACTGGCTTAGGTGCGCCTGAGAGACTAGCTGGTATTGGTTGAGGCTGGGGATAAGAGGAGGATGGTGAAGCTTGAGTAACTGAAGCGTTGGATTTCTTGAGAATAGAAAGAGCAGCAATGACTTCTTGAGCAGACTGATACCTATCTTGCGGGTGGTAGGACAGCATTCGATCCAAAATATCAGCAAATTGCGGGCTGACATCGGCATAATTTCGCCAATTCCAGGTATGATATTCACGAATTTCTTGTGCTTCTTTTCCTGCAAGCAAACAAACGCAAGTTGCAGCCAAAGAATATAAATCAGATGAAGCAGATACAGGCTTACCTGTCATTTGTTCTGGTGGGGCAAAATCTGGAGTTCCGATGACAACTGATTGAGCGGTAGGAACTCCCGTAACTACCACTTGCTTGACTGCACCAAAATCTATCAGATAAAAGCGTTCGCCACCAAAGGCTTGGGAAGTATGCCCTTTTGAGACTCGCATGATATTAGAAGGTTTAATATCTCTGTGTATCACTCCTTCGCTATGAACATAGCTGAGAATATCGAGGAGTTGCAGCATAATTTCGACAACTTCCACTTCTGAAAATTGTCCCTTTTGCTTTAATTCTTGAGCTAAATTTTGACCATCAATAAAGTCTTGTACTAGGTAAAAAAAAGTCTGAGCTTGATGTAATTCTCCGTTAGATTCTTGGAGATCGCGAGGTGCTTCTACTCTAGCAAAAGCCCATGCACGCGGTATTTGTGAGTGTGTAAGTTTTCCTAAAACACTTGCTTCCCCACGAAACAATCTTTCGATATCTGCTAACTGAGACTCTGAAGGAGAAATTATCGGATGTAACTGTTTAATTACCCGTAAAGGTAAGTCTGGAAACTTCAAATCTCGTGCTAAAAATGTTCTACCAAATCCGCCTCTTTGTACCTCTGGAACTAATGGCCTGAGTGCTAAAAAAGAATTTTCTAAAATCAAAGGCATTCCACAATTAGCACAAAATCTCTGTTTTATAGATTGGCTATAAAGGTTTTTTTCGGGAATTGTATTTATTGGGTCTTGACAATTTGGACGAGTACAATAAACTTCGACTAAAGGATTTTTATTCACCATTGATTGATGTTGAGATAGTATGTTTTTTTAGTTTTTATATATCAAATACACTTTTTCCCTGAAGGAAATGCCAACTATGACGTAATTACTGATTAGTAACCGAATTACATCGTCAGAGGAGTAAAACAGGTCAATTCCTCCTGTAGGATGCAACAGCTTCTCTACAGTAAATATTCAGTCGCGATCGCAAGTTTTTATGCAGCACCCAATAATAATTTATATTATCTCAGTAATATACTTAGTGTTTTCCTGGCTTCGCAAACAATTGTAGACGTATTCTTGTCGTCACTACGAAGCAAAATTTATATTTACGATCTAGCAATACTATATACAGTAATCATGTACTAGTAAGATGTAATGATTAGAAAACCAGATAATTCATGTCTTACAGTTCTCTATAATAAACCCAAGTAAGCAAATAATAGGTGTTAAGACTTTACAATAATTTGACTGATTTTC
>ERZ1740062.1366-NODE-1366-length-10160-cov-4.822068_pt1 | contig 10160 bp, 7 predicted proteins | sample MGYA00581741_ERZ1740062 | MGnify/ENA primary metagenome ERZ1740062 (study PRJEB43018, sample SAMN04849747) | marine metagenome | isolation source: floating plastic debris | place: Pacific Ocean | collected 2008-09-01 | study: EMG produced TPA metagenomics... | reverse complement strand
CAAAATATACAACTCTGACAAACATTATATAACCTCAACCACAAAAATCATGACTGTCTTAGTAGGATTTTTATTTGAATCAGAGCTGCACTTCAGCACAGTCACACTAAAACAGGGAAGCTACGGGAGGAAGACATGAGATTTCTACCGAGTGGATTGTCGTTGTTACGACTTCCATCAGCTTTATTATTACTGGTAAGTTAATGTTTGAAGATGAAACTATTTATATCAAATGCAGGCCGTTTAAAAAAGCTGACAGCAGACGGTTATCCGGGGAGTTGTTTGAAGATGTCTGGCAGCCGACAATTTTTGTCAGTGCAGAATTACACTGAAATGTGATAGCTCATCACAGAAAGTGTTGAAACAGGAGGGTTACATCCCTCCCATATCCCAACCTCCATAAACGCTAACATCATGCTTGAAAGCAAATAAGGATGAGCGGTGATTGCCCTCAACTCACCACTGACCAAATAAATACAACATTTGTAAAATTTCCAATCACATATTATATGTTTCACCGAGCAACAGTGCTTGGCTTTGAGTTAATTTGAAATATTGAGGTGCATTGTACCTCAACCTGAAATTCTGGGCATGGTTGTCGATGCCATTGTGTAGTATGTTACAGTGACGATTAGTGTATTCCCATAAATTTTAGATTTCTCTCTAAGTTTTTTTCAGAAGAGGCCAAATATCAGGTGCAATCTTCCCAATTCTAACAAAAATAATCAGATTGCGCTCGCTAAACAGGACTTTAAATAGTTGAAGACTTCCTTTATGAACGCTCAATTCTTAATTTTTGTTTCAACTCTTTCTTTACATAGATGTGGAAACGCATGATCATGATCATGTGACCTTGTATTTTTCGTGTATTGACCGGTGTAATAGTGTCTATCATCATATCCCACGTAGTGACCTCGATGACCACTTTTTCTGAATGGTAACTTAAACTAAATTACGATATCCATGTAGATACTCATACAAGGGATACATGGCTGGAGTTGGATGGTGGCAAGGGAGGATGAATCCTCACAGGAGACAACAGGTGTGAAATATAAGTATAGTATTCCATTTCATTTCACTACTTTTCAGTGCCATTTATATTTACATATTTATATATATATGTTAAAATTGGATGCCAATATGCGTTTCACCTTCGAAAATAGGCAACCCCAGCCCCCAAATCTCCCCTCATTAAACTAACCCCATAACAGCAAACCTGACCAAAACCCCAAAATCCCAAACCAATAAACCCCAAACACAATAAGTAACACGAAATACCTGGGGACGAAACTAAAATGGGAAAAGACCATTAATTTCTGTTGAAAAAACCACTACTTTCCAGTGGAGGTTGCATGTACTGTTACTGTATATACTGGCGTACCAGTACAGTTCAATTTAATGAGTTTTCAGAGAAGTTGTGTACACGGTTCATTTTGATCCACCATGGTGCTTGAAAATCCTAGTGATAAAACAGGAGAAGAATTTCAGCCATTCATTGATCTTTTACCATTAAAAGTGGCAAAAATGCTATGTTTCTACTATAAAATTTTGAAGCTTTCATTGGATCAGTTTTGATGTTGTTGAAATATTTCATAAGATTAGCTATCGCCAGCAAAACACTTCGCAAAACAGATAACTCTATGGTTATGATGTTTTCCCCTAGTTTATATTTCGAATTAAGGAGTCTGTGAATACCATAATCCTCCCACAACAAGGTTGGATAGGAACAATGCTAGCGCTATTTTCATCTGAGGCTAAAATTTCACGGAAGTCAAACCACATTATTATAATAGATTCTTAGATTGAATTGGTTTATTTTGGAATAAAACATATTGCTGGAGGGAAGAGGAATTTTAAGTCATGGTATTTTTAAACTTTTTTTTCAGGTTTACGGGTAGACAAAAGTTCAGAGGACTCGGGAGTAATCAGGCAACAGAATGAATCGCCTTGGAGTATCTTTGGGGCCAATTTCCTGCCTCTACGTTTCCTAAAGCTATGGGTCAGACACCAGCCAACAATTACCCAGTCACCTCAACACCAGACAGAATCGTACACGACATCAGCCGATATCAACTCACCCGCAGTGCGTCAGACAACTAGCAGACAACCCCATAGCTTTGAGTAAGTGTTTGTACACTGTCACTGCAGACCAAAACCTCTGCAGTTGGGTGTGTGCGAGGCTCAGATTACATAATACATCAGTTGTTAGTTAGCAGCAGGTTCCGAAACACTGTTCTTTATGTAAGGGTGCCTCCAATATCCCCAGGCAACTACAAATAAACATATAATGCATTTATGTATTCAGTTCTCACACATACAATAGCCTAAAGTGTGTATTGTACAAGTATCTGTTTGCTGATCATCACCACTAAACAACTTAACAAGGTTGAATTTTATCACAATTATCGACTTTTCCAAAATGCATCTTTTCCATGAATTGTGTGCATTCACTTAGACATCAGTATATCGATCTTTACCACTTTAAGGGTCTTGGGTAGAAAATGCTTGATAGAAGAAAGGCATCCTAATTTTCCACAATCTCTTTATTGCTAACACGAAGTTTCCAGCGAGGTTTTCAGCGAATAAAACTACAGATAATCTCTGAAACAAGTTTAGCTTGTGTACCTTCCTACCTTTCTTTGTATATAATCTTTCAGACCTTCCCGTCAGCCTCCCACTGTTCAGCAGCACAATGCACACAGCCAGAATCGTTCTGATGACACCGTCGGTGTAGTGCCGCAGGTAACAATACCAGTAGCACAGGAGCAGATAATCCCCCAGCATTGCTATATCAAGTGTTACAGGTGGACGAGGAAATTCTATGATGGACATTATAGCGCCTACTCTGTCAAACCATTTCCAGGTATGCTATGCTTAGATATTGAAATACAAGACAAAGGGATGTTAACAATATTCCCACAAATGCAATTGTTGACCAGCATTTCCAAAAAGACTCAGTCAAGATCTTATGATCTTATTGACAGCAGAGTACGCCTGAAAAGTTTAATATAAAGCATTGGGGATATTTCATAATGCGCCCTATTAGATGTGCCTACACTACTAACATTATAGACACCATTGAGATCTCTTTTTGATTATATGCCACAGGTTGAGTCCGTGTCAATAACACAATCTTAAGCCTTTTACCACATTGAGCATTTGTACGTCATTTTGGCAGAAATGCGCCAACATTTTTCTGAGATGGTGAGATAATCTTTGAATCATTCACATCAGAAAATAATGCTCACTCTAAATGGGTTATGGAATTTAGCCTCTTAGAGTTGAGAGATTCTAAGAATGCCTATGAATAAAAGATGTAACATTATTCGCCAAGCCCATGGTGATCTTGAAACAACAACATGGTACTACATATCTATTATTTTAGATCTGAACTTACCAACCAATCAGAGGTCTTCACACAAATCATTGAAGCTGCCATCTTGTTTTTTCATTTTGACATAGATCTCAAAGGCAAGGGCTGAACAGTGTGTCTGGTAGAAGTGTGATCTCTCTAACAATTCAGCCGTAAACTGATGTCAATCCTATCATCTTGGTGGGCAAACAGGCAAACTGCACCAAATTTCACAATTTTGTGTCGATAAATAGCATCATAAGGATCAGAAGCATCATGAATTGAAGTTACTTGCAACCAAACAACCAAATTCCTGTACCCAATCCCCAAACGAGAAAGCCATCAATACACGATCAATATATGTTAATAAGTACAATTTCTGACAGATATCTCCACGTGATACTAGGTGCTGTACGCCCCAAAGCTCTGGGTGGATTCCGCTGATTGTACTGATCTGCCATGGCCAATCTGCATGTTACAGGTTTAGAAGACACACCACTGGTAGAAGGAGAGCATATTCTACAGTGGAGATGGAAGCATCACATACTCAAGTATGGAGAGAAGTACAGAAGGGAACTGTATGAACTGCCTAAGAGCTTCTGTAACAAACAGATCGCCAGATTCAACGACAAGTTTTGCAGGTAAAGGGTTGGTGCAAATATCCAGCAACATTGGATATTCAAAATGTACACTTCAGAATTATAAGAAGCTTGAGTTATTTATTTTCCACTTCACCTTTTATTTGGTGTTTTTAGATCTTACCAGAAACTGCCGAATGACTCATTTTATGTTAATTGCAGGCTTCTTCACCCAGCGCCATCTACTATCACTACAAAACCAATTTCCAATGCAAAGTTTCCCAATACACAATCAGCGCCAGCACAACAACCTACACAGACACCAACACCGATTCCTGCGCTGGTGAAAACATCAAAATCGCAGACCCTTCAATAACTCTTTGAGACAACCATGTCATCCAACCATCCCAAACCAATCAACAAGAAAATAACAGCAACCACTTCAGTCTAAGTCTTAGGTCTTAAGTCTAGTATGAGCCCACATCAACTTTTGGCAACTGTGATCCAAGGTGTGTCCACCATACCAACCAGTAAAAACACCGAATAAACAGCGATGAAACTATTTGATGAAGGGATAGCAACTCCAACCACACTTGTAGCGCCACTCTAACTATACATTAGTCATAGAATAAGCTGCTTCTAAGATATCATTAGCCACTCCCAACGTACTATCACTCAAAGGAGAATCACAGTCACCAACAATTTTTCAAACAAAAATCAGGGAAGCCTAAGACACAAACATGGTAGAGCTTACAACCATATCAACGAGTCTGTTGCTGACAAAACTGCAACCGAAAATATTAAGCTGCCTACAACCACAACAGATATTACTGAGCATGTTGAGAGCATAGAAACTGACACTCCACTCTGGTAACAGACAGAGTCCGAGCTACGTTCAGAGACTTCAAAGATGTCTACATCGACCAAACCAAAATCTGGTACTTTCTTGGTTGTCTTCTCTCTGTTTAGGTACTCCCATAGTACTACTTAATAATTATTATTAATTCTATGGGTGTTCCTGGTACATACGGCGGTAGAGTTGAAAATGCCGATAACGTGGGTTTAACTATCGACTGCAGAACTGTTTTCCTTGCCGCAGACGCAAATCATGTTCAAAAAACAGCATTCCATGTTGATTAAGTCTTCATACAATCTGATGTACACTACAAGGTACATGTATATAATATGTTTTTGTCCAAGCTCTTATCGCTGTGAGTGGTTATTATGACTCTGAAATTACGGTCACCACCTTGTTACATATACAAATATTGATCATCATAAGAATTCTGTGTTTGCTGCCAGCTGTGGAATTTAATTAATCTGAATCTGAATCACTCTATTTGTCTTATACATTTTGTAATACACCGAAACTATAGCTAAAGAATAGCATGGAATATCCAAAACATTGAAAGTTTTTGCTAGCTTGATTTTTTGTGAATGTAGTTCTACATCAAACAAACTAAACCTCGCACGACACAGATCAATAAGGGAATACTTGCGGATTACTTTTGTTAAACCCTTGTTTACGCCAACTTTTGTCTAATTTTCTGAGCACACTATCAATTAAATACAAGGAAGGCATTAATATTTTGTCAAATCAAATTTGGCAAAATTGCGAGGAAATTGCTTCCGCCATTTTTTGCACAATCATGGAGGAGTGGGCATGATCTTTTCCTAGATACAGCATCTGAAGGGAGTAATTGGCTAAAGAATTGGGTTGCGTAATTCCACATTCTGAAAATAAGCTATAAAAACAGACTCATCAAAAAAAAGAAATACATAGGCTCAAGCAAAGACATTTCTATTGTCTATGACTTGTTGAATGAGAATGGATACTGAAAAACTAAATGTAAGTGTGTAGATTTGGGTAACCCCATTGATCGACATAAATTGTTTTTGTTATTCAGTGATAGATGATTCCCAAAGCGCATTATTATAAATCTGCATTTCTGAAAGGCCCCATAATATTGATACATTGGCATCTCAAATAATTGTATTTTTCTGCATTCATTGATGACAATATCACAGGTTTCCAATTTTCATTAGGTAAAAGCTTCTTCAAGATGGCAGTGGCTGGCAGGCAGCACTTTTATTCTATCTCTAATGTTGGTTGGCACTGTTAGCACTCCTGTATACATACAGTTTAGGAGTGGGTGTGCGGCTCCTACCACACAACCAGATGTCCGTGAAACGATTCATTTAGTTGACACAGAGAAGGTAAGTGACAGTTATACTGTGACACACATGTACCTGAATTAATACCATCAGAGGTTGGTAACAAAGCAATTTTGTGTCCATCTATGGCTGTGTACAATTGAAGAGGTTTCCCATGAGCTTTATTTATAAATTATCACTACCCATAATAGAGAACTGTGAGCACATCCTTTATTTGCTTACAGAATCCAATGGGTGATGAAACCATCACTTTTTCAACAAAGGCGAGAGTGTTGTTGTATATACAGGGGATGATGGCTCGTTCAATCTTCAGGATTACGGCAAGGTATGTGCATTTTATAGAGTGAGGAGGCACAATCATTAGCATTCACTTTCCTACAAATCCTGCAGGCTACACTACACTCAAAGCCACCCCTCAGGAGTGCCACCGGTTCTAATATTGCAGTCTATGGCCACACCGTGATTTCTGAGAAGCAGGTAGACACTTCTAGTGGGAGTTGCCCACCCACACAGAAGACCTGACAATTCCTGAAACTTTAAATATGATGCCCTTAATCAAGGAGGGAGGGAGTTAACTCTCTGCCTTCACACAAAAATTTAGTTACTAGGTCAAGTTTTTTGTGTCTCGTCACATAAAACTTCTCTGCATAAATCTAGCTATTTTTAGGAAGCAAAATGGCGGAAAGTGCTAAATTTTATGATGTTGAATGCGTTCTGTGTATATGGCATTATTATACCAATGAGATGCCAAAGCCTAGAACTGTAAGTAGGGACTTATCCATAGCTATATTTATGTTCATGGACTTAGCACAGATGGTTATATGGATCATGGCTGGAGACTGGCCAATTATTAGTACATTACCAATTTTGTTTTTACAGGGGCTTCATATCACAAACATCAAAGGAACTAACAAATGCGTGGTCGCAGCAGTTGAATTGAGCAATGCAACATATGAAAACTTTGAAGAAATACTGCAATCCACACGCGGGAGAAATGTTACAATGACAAAGAAAGAGGGAAATTTTCACATTAATCAGGAAATTATTGAGGACACCAGTTTCATTTCATCGCGAGCACATGAACACTGCACCGAGGGTTATCATTGGATGGTTCAACTACCCGTAGGAGCCTCCCGTTTACCTGGGAGACCAGGTGACATAGGTAGGCCCCTATAGCGAGTGTTTTCACATGAGGAGCAAAGAACTCTTTTGTGACTTCGAAGTTCGGCAATAGTGATTTTTACAAAAAAATTCACTATCTTACAATAAATGATGAAGAACTCAAAACAGAAACCCTTATAACTAAATGTCGATAAAACTTATTGCATGGCAGACACGGATATCTCCAGGACTTTTGAGGTTTGCAGTTATTCTGGCTAAAATCAACCTAATTTATAAAAAAAAAACCTTTGGGGCTAATCACACTGCAGTAATGATAATGTACAAGGAGCAAATGAACTTGGTCACATTTTGGTGTGGTGGAATCTACAATAGGGTTTGACAGAGAGAACCAGGTCATTGAGAAGACCAGTAAAAATTATATATTAGACCTGTATCAGCTCCCTCACCTGGCCATCTGAGGCCATAAATTGAAAAGCCCTCATACCCCACCTGAAATTCTGGAAATAAATTATAAATAACCTCCCCGCTTCACATAAATTCCACCAAATAAACTGAAAAAATAACCCCCTGCCTCATCACCAAGACTGAGTATTTACCCTATTTTATTGTAAAATTTAAAATATAATGCCTCCCTGACTCATGACTTTAGTATTGCCTCCTCTGACACAGTTCTAATGCTTCAGTTTTGCTTGCCTATGCTTAATTTCTCTTTTTTTCCTGTCAGATGGAGATGCGCAGCATGACTTAGTGAAACGACAAGCGTGACAACCTGGACAACCTGGACAAGATGGTCAACCAGTAGCTGGTGGTGGGGTCTGCATTAGAATTTGTGCTGTTTATCCATGTGGATGCATTCAATGTATTACAATATGCGGTTCATGTGGTTGTCCGGGTTCCCCAGGTCAACCTGGAGCACCGGGCAGTAAATAGACATGGCCCTCACTTGTTAAATATAAATTTAATAACATTTTATGCCATGCATATATGTTATCGACCATTTAAAAGTTGTGTCAAGAAACATAACTATAATTTGCATAATTAATAATTGTGTTCATAAATACGTTTATAAATATAATTAGTAAACATATATATGATTCTTTTAAATATATATATATATATTTATATGTATATATATATATACATATATATATTTAATCACTGTTTTTTTTCCTGCAAGTCAATAATTACAGTATTTTGTATTACACTATTTTCTTTCCGTTGAGGAGCGACAGCCTTATTACTTCTTTGCACATGTTGCAGGCCTTTCTCAAAATTTCCACAGGCTGACCAGCTTTAGCGAGATCTGAGTAATTGAGCTAGAAGTTTCAAGAGTGCTTTTTTGTATTAAACATGTACATGTTTGTAACAATGAGCTAATATACAGACTATAATAAATGTGCAAGAAATGTGGAGCTTTCATATGTCATTTGCTGGACTTCATAATTCTCGTCTGCGAATTATTTCAAAACCATTTCACTTCAGGCATTTTTCAATGACCTGATTCTTAAAAAACTCAGTCCTCATCAAAGCAAATTGCAAATGCCAGGGGACACTTGGTCCCAAATGCCTGAGTTCTGCAAATTCAATCACAGGAAGGCTGTCACGGGTCATTTCAACCTTAACATATGTTAAATTATCAAGTCTTACTGAGCCATGGCTGGCATAGTGACAAAGTTACCCTCTTTGATAGCGAGTACCGTCGTCTTGGTCGAGTCGTGTGTTTTATAAATACCCACCAGTCTGCTAGCCTGTTCAAACATGTTATCTCGCAATGATATTATGATAAACTGAGCATTCTTAGTCCTCTCCTACAATGAAAGGCAGACAAAACATGGTATTAAAGATGCCAGACACCACTCTGCCTGCAGGATAATCTCTGGGGCTATAGATTATCTCTGCATTGTGGCAAAACTGGCGCTGCTGGTACAAGAGGACAACACCTATATATCAAGGTTGAGAGATACAGACAACTAAGTTCCTAAAATAAGGTTTGCTGAGGGGGCTAAATACTTCCCTTAGCAGCTTGGCTTTACTGAATTAATTCAGTGTCTACGATGCAGTGACAACCAATGTCTCAATGGGTGCGCATGCGCAGTGTGGCCAGACACTGCAAATTTGACAGTGAAAAAATCACAGATTGTTCATGGACACATAAATGAGCATGAAATCTATTTCAAATTGAAATTGAAATACTGAGGGTTTGTGACTCCTGTATTCATAGAGTACAAACCCAAACATTTGAATTTGAATCAGAAATATATCTAGTTTTACAAGCTCCATTTTGCCTGCATTGGAGTTGCTCCCCCTCGACTGTTCACGCTGCAGCGCGTGAACAGTTGAGGAGCAGCAACCTCAATACAGGCAAAATGGATCAAACATGATCCAGTTGCATGCTTAACTTTTGGGCATGGTTTGACATCACAAGCGACTTATCGGAGTACCAGAGTGCAACCAGGGAACAAAAGTCAGCCAAACAATTTACAGTGATGGATTGGTGGTCAGAAACCGATGGGGGAAGATGAAGTTATGTTGTTAATCGTTTTTCGTTCGTTGGAAATTAAACCTTGAATTACATGTAAGCTCCTTGATAATCATTTTATCTAATATTCTATCCGCAAAGGTAATAGGAGTGGGACGGAGATATCAATAACTCCTACAGTATCTTCATGATAGGATACAGCTGGCTAGGTGAGAAAAAGTATATTCATGAGGGGGTTTCGGGCCCTGGTACATACCATATCAAGCTATGAAACAAAACTGACCTTAATATAGTTGGCGACGATGGAGACATTTTTAAAGTCCAGAGCGGCGTCGATCTCATCCATAACATACAGAGGTGTGGGTCGGTAGTGATGCAGAGCGAACACCAGAGCCAGAGAGCTGAGCGTCTTCTCTCCACCCTACAAGATCGATATGTTCTTCCAGGACTTCTT
>ERZ1740062.1365-NODE-1365-length-10163-cov-4.327859_pt1 | contig 10163 bp, 4 predicted proteins | sample MGYA00581741_ERZ1740062 | MGnify/ENA primary metagenome ERZ1740062 (study PRJEB43018, sample SAMN04849747) | marine metagenome | isolation source: floating plastic debris | place: Pacific Ocean | collected 2008-09-01 | study: EMG produced TPA metagenomics... | reverse complement strand
AATGCATTGCACATTAGTATAAGCCATCATTGCTGACTGCATCATGCAATGCACGCAATACAAAAGACCACCCACTTTTTGAGGGCACAGAAAACAATTCAGTGCTTAGGATGAGCATTGTGATTGGCTGAAGATAAACGGCGGATTCCATTTATCCGATGGCTCAGACTTCTGCCTACTTCCATCTCTCTCCGATGATGATCGCTTGTTGATATCAGGCAATATGCGTTTCTCAAATCCATGTAACTGCATGCCAATGGCCCAATACAGAGGTTACCTAACCATATGCAGGAGAGAACTAAGTCTGAATCTGAGAACACAGACCGGCCAACAAAATACTGAAAATAACTTGTATATAATGTGAATGTAGCCTGATATCAATTACCATCTCGCCACAAAGACACCAAAGGATGGGGGACAACTAGAAACTTATCCTTGGTCAGCTAACCAAAGGTAAAATAATTTTTCAGAATTCAACACCATACCCTTACATGTACGATCAGTTTCATCAAGAATATGCTGCTGAAAACGTGCTAGGATGTCACCCTATGCCAGGATCGTTATGGATCAGGCAGTCGTGCAAGTGTGCGTGGGTTCTTCAGGTGAATATTAAGGCATCTCAGGACTCATGCTTATGATAAGCCTCAGAATGTAGGTTACTTGTTAGTAAAAGTGAAGAAAGTGATCGTTGAAACTCAATTCACCACCATGATGTGATCTGAATAGAGTTGCAGAGGAGTTGAGTTCCCATTTATAATGAGACGATAACTCACTTCGATCAAACCTCTGAATGTTGAAACATCAATTGATGCATGGCGTCAATGGCACCCCATGATGCATAACAACACCCCAAGGGATAATAAAAGGCAGGAACAGACACTATTTGTATGTAACAGGTAAATCGAAAACAGCCCTACGAACCAAGAGCCTATTCCTTCGTTACAGTTAAATATGTTTTTGTAATTTTTTCTAGATCGATTACAGTACATTTTTTTGTAAATCATGAGTAAATATAGTACACTCATTCATTTTTAGTTTCAGTTTTAACTCTCTGATTGGTATCACTGTCTTATTTACTCCTTGGAGAGTATTGGCAGGGAATTAAAGTTTACTGGTTACAAAGAAACAGTATGCTGTACATTCTCCAGCAAGTGTCAGGGCCTGGCTATGAAATTTAGGAATATGATTTCAAAAGAGAGGGTGGCACACTTCCTTAGGAGTTGTTGTGACGCTTTAACCGGCCATATTCATCAATGACTTGCTGGAAACCTATTGAAAAATGTAAATACATTGTGAAAAGTCTTCATTTCTGTTCAATGGAAATCAAAAGACTTCAGGTAAAATCCCATGAGTTAGGCTTAGAAGAATAAAGGCATATATATTTCCTAACTACCAAAGAAGTTAGTTTTCTCCAAAAACAACGCCATCCTGTTGTTTTTTCTTAGAAATAAAGCTGTGCTGTGATGTCTGCAACAAAGAAACAGGAGATAAAAAATATGAGTGGTTTTTGGGTTGAATTATGACCAATGAAACCTAGAGAGACTTGGATTTTTGCTTGTCTTATAGATAAGTGATGGAATTTCCTAGTGAGAATGGAAAATGCATAATGAGTGCGAGAGGTAGATAGGATAGGAGTGATGTGTACATTATGGATATGAAATTGCGCCGTGGTGTGACAAAGGCCTCAATTATTACAGGCCATTATAACTAGACTGGAAAGAATTCATAAACAGCCCAATACGGCTATTATGGCGAGCCACATCCCTATGCTAGGATTTGCTAAGCTTAGGGCCTATATCAACCATATAAAATGTGTAATATGCTTATGTACATGTAGTGCAAAGGTAGATTTATGATCACATCAACGGTGAGCGAGCATAATGTTAATTTCTTCACATTTGTATATCGCATGGTTGAAATACCACACAATGCAAATAATTTTGTTTTGATAATCAATTTGAAAAGTTCATCTGTTCTGCGTAGTGGATAGTTGTATCACTGCTGCGTAACTACTATAGATACTACGGCTAGTAGTGGTAGTAGTACAGTAGTACAATAGTACAAATCTAAGTATTGATTGATTTATATTATACGTGTATTTCAGTTTTCAGGTATTACGTTATATATTATTTGGGATAACGAAATAGCATGGATAAACTAGAGGATATAGGAAAGCTCGAAGCCTGGCTGGTTAACTATATGAAGGGAATTGATACTGATGATGCACCAAACTTGCAAGGTTATGATGAACCTGATACAGAAGAATTGGATTCTCTGTTGCTTGCTGTGGAAAAGCCAATGAGATTCAAGATAATTTTCTCAACTCGAGGAACTGAGGATCTTACAGCGTTACATTATGCGGTGAAGTGGTCTCATCAGGATGTGTGTCATACTCTACTCGCTCATTTGAGTCGTGAAGATAAAATAAGGATATTATGGGCTACACCTGCAGTATACACACACTCACTTCCAAAAAGTGTCGGGAAAATTCCGGCTGCAATGCACAAATGCATGGCATTCATTCAAAATCATCCGTATTGGAGCTTCATCGGCTATATGTCAATCTCGATGGTGCTGGCAATAATTGCAGGCGTCAAAAAAACAAGAAGTGCGTCCAACAAACAACAAATCGACGCAGTAGCTGACAATGTTGTATTTGCCATGATCGTCCTCTTATTTATTACCTTTTTCTTGATCTACCTTGAACAAAGACAGTGCTTTGGTATTAGTTGGACAGCTAAGAGATTTGCTTGCGCAGATGTGTCACAAAAATGCATTCAAGAGCCTTTAGAATTTGTGAAATATGTCAATAAGGAACAGTCAGATAACGTTGTGTCATTTAAATTTATGGTGATTCGTAAAAATCTGTCCGTCATTTTCTATGCACTGGGCAAACAGGATATCTTAAAATCAATTTTTGATGAAGTGGGTAAGCAGGATCACAAAGAACTACTCGACTATCCTCGCATTGTAAGGATTCCATTTGGATTTGGAAAGCTTACAAGGCTCAAAGATGTACTCGATGCTTACTATACATATATGTGCAGTCTCCATAACACATTAAAGGAAGCTATTCCTACACCTGTGGTTGGTAGGTGTAATAGGACATGTCAGTGCACAATGGAGATGTCACTATGCTAGGGAATATTGATGCTTGTGTGAGCTGTAGCCATATGGTGCATTCTGTTAAAAGATTTTCCAGCTAATTTCTGGTTGCCTCGGCTTTCTTTTTATACAACATCAAAGTAACATAACCCACCAATTATCTGTTGCCCAACAGTAAAAAGCTGGGTGTCCCATAGGTTTTATTATGATTATATTGTTCAATTCATACACCTCATTTTGTAAATTGGATTTTGATTCAACCTCAATTTGGAGGATAATCTAGAAGATTTTCCAGATGGTTTTCATATGATTTATACAACGGGAACGGCATACATGGCTGGATATCCTGCAGCTGCAGATGATATGTAGAGTCTAATCAGAAATTCTGCCAAGTGTCAACTTAAAAGACACTATAAAGCTAACCATAGACGGCCATAGAACTCAATTTCTACGGTAATAGCCCTTAAAATCAGTTATAGAAATTTTATCTGGCCCAGGCTTGCTACTAAAAGATCGCTTTAAAACCATCGACTATTTCCAATTTTGATTTTGATCTCGAAACCATTGTTTATGCTTTAACCGATTATTTTTTTCCAAAAGAATCTAAAACTGATTGCATTTCCGATTGTTTGCGGCGGATGCGTATAATCTGGTGGACCTGACTGGCTACTTGGCAGTTTACAGAAAACCAACAGAAACCATCATGGAATGACCAAACCCACATTAAGGAACAGAGATAGCCCAAAATAGAGGCTAAATTCTCAGCTGCCTAAAAACCTAGTAGGAACTGTTCGTTTGAATTCGTTTATGAGCTTTCTTCCCCATTTTCAAGAGGCAAAACTGCCGTAGACCGATAACTGCTAAAAGATGGAGATACACTTCCTCATTAGGACTCAATCTACTAAATTAGTAATGCTAAAAAACAATAGAAAATCATTTCCAAATTGTTGTTGGCAACCCTGATCTGGCCAAACATAAAATCTTCCAGAAATTGGGCTAAACATCCAGCTAACTTGACTACCCAAAGCCCAATCAATTAAACAAGTTTTTAACATGCTGTTGGGGTATAAACCATAATTGAACCGAGGATTGAACCGCTAAAATTATTTTTTAAGTTCTGACAAAGTGTAGAGAAGTTGCATGCTAATTCATGCTACATCCATCTAGTCCAAGACCCCAACCCTGAAACCCCAAATCACCATGAATGAGAAGAAAATTAGAAAAAAGTAAAAAGAGAAATCTTGGGAAACAAATAGGCTATCAGAATTCTACTCTTTATACCTCAAAGTGACATCATCACAGATGTTCTTTCCTCCAGGGGAGAATTTCATAACCCCATAAATATTTTGCACTTGATAATTTTGAAAGCTAGTTCACACCTTGGATATTTCATTTGGTATCCAATACAACAAACAGAGCAGCTTAGCTGTTTGATCTGTGGAGCTTATGGAAACTTCCTGTTGGAGCCTCTCTGCCAAACAGGGAGGTTCTCTAGTGAGAGAATACAAATTTTCTCTAGGATTGATAATTGAAGATGTAGTCGAGTAGTAACTTAAAGATAGTAGTATAAATGTAGAAAGTTCTCTTATTAAAGAGGATTTGTAAAATTTATCGCTTCTCATTGTAGACAATGTGCACCTTGAAGAGCAGCAGCAAGCTTATCTATTTTACAACATCCATGACAGAACTGGCGCTGATGAAGAGGCAACCAAGCTGCATGAATCATTGCAATTTATTGGTTTTACCAGTGAAATGGTTGAATGGGAATTTGTGACCACTTTACCCCATACCATACATGAGACACTCAGTACCATTCCTACAGACGCCGTATCTGTGGTGGTGGTATGTATTATGTCTCATGGGAAGCTTGGTGCGCTCAGCGATAGCGCGGGCTCACAAATACCAGTGAATTATATACTACATCAGCTTACTGACATCCTTCCACAAGAAGCTACATTGGTGAGTATAGGCTTCTTAGGGTGGGAGTGCCCAGGCTAGATTTTACACAGACCACACCGAATTCACATTAATCCACCAGACTATGATAGCGGTTTCGCATTTTTATGCATTAACCAAATAGCATCGGACAACAAAGGAGGAAGGGGTCGGATTTCATGTAGGTTGTACATGTTCCTAGTTTATTGTGCTGGTTTCTTACTTGGAGGGAATGGACCCGGAACGGACGATCGGCATGAATGCCATAATTTGGTGAGGTTTAAAACGTAGCAGCATTGATATTGTGGTTTTATATTGTTTGGTTGGCAGATGGACTTCCAAATTTTAATAATAATTTTAAGTCTATGCTACTCAAGCACTTAGGAATCATTGAATTTTGCAGGTTGTGGTAATACAAGCATGTCAGGATTTTTCAGAAATGCCAGTTCTGAATTCTAAAAATACTGATATGGCTAAGCTGGTAGCTCCACCTACAACAGAGGATAAACACATTGTGCTGACCAGACCAAATACTGTACTCCTAATGGCTACAATAGCTGGTAGGTAACAGCATAACCATACAAAACATGTAAGAAACTCAAAATTCTTACAAGACCTAAATCCTAATAGCTGTGTTGGCTCATTGGTGCCAGCCATATACAAGTCATATACTGGTGGCTTTTAAATCAACATGAGCATCATCTACCTCACTGCTGAAATGTTAAACTTCGTGTTATTGAAAGGACACTGACACAAAGTGTTTAAGTTTTGAACCTTTATTTCTTTTCAGGGGGCTCTGCGGTGAGAGGGGCATACACAGGTGCACTAGCTAAACAGCTAATGAAGGCTAATGGTAGGATAAGCATCAGACAGATGCACACTAAAGCAGTTAAAGAAGTACGGAGACTCGGCTATCACCAAACACCTGAGCTTAGAGAAACACTGGATAAAGAACTCGTCCTGCCAGGCAAAAAGCGAAGCCAGTAGTAAATTCAACCAGTATGATTACTGGAAGATGAGAGGTGACGAATGAAAAGTTAGTGATTTGTGCCCTCTTGTTCCAGTAGAGGATAAATCCTAATTACTGGCTGTTTAGTCGAGTCAATGATTGTAAAATTGCATAGTTCCACACAGTTCCCTTCTCTCAAACACCAGAATATTAAAGGAAATTTTTTTATCTGTCTTGTTTATGCGTTTGACATTATTTTATTGATGGTAATATTGCAACATGTCCATTACAAAGATTACTTTTCTACATAAAACAGAAACGAGATGTAAATTATAATATATTTAGTTTACCCCAGAAATGTTGATATGAAAATACTGGTGTCGAGATTCAATGTTGCATGCCACCATCTATCAGGAAAGTATATCACCTGCAAAATGAAAATGTCAGCAGTATAAATCGGTCTACATGTACATCCCTCTGATCAAAACAGACTGACTGATAGTGAATGAAGAGACCATACATACCCTTATTAATTGGAATGATGAATTTTTGATTTGATTGGTATTGCAACCAGGAACTGCCCCAACCTACCAACAACCAATATAATTTGTCTTGTATGTTGTAATCAAGAACACATGTTGTCTGATTTCTCCCTTGATACCGTTCCCTGGTTATTTTTTCCTCGACAAACTCACCTGCACGCCTCAACATACATATGTTTGCAGTTCAAAAGAGACCACATTTTTATGCATATAGACACCTACCTGACCAGGCGTTAATGTGCATTCAAGAAACTTTTGATCAGATGTAATGTTTTTGTACTCGTTGAGAAGCCAGTATAAAGTTGTTCTGTCTGGATTAAAGTTGGGGGTTTTATCAGGTGGCAGCAAGAACCATCTCTAAAATAAAAAAAAAATAATTGATTGAGGAAGGTCTATTAGCACCTATGGTAAAGAAACTGCCTATTAATACTGTCTTAAAGTGTGTTTTCTTTACCAACGAGGGTAAATTATTGGTTGCATGGTTGAGAATTCACAGCTCATCACTTCAGGGGTGATGAAGTGTGCCAAAATTTTTCCCATTGGTGGGTCAAACCACTTCACTCTGTCCACACAATTCTCATTAATAAAGTTTGCTTCATCACATTACACATGCAAAATCCTCACAATATGAGAGCCGAGATCAGTCTTCAAACGTCATTTCTATTCAACACTCGATCTGCACAGCCTCATCTCAATAGAGGATGTTAATGATTATCCCACAATGCATTATTTCGGAAATCCAAGACACTCAGTCAATGATAGCGTAAAAGATTTTGACTGAGTTTTCTGGAAAACCCAGGGGGAAACTGAATTGCGGGAATTTTGTTAAAGTGCCCTATTCTCTGTTTTCACAACAAGCAGGTATGACCTCCATTGGTTAGGGCTGGAACTCTTATGATTAAAGAGAGCAACTGAAATGACAGGCTCTTGATATTTTCCACATCAGGTTAATTTCAAGGCTCTCAATGCTGAAGATTTTCCTGGGTAAAAATGCAGCCAATAAACCATAACAAAACTAAACCTTGTATAATCTGAATGCTTGTTTAATCTTATCAAAATCAAATATACAGTACAAGCCACAATACTAGAGACAAGACTGTTTATTACAATGCAGTCTACTAGCCGTTGGTTTTTTCCAGCATATCTATAAGTATAAGAATTTATCTCGCAGTGATGTTGACGTTCCCCCGAAAGTTTTGATGGCGACTTATTTTACTCTGTGCTGTCGGTCATTGATTTTAATGCCTCATGATATCTTATTTTGTCAGTTGTAATCTTTTAAGTGGGAGATCATCGAAGCACTAACTTGCCGTCTCATCTAAATTGGTGTAGGCCTACTTTTTATTGAGCTGGTCGTTTAGTCATTATCTCAGCTCAGCTGGTGTAGCCTAACCTTATCTGGAGCTCTTTTTTGGACTGTAGATTCGGACAAACTTGTGCATTACTATATTTTGGCTCACTAGAAGGCTTGATTTTCGATTTTGGCATCAGCTCTCTTAGACTCTGCATTGGATTACTATGAATGTGAAATCCACATTCTTTTTATAGATATGCCCATGAATAGTTTGACGTATTGCAGAGTTGGAATATATGCATGAGTATCACAGTCTCTCATCAAAGGCAATTGGGAAAAAACATTCCAAGCTCATTCAGACATGAAGCGGTGAAGAAAAGACTTTTCTGCAACGCTAAAACTGTAACCATTGCATATAAAACAATAATATCATTCATATCCATATGGGTGGTATTCTCATTCAAGTTCTCCACAATGATCACTCACCCCTTATTACACTTCGGTCCCAACTGATGATACACCCCTCCCCATACTCCTACTTTGTGAGAAATTACGCCCCTTTTCCACAACAAAAACCAACATCAAACTGAGATCAGCATGAAAATCAACTTCAGAGCAAAAAGTTATCACCCACTCACACAAACATGAAAATTGTACGCCCTTTCAAGTGGGCTGGGAGTGAATTGCTACAAATTTGATACCACTGGTACTAAATTTTATAAACCAGGTGATCATGGCAACTGGTACCTTTTTGAGAGTACCAACCCTTGGGTTCATATCCCGTGGATATTATAATTGCATCTATCTTCACACAAATTGCCAACTGTGCTATCTTTTATCATTTAGAGTTACGAGCTCCTGTATCACTAAAAAACGCAAGGAATCAACTCAGAAATGTCTACACAGGAAGGTACAGGCATTAGAGCACTGCAAGCGTGGATAGTAGGCTATATGCATACCCCAGCATCCGAACTCAATGATGAGCCTGAAACAGAACTCCTTTCTGCATTGTTACAAGAGGTTGATCAGTCTCACATATTCAAAGTCATCTATTCAACAAGGGGAGTACAAGACTGGACAGTCTTACACTATGCCGTGAGAAATATGCACGGTGATGTGGTCAGTACCTTCCTCTCAAGTTTGAATCGAGAAGATAGAGTTCGAGCATTGCACACAGCACCAGTAACTCACAGTTTTAAACTCCCTAATATATTTGTGCTACTTCTAACTTTTATCCTATCACTCATAACATTTTGTGATAGTGAGCATAAGTTGCTGAGAAATGTTGCTGTCATGTTTCTCTTTATGTATTGGATGGATGCCACAATTTCTGCGGAGGATCTGAGGGATCATATAAGTGGCTCGGGCATTGCAGAGATACTATATTACGTAGGAATCACTGCTCTCACTTTAAGAATATTAAGGGTGGTGGATGCAAATAACACAGACAAAGATATATATATATATATATATCCATGGCATTGGCAGTTCCTCTCCGATCTTTGTGGACTTTTGAGGAGCGAACGACCATATTCAAACTGATATTTGCCGTTGTGCTGCATCCGAATCTGTTCTTCATGGCTTTAATTGCAGTACTGCTTATACCAATAACTGATGTCTTAACACAGACTTTGGCAGCCAAAAGTTTTGAATTTTCTATGGTGAAAAATGAGCTCAATCTTGAGGAGCCATTATGCTTCAATGAATTGATGGAGGAGGATAGCTCCTATGGTACAAAATCAATTACATTGCGGCTGACTCGGAAGGATTATTCCTTGACATATTTTGCTCTGACAGGACAAGAAATGCTTAAAAGACTATTTGATGCATTTGAATACCAAGACCACCAGGCCATTCTAGACCATAAGTTAAGGATGGTGAATGTGTATGATTTCATCATAGAGGTATTAACTCCCTTAATGGTCTTCACTGACACTACCAGTACCCTGATTCGTTTTCTACCTGGTCTAGGAAAGTTGTCTAAACTTCAAGCAGCGGTGGAGGGTTACTCTAACTATTACACACTCTCGCAAGCACAGGAGATAAGACACACTGCAATCAAAGGTATCAGTATCATAATGGTGATATAATTATACTCGTGTATCTTTACCGCAACAAGTTGGTGTTGCACAAGATAACAAACAACCCATTTCAGTCAAAGTTTGAAATTTTTGAATGTTCTGGAATCTGATGGCCTCTGATAAACATTTGGTAGTATTGTCTCCAATTTGAAATAATAGTCTCAGACAAGATTTCAAAGCCTAGAGTTTTCTTTGCCCAAAGCTGTATTTGAGGTAGATCTGTGAACTATAAGACCAATATGAGAGTTATTGTGTGT
>ERZ1740062.1364-NODE-1364-length-10163-cov-12.053720_pt1 | contig 10163 bp, 5 predicted proteins | sample MGYA00581741_ERZ1740062 | MGnify/ENA primary metagenome ERZ1740062 (study PRJEB43018, sample SAMN04849747) | marine metagenome | isolation source: floating plastic debris | place: Pacific Ocean | collected 2008-09-01 | study: EMG produced TPA metagenomics... | reverse complement strand
CCCGGTATGCGCGTGGTCGATCTTGGTTGCGCGCCAGGCGGCTGGCTGCAGGTCTGCGAGCGCAAGGGCGTCAGCGAGCTTGTCGCGATTGATTTGCTAGAAGTCGAGCCGGTGCCGGGCGCCTTCATCGTGCAAGGCGATGTCAATGAGCCGAGCGATGTCGCCGAGATGATGACCGGGCTGAGCGGCGCGCCGGATCTGGTCCTGTCTGATATGGCGGCCAATACGACCGGGCATAAACAGACAGATAGTCTGCGTACCGCGGCTCTGGCAGACATGGGGCTCGACTTTGCCATTGCCCATTTGCGCCCGGGCGGCGCCTTCTGTTCGAAAGTCTTTCAGGGCGGGGCGACACCGGAAATGATGGCGCGCCTGAAACAGCATTTCAAAACCGTCAAACATATCAAACCCCCGGCCAGCCGCGCAGGGTCGCCGGAACTGTTTGTCGTCGCGAAGGGCTTTCGAGGCTCGTGACCGTACCCGCGCCGCCCGATGAGCCTGACTTTCCAGAGGTTCGAACCGGGACGCGCACAGCGCTGCTGATCACGGTGCTCCTGGCGGCGATCTATGGGCTGGTCTTTTCCATTTTTGGCAGCGCAAATCGAACAGGAATCCTGGACCTCTGGGTCAGTCTCGGCCTCGGCGCGGCACTGCTTCTGCTCAGCTATATTGATCTGCGCACCGGGCTTTTGCTCGATATTCTGACCTGGCCGCTGGTCGCGCTCGGCCTCGGTTATGCAGCGCATGTCGGGGACCTGGTTCCGGCGCTGAGCGGCGCCGTGGTCGGATACGTCCTGATCGCGGGACTGGCTTTGGTGTGGCGCCGCGCTCGCGGCTATGAGGGGATCGGCCTGGGCGATGCCAAACTGCTCGCAGCCGGTGGCGCCTGGGTCGGGCTTTACGAATTGCCAGTCGTGCTCCTGATCGCGTCAGGAATCGGATTGGTGGTGGCGTTAACCGTGTCACAAAGAACACGCTCGGATAGCCATCGTGTCGCAATTGTTTTCGGCCCCTGTCTCGCATTGGGGATCTGGAGTGCGTGGTGCACCGACCTGATTGCATATGCCTGATGATCCGGAGCCGGATGAAATGACCCGCGATGAGGTATAATAACCGCCGCAGAAACCCGTCTGAATCGACATTTCTTGTGGCGCTGCACTATGATCCTCACACGGAATAAAATAGATTAATTTCAGTTAACTAGTGCGTCAGTTATGTGACTGACTCTGTCACATAACCGTAGTTTCAGTGCAAAAAAACCGTCACTCCCTGCGCATAGGTCGACCCTGAATCAGGGCGGGTTGATTCTCCCGTCCACGTTCGTCTGTGCAACGGTATTCGGGGAATACACAATGAAATTACGTATGACTGTGAGCGCATTGGCGCTGGGTTTGATGGCGGCTTGTTCGCAAGGCAGCAATATCGCCTCGCCAGGTACGACGGCGCCGACCACACCACCCACGACGGGTGGCGGCTCAGGTGGCGGCACCGGCGGCACCACGGTGGACTGTCCGACCGGATTCACAGAAGGGGATCCGATTGGTAGTATCACAACTTGTATCCTGTCCGGCACACTGCTCGGAACCACGACGCTCACGAACGTGGATGGCCTGGTTTACCGGTTGAACGGACGCGTTGATGTCGGCGTTGATACCGGCGCAGACGGCACCGATCCGGCAGGCTCTGTTGCATCGCTGGAGATTGAACCTGGCGTGACCATTGTCGGCGCCACCGGCCAGGATTACCTGGTCGTCACGCGAGGCTCGACCCTCGAAGCGCGCGGCAGTGCGACTCAACCGATCACCTTTACCAGCGCGCTGGACATTGAACGTCAGAATGATTCCGACCCGAGCAATGATCTGGGTGAGACCTTTGATGGCGAATGGGGCGGCATTGTCATTCTGGGCAGTGCGCCGCAAAACCGTTGTCTGAGTGGTGACGCGTATGGCACCGATGCCTGTCAGCAGCGGATCGAAGGCGTGACCTCGCCAGACGCGCTTTATGGCGGCGATGATGCCGACGATTATTCCGGCACGCTGCGCTATGTCGTGGTCAAACATGCCGGCTTCGAACTGACCACCGACAATGAGCTGAACGGCATCGCCTTTGGTGGCGTCGGCGACAGCACCGTCGTCGAGTTCATTCAGGTCTATAATAATGCCGATGATGGCGTCGAATTCTTCGGCGGTACCGTGAATGCGAAATACCTGGTCCTGAACGGCAACAATGATGAATCCATCGATACCGACAATGGCTATCAGGGCACCATCCAATATGCCGTGGTTCAGCAGACAACCGGACGGGGTGACAATATCACCGAGCAGAGCTCTGTCGCAGCCGCGTCAGCGGTCCTGCCGTCTGATCCGCTGATCGCAAATTTTACCTTTATCGGCACAGATGGCGATGAAGTGTTCCGCTCCAATTCCGGTTCGATTGGCCGCTTGCTCAACGGCGTGATTGTTTATGAAAATGGTTGCTTTGCCTGGGATGCCAGCGCGGGCGATGGCGACAATACCAGCTTTGGTGGCGTCGGCGTCGATCCAAGCTTCTCTTCTGTCCTCGCCGATTGCGGCACCAATGGCGCCGGCCTGACCGATTCTGACCCGGAAACAGTCGCCGCGGTTGAAGCCGTGGCTGCGGCGCCGAACAGCACGTTCAACACCGCGCTGCCTTTGGTAAACACCCTCGCGGCCGTGTTCTTCCCCGGTACAGCGGAAGGTGGCGTGACACCGACGGATCTGCCGGCGATTGATGCTTCGTTTGACGACACAAATTATATCGGTGCCTTCGGACCGGATGAATCTGAAACCGATAACTGGGCCACCGGCTGGACCTTCGGTGTGTTCCCGGACGAGTTTACATGTCCAACCGGCACCACGGATTCAGCGACAGAGATCAATGGTCAGAAAGTCTGCGTCGTCTCCGGTGTTCTGGCGGATGATGTTCGCCTGACCCGCGGCAACCTTTACGAGCTGGATGGCCGCGTTGACGTGGGTGTGGATACCGGCGCGGATGGTACAGCGGTGACAGGCGATCCGGCCACGATGGTCATCGAATCCGGTGTCACCCTGTTCGGCAATACCGGTCAGGACTATCTGGTCGTGAACCGCGGTTCAGACATTCGCGCGCTCGGCACGGCTGCCGACCCGATCATCTTCACCTCGGAAGCCGATTTGCGGGGCAGCCAGCCCGCGCCGGATCAGGCCGATGGCGAATGGGTCGGGATTGTTATCCTCGGCAGCGCGCCGCAGAACCGTTGCCTGAGCGGCAGCGCCTATGGCACCGATAGCTGCCAACAGCGGATCGAAGGTGTGAGCTCGCCCGATGCGCTGTATGGCGGCGATGATGTCAGCGACAGTTCTGGTGTCCTGCGTTATGTCCAGGTGAAATATGCCGGCTTCGAACTGACCCCCGATAATGAGCTCAACGGTATTGCCTTTGGTGGCGTCGGTGACGGCACAGTGGTCGAATATATCCAGGTCCACAATAATGCGGATGATGGCGTTGAATTCTTCGGCGGCACCGTGAATGCGAAATATCTCGTGCTCACCGGGAATGGCGACGAATCCATCGATACCGATAACGGCTATCAGGGCGCCATTCAGTTTGTCATCGTTGATCAGATCAATGGGCGCGGCGACAATATCACGGAGCAAAGCTCTGTAGCAGCCGCGTCAGCGGTCCTGCCATCTGATCCCAAGATTGCGAACTTTACCTTCCTCGGGACCACAGGCGATGAAGTGTTCCGGTCGAATTCCGGTTCGATTGGTCAATTGCTCAATGGTGTCATTGTTTACGAGAATGCCTGTTTCGCCTGGGACGCAAGTGCCGGGGATGGCGACAATACAAGCTTTGGCGGTGTTGGCGTTGATCCAAGCTTCTCCTCTATCCAGGCCGATTGCGGAACCAATGGCGCCGGCCTGACCGACTCGGATCCGGAAACGGTAGCCGCTGTTGAGGCCGCCGCCGCCGCCCCGAACAGCACATTCAACACAGCCGCGCCGCTGGTGAATACGCTGATCTCAACCTTCATCAACGGCTCAACGGAAACCGCCGCGACGGCGACGGACCTGACGGCTGTCGATCCATTCTTCGAAGACACCGACTATATCGGCGCGGTCGAGAATGCGAACGACACCTGGTGGCAGGGCTGGACCTGCGGCCTGCCAAATGGCGAAGCGTGCTAACCAAGGCGAACTTACCGGGACAGGGCGTTGGCGCTGTCCCGGTTTCTCCATTTCTGTCTGTCGAGAACGGTCCAATCAAACAGCAAACGGCTCGACGACCCGATGATCCGAATTGAAAGCCCAAACCAATGAAACGTCCTTCACAACATCCACTCCTGCTGACGACGGCCCTCGCATTGGCCATCATCCCGTCAGCGATGGCTCAGGAAGACCCTGTCGAAGATACGCCGGTCACTCAGGAAGATACGACTGAGAGCGCTGATGAACGAACGCTGGGAACGGTTGTCGTGCGCGGCCGCTTCATTCCCGAACCGCAACGTCAGACCTCACAGGTAGCATCCTTTCTTTCAGCCGAGGACCTGACCCGTCAGGGCGATGCCAATGCCGCGCTGGCGCTGACTCGCTTAAGCGGTTTGAGCGTTGTCGATGGCCAGTTCGCCTATGTGCGCGGCCTTGGTGATCGCTATTCCGTGGCTTTGTTGAACGGCTCTCCCTTGCCAAGTCCCGAGCCATTGCGTCGGACCGTGCCGCTCGACCTGTTCCCGTCCAGCATGCTGGATGGCGCGGCGGTGCAGAAGACTTTCTCCGCCAATTATCCCGGTGAGTTTGGCGGCGGTCTGATCGATCTCAAGACCGTTCGTCAACCGGCCGAGGATTTTCTCAACCTGAAAGTTGGCACCGGCTACAATACCGTCACGACCAATCAGGATGGTCTGTTTGTGCGCGGCAGCGATACAGACTGGTCAGGCTATGATGATGGCTTGCGTGATCTGCCTGGTCCGCTGGCGTCCCTGATTGCGACGGGTACCAATATTAACAGCCTGTCTGCAACGGAGCGTGAAATTGCTGGCGAGAGCCTGGTCAATTCACCGCTGTCGGTCATTCAGGAAGGCAAGATTGATGCCCCCGTCGAAGTCGCTGTGGAAGGGGGCAAAGCCCTTTCATTTGATGAATTCGATGTCGGCCTGATCGGGGTGCTCGGCTATGATGGCAGCTGGACCACGCGCGAAGCCACGCAACAGGTTCTACGCAATGATGCATCAGGTGATTTCGACCGCGATGTGATCGTCGATCAAACCACATTCGATGCGATCGTGAACGGTCTTGGATCGGTCACGGTTGGCCGCGGCGCACATGAAGTGGCAGGAACTCTGTTCTATGTGCACTCGACCACGAAAGACGCCCAGATCGCGGTTGGAGAGGATGGCAGTAATGAAATCCGTCACCGCGAGCGCACCGCCTGGTATGAGCGTGAACTGACCTCATTCCAACTCGCCGGATCGCATGGATTTGGCGACCTGGATCTGAACTGGCGCGGCTCGGTCGCGCAGTCGACTTATGATGCGCCATACGAGCGCCAATTGACACGTGAAGTCATTGACGGCGTGCCGACCTATAATAACCAGCAGGGTCGGTACAATATTCAATTCACGGAACTGGTCGATGATGTCACCGGGTTTGGCCTGGACGGCGAGTACAATCTGAACCTTGATGGGCGCGAAGTTGTCCTGTCAGCGGGCTTCGATGATTCATCGACAGAGCGGGACTACAAGCAGTTCAATTTCCGGTTCAATGGTTCGATTGTCGATGGAGTGGATCCACTCGCGCGTCCCGACTTCCTGTTCTCGCCAGACAATATTGCGCCCAGCCGCTTCTTCCTGAACGAGTCGACCACGACGACGGATTTCTATGTCGCGGGTCTGGATGTGACCGCTTACTTCGCGCAGGTTGATGCTGATATTACAGATTTCATCAAGGCGACCGTTGGTTTCCGGCAGGAGAGTGGCGAGCAATTCGTTCGTTCATTTGACCGGTTCGGCAATGCCGGACCGGAAGAGACGCGGATCGAAAACGATTACACACTTCCAGCGCTGACCTTCACCTGGAATTTTGCGGACGATCTGCAAATGCGCCTGGGTTATTCTCAGACGGTGGCGCGGCCCCAATTCCGTGAACTGTCGGAAGCGACCTATTTTGATACCGAATCCAGCCGGACCTATCGCGGTAATAGTGGTTTGGTGGACAGTGAATTCACCAATTATGATGCGCGCCTGGAATACTATATGGGCCGCAACCAGTTCGTAACCGCCGCGGCCTTTTTCAAGGAGATCGACAATCCGATCGAGGAACAGATCAACGAGCTGAGCTCGCTGGTCTATCAGACCACCTATATCAACGCGCCAAAAGCCGAATTGTTCGGCGCTGAGCTTGAATTCCGGACCCGGTTTGAAATGCCATTGCAACAACAATGGTTCCTTGATCGTGACTGGATTTTCTCGACCAATTACACGTACACCTCCGCTGAACTTGTGGTGGATCCGACGGATCTGGTCTTTTCGGGCAGCGAAAACCGCGACATCCTTGCCACCGATCTTGGCTTGAATGATGGCGACAAGTTGCAAGGCACGCCAGAGAATATCTTCAACCTGCAATTCGGCTGGGAGAATGATGTCGAGCAGGCCACTTTGCTGATCGGGTGGGTCGATGAACGCATCCTGCAACGGGGCGATGCGCGCCTTGGCCTCGAAGATGTTCTGGAGGATCCCGGCATTCAGGTGGATCTGGTCTATCGCCGGGATTTCCGCGTGCTGAATCGCGATCTGACCCTGGGCCTCAGTGCGCGCAACATTCTCGACGAAGCGCATGAGGAATTCATCAATACACAAACGGATGTCGGCCGGGTCGAATTCAACACTTATGATCGCGGCACCAGCCTATCGGCCAGCCTCACCGCCAAATTCTAGTGCAATCACAGCGCTGTCACAAAAGCGCAAAGGTGAAGGCCTAGACGAAACCCTCACGCACGGCGTTAACCGTGTCGTGAGGGTTCGTATCTAAAAAATCGTAGACGTGACAAAGCCTAAGGCCCGCGCGTAAGATAAACGATTGAACCCGGGTGATGAGGAGAGAGTGGAATGCCGAGCGCCGCTGAAACGGCTCTTGAACGCTTAGTGAGCATTGAGCGACCTGTTCGATGGGTGGTTGAGTGCGCTCTGGTGATCGCGCTCGCACTTCTGGTGGCCCGAATTGGCTGGCTGATCGCGTCGCCCTCTGATGTGGTCGCGACCTATACGCAAAGGCCTTTGCCAGCGCCGATGCGCGGGACATCCAGCTCGCTCGCCATTGCGACCGATCGCACGCTTCTGGTGCGCGAGAACCCGTTTCAGCAGGGGGCGGCCGAGGTCATTGTCCAGGATGTGCCGGAAACCAATCTCAATCTCAGCCTTGACGGCTTGCGCATGTCGACCGAGGGCGGCGAAGCTGGCAATGCGATCATTCGGACGCCGAATGGCATTGGCAAGAATTACAGCGTTGGCGACGAAATCATGGCAGGTGTGACGCTTGAACGGATCTTGTCCGATCGTGTCATTATTAACCGCGATGGCGCGGACGAGACCTTGATGCTGGGCGGTCGTGGGGCAGGGCTTTCGGTCATTACCGATGATTCCCGGATCAGCACGGAATTGGACGCATCGTCCGAGGCGCCGACGCCGACCACGCCCCCGCCACCAGACGTGATCGACGCGCAAATCGCGGCGCCGGAATTGCTGCTCAGCAGCGTCAATGCAGGGCCTGTGCAAGTGAATGGCCAGATCACCGGTTATCGCCTGGACCCATTAGGCAGCCCCGAGATCATGCAACAGGCCGGATTGGCGCCGGGGGATGTGTTGCTGCAAATTAATGGCGCATCTGTGATGCAGCTCGATACAAGTGATGTGATAGACAGAATTTCGTCCGCTGATTCAGTGGAATTGACGGTTAACCGCAACGGATCGGAGCAAACCATTCGTTTAAGGTTCGGTGAGTAGGATACGAATCATGAAGAAGCTGATCGCAGCATCTGCCCTGGCCCTGAGCATACATGGCCTTGCCGCAGCGGAGATGAATTCTCCGCGCGCTGAACGGCACGTGCTGAGCCTGAACGACGTTGATATTACAGCACTTATTGACGATGTCTCGATCATTACAGGCTATACGTTCATCCTGCATCCGGATGTCCGACGGACCAAGGTGACGGTCATGTCGCAAGCCCCGATGGACACAGCCGAAGTCTTCCAGGTTTTCCTGGCAACCTTGCGAGTGCACGGATTCGCCGCCGTTCCAGCTGGCAAAGGCGTTTACCGGATCGTGCCCGAGCAGATGGCGATTGGGGACGCGTCCGTGCGCGGATCGGGACCAAATGCGTTCATTACTCAAGTGTTTAAACTGAATAATTTCAGTGCGATAGAAGCCGCGCAAATGGTCAAGCCATTGATCGATGCGCAAGGCCAGGTGGTCGCCAATGCGCGCTCGAATACGCTGGTTCTGGTCGATTATTCGTCAAACATGCCGAGACTGCGCGAAATCGTGCAGGGTCTGGATGAAAATGACCGAACCAAGGTCGAAACCGTCGAACTGCGCAACGTTCCGGCGCGCGAGATTGAGGGCATTCTGACCGATCTTCTGTCTGATCGCGATGACAATCCGAACAATCGCTTTGAAGTATCGGCCGCAACAACGTCCAATTCTATCGTGCTGAAGGGGGATGAGGCCACCGTCGCGCGGGCCATTCGGGTCGCTCAGGAGCTCGACCAGACGGATCCGGTTCGCGACAGTCTGCGCGTGATTGAGCTCAGAAATTCAAACGCCGAAGACATTGTGCCGATCCTCGAGCGCCTGGCCGAGACCATGGCCGAGCAGGCCTCGCCTGGCGACTCTCAGGTTCCAGGCGCCACCATTGCACATCACCAGCCGACCAATTCCCTCGTCATCAGCGCTTCTCCGGACACCATTCTTGCCATGGAGCGGGTGGTCGAAGCGCTCGACAAGCGCCGTGCGCAAGTCCTGGTCGAGGCGATTATCGTAGAAATGTCAGACGACACCGCCCGCAGCCTGGGGGTGCAATTCCTGCTCTCCGGCACCGGTGAATCCTCTGTCCCATTCCTCAGCACGAATTTCTCCCGCGAAGCGCCAAATCTGCTTGAGATTGCAGGTGCGATTGTCGACCCGGACGTATTTGGCGGCACCAATCCGCTGACCACCGGGGCGATTGAATCGCTCTTGGGGCTCCAGCCGGCTGTTGGGGTCGGCGGACGGAGCGGCGATACGCTATTCGGTGCGATTCTGACGGCAGTTGAAACCGACACCAATTCAAAAGTCCTGTCCAAGCCGTTCAACCTGACCCTGGACAATGGCACGTCCGAGCTTCTGGTTGGTCAGCAAATCCCGATCGCCACAGGTGAGACGCTGGGCTCTGACAATAGCAACCCCTTCCGGACCGTGACGCGCCAGGATGTCGGCATCAAGCTGAATGTGACGCCCCGCATTTCGGCGGATGACACGATCCATCTCGATATTTTCCAGGAAGTCTCCAGCGTGTCGGAGACGCTCAGCGATGGCCTGGATGACTTTGCCACCAATATCCGACAGATCACCACGAATGTGCTTGCCGATAATGGTGAGATTATCGTCCTGGGCGGCCTGATCGAACAACAGAATGCGCAGGTCAATTCCAAGGTGCCGCTGGCCGGAGATATTCCAGTGGTCGGCAACCTGTTCAAATCGGAAACCAATTCAGTGGTTCGGACCAATCTGATGGTCTTCATTCGACCCACTATCGTCCGCGACCGTGAGGATGCACGCGCCGTCACCTCGCGCAATTATCGTTATATCCGCGCCGAAGAAATGCTGCGCGAGGGCAATGATGAAGGCATCTCGGAAATTGATGGATTCATCTCGGAAGTGCTTGGTGTCGACATTGAGCAAACGCCAGCGCTGCGCGGGCGTAGCGAATAGATATTCGGCATTGGCGCCGAATGAAGTTTTATAGAGAGTGTCATTGACCAATACGGATCTGTCTTACGCCTTTGCTCGTGATAAAGGCCTTGTTGTCCTCGAAGGCGAGGGTGACCAGATCCGGCTTGGGGTTCGCAACGGTGCAGATCCTTTCTCGCTGATCGAAGCCCGCCGTGTCCTGCGCCGTCAGATCAAGCTGCA